>Ga0172376_10003921_pt1 | contig 17283 bp, 15 predicted proteins | sample Lak35m_FD_121114 | JGI IMG/M metagenome (GOLD analysis project Ga0172376, IMG submission 121114) | Freshwater microbial communities from Kabuno Bay, South-Kivu, Congo - kab_092012_35m | ecosystem: Environmental > Aquatic > Freshwater > Lake | place: Democratic Republic of the Congo: South-Kivu... | reverse complement strand
GCGCAGCCGGCAGCGCGGCCCCAGTGATCTGGAACTGGAGGTGTGGCAGGTGCCCAGCACCGCCACCCCCGAGCTGAAAGAGCCCCGTCGCATTGCGGGCCTCGGCGGGCACAAGCTGCTGCTGGTGGAGGGAGCAGTATTGCGGCGCCTCAAGGCCGAACAGGTGAGCCTGGCCAAGCTCAGGAAGGGCGAGGCCCGCCGTGATTCCCTCTCGGAGGATCTCGCGCTCGCGATGGGCCTGCTGTTCAAGCTGCTGGCCCCGATGCGCAACGTCGCCGCGATCGAGACCTGCGCCCGCGGCATCGATGCCATGGCCCGCGAGGAGGCCGCCTACTGGCTGGGGATGGCGATGCACCGCAAGAATCCCCGCCGGGTGCTGGCGGCCTTGCGGCTGCTGCTCAGCGCCAGCTGACGGCTGCTGCACACCAGGCGTGACGCCATGCAGCGCACCCCGATCTACCTGTCCGAGAGCGAGCGGCAGGGACTGGAGGCCCTGGCCCTGCGCAGTGGCCGCAGCCAGAGCGCGTTGATCCGCGAGGCGATCGACAGCTTCCTGGAGCGCCATCAACCGGAGGGCCGCCTGGCCCGGCTGCGCCAGGCCCGAGGTCTCTGGGCCGGTCGCGAGGATCTGCCCAGCTGGCCCGACCCGCGCCGCGAGCTCGACCGCCAGCCGATGGCGGGAACCTGATGTGCACCAGAAGGGCGGGGATGCCAGCTGCGAGAGTTGACAATACGCCGCGTACGGGTTGACAATGATGCCAGTTGCCTGGAACTGGGGTGCCGGCGATTCGTGATCGGGGAGCAGCCATCCGCACATTCATTGTGGCCAATGTGGAGAAGCATCCTGCCGATATCGTCCGGCGGGCCGCGGAGAAGTTCTCCTGCTCTCGCCAGGCTATCCACAAACACATCCATCGTCTGGTGGAGGAAGGTGCTTTGGTGGAGAGTGGCCAGACGCGCAGTAAGAGCTATGCCCTGGCCGAACTTCTGGCCTGGGAGAAGACCTATCGTGATTTCTGCGGCCTCGATGAGAGCCGCGCCTGGCTGGAGGATGTGCGCGGCCAATTGGAGCCACTGGCCAATAACGTGATGACGATCTGGAATTACGGCTTCTCGGAGATGTTCAACAATGCGCTGGACCACTCCGGGGCTACCTATATTCATGTGTCTGTGAAGAAAACGGCCGCTTCCTGTCAGGTAGTGATCTCAGATAACGGAGTAGGGATCTTCCGAAAGATCAAGCAGGCCATGGGCCTGATCGACGAACGCCATGCCGTGCTGGAGTTGGCCAAGGGCAAGTTCACCACCGATCCATCACGGCATTCTGGCGAAGGGATCTTCTTCAGTTCCAGAATGTTTGATGATTTTTCGATCATTTCAGGAAATGTCTACTTCTCGCATCGGGCCAAGGGGCCGGAAGACTGGATTATCGAAACCGGCAACATCCCCGGGACAGCCGTAACGATGGAGCTCAACAATCACACCTCACGATCTGCCAGTTCAGTGTTCAAGAAGTTTACCAGTGGTGACAGCGCTGGTTTCACCAAAACTGTTGTGCCCGTGCGGCTGGCCCAGTATGGCGATGACAATCTAGTATCACGCTCTCAGGCAAGACGCTTGCTCACACGCTTCGAGCGCTTCAAGACGGTGGTACTGGACTTCAAAAGTGTGAAGATGATCGGGCAAGCCTTTGCCGACGAAGTCTTCCGGGTGTTTCGGCAGGCCCATCCGGAAGTTGAACTGATTGCCTTGAATCCCACCATGGAAGTCCAAGGAATGATTGCTCACGTGATGCAGAGCTCTTGACCAAACGCCTGATCGAAGAGTGGCTGCCGATCGCTGAGCTGGGCGAACAGAGCATGCGCGAACGGCGCTCGATGACGGCACTCCCGCCGACTCTCCACCGACCCCACCTCCTGAAATGAGCGCCACCGAACCCGCCACACCAAGACACCACCCCAGCTGGCGAGAGGTGCGCGACACCTTTCTGGCTGAGCCCACGGTGCAGCAGGCCGATCAGGAGCTCGCTCCTCGCTTCGCCATCGTGCGTGAGCTGATGGCGCTGCGCGAACAGCGCGGCTGGAGCCAGCGAGAACTGGCCGATCGCGCCGGCATGAAGCAACCCCAGCTGGCTCGCCTCGAAACCGGTCAGGTGGAGCCAAGGCTCGACACCCTGCAGCGGTTGGCGATGGCCATGGGCTGTAAAATGCGCGTCAGCTTCGAGCCTGCCAACACCCCCGCTAGCATCGTTGGCGACCCGAAGGCGCTGGATGGCTGACCTGTTGGTGCGAGGCGTGGAGGAGGCCTTGGTGCGTGCCCTGAAGAAGCGGGCCGGAGAACATGGCCGCAGCGCCGAAGCCGAGCACCGCGCCATCCTGGCGGCAGCGCTGGTGAGCCCACCCCGCCGCAAGCTGGCCGACCTGCTGGCCTCCATGCCGGATGTGGGACGCGATGAAGATTTCGCGCGTCAGCCCGATGGAGGCGACAGCGCTGCTGTTTTTGGTTGATACTACTTATTATGTTTTTGGTTGATACCATTTTTTATGTTCTTGGTTGACACCGCTTGCTATGTTATTGGTTGACACCGCTTGTTATGTTATTGGTTGACACCAACGTGATCAGCGAAGCCCGCAAGGGTTCGCGGGCCAACCCGGGGGTGCGGGCCTTCTTTGCCGCCGCCAGCGAGCAGGATCAGCCGTTGTTTGTGACCTCGATCAGCATCGGAGAATTGCGCCGTGGCGTCGATCTGATTCGTCGCCGAGGTGATCGAGCCCAGGCCGATGCGCTGGAGCACTGGCTGGCTGTGCTGCTGGAGGCCTACGGCGATCGGGTGCTGGCGCTGGATGGGGAGGCTGCCCAGCTCTGGGGCAGGCTGCGGGTGCCCCATCCCGAGCAGGCACTCGACAAGCAGATTGCGGCGATCGCCCTGCTGCATGACCTCACCATGGTGACAGGCAACACGGCCGATTTCCTGCCCACGGGCGTGGCGTTTCTTACTCCTTTCCACAGCCCAACGGAGCAAACCCCATGACCAAACGCTTGATCGAAGAGTGGCTGCCGATTGCTGAGCTGGGCGAAGAAAGCATGCGGGAGCGACGCTCGATGACCGCGTTGCCACCGATCTATTACCTCCATGTGTGGTGGGCCCGCCGCCCCTTGGTGGCCTCGCGAGCAGCGGTACTAGCTTCGCTATTGCCGGCCGACACCGATCGCAAGACCTTCATGCACATGCTCGGGATCCATGGGGATCCAGTGGCCGTCAAGAAACGGATTCTGAAGGCCAAGAAGACTGGCGAGGATCTGGGCCTAAATGTTTACGGATATCCCAGGGCGTTTCAATACTGTCCCAGTGAAAAGGAGGAGTTCTGGTTGCTGGAGGAAGCCCAGAAACTCGGCATCGATCAGCCGACTGTGCTCGATCCCACAGCAGGAGGTGGCTCGATCCCGTTCGAGAGCCTTCGGCTGGGTTGCAAGACCCTGGCCAATGACATTAACCCAGTGGCTGTGTTGGTACAGAAAGCCACCTATGAGTGGCCTGCCAAGCACGGCCAGGCCCTGTTAGAAGAGTTCAACCGGCTGACCCATCGCTTCCTCGAGCTGGCCGAGCCCCAGTTTCAGAACATCTACCCACCTGAGCCGCCTGGAACACAGGTGCTCGGATACCTATGGGCTCGCACAATCCACTGTCCATACTGTGCTGGCAAGGTGCCGCTCTCACCAAACTGGAAGCTGGCGCCTGATGGCACAGGTGTGCGCCTTGTTCCGCAATGTGGCACAGGTCCTGGTGATCCAAGCCGCCATTGCACGTTTCAGATCGTTCCCTCCGCAAAGGAGCAGAGCGACGCCACGGTGAAAGGCGGCGACGCCACCTGCCCCTATCACGACTGCGGCCGAATCATCGACGGCGACCAGGTGAAGGCCCAGGCCCAGGCCGGTGGCATGGGCGAGCAGTTGTTTGCGGTGGTGTTCAAGCGCAAGCTGCCCACCGAATACACCAAAACCGGCAAACCCAAGGCCGCCAAGTGGGAACGGGGCTACCGCGCCCCTCGCCTGGAGGACGACAACAGTGAGGCCATCGCTGCGGCACTGGCTCAGAAGATGCCGGAGTGGGAGGCGTTGGATTTGGTGCCGAATGAGGCGATCCCAGAAGGGAACAAGACCGATGAGCCAATCCGCTACGGATCCAGAGCCTGGCGTGACCTTTTCTCTGCCCGTCAGCTGCTCTGCCATGGCACTGGCGTGGAGATCTTCCGTGAGCTGGTGAGCAAAGAGTCGGCGAAAGCTGGTGGGCTCACAGATGCCACTCGATCCGCTCTCGCCTACATCGCGCTCGCTCTCGACAAGCTACGCGACTACAACTCGCGCATGACGCGCTGGCACAGCAACCGCGAAGTCATGGCCAACACGTTTGATCGTCATGACTTTGCATTTAAGTGGTCGTATGCCGAGATGGCCCCACTCATCGTGGGCCTTGGTTACGACTGGGCGTTTGGACAGGTCGCCAAGTGCATCGGTGAACTCATCGACCTCATCGTTCCAACTGACGGGTCGCTTGCTGAGGCCGGTCCCTTGTTTTCAGCGAGTGCCGCTGCAGATGATGCCAACCGTGCAGGTCCGGCGGTGATCTCCTGCGGCTCCGGTGATTCGCTGGCTCATCTCGCTCCAGGAACAGTGGATGCCGTGGTGATGGACCCGCCGTACTACGACAACGTGATGTATGCAGAACTGAGCGACTTCTTCTACGTGTGGCTCAAGCGCACCGCTGGCCTGCTCTACCCCGAGTTGTTCATGGCCCCGCTCACCGATAAGGAAAACGAAGCCGTTGCCAACCCTGCGCTGCATAAGGGCAAGAAGGGCGCCAAGGCTCTGGCGGGTCTCGACTACCAGCAAAAGATGGCCGAGATCTTCGCAGAGTGTCGCCGCGTCCTGAAAGATGACGGCGTGATGACGTTGATGTTCACCCACAAGGCCACTGGTGCCTGGGATGCGCTCACCAAGGGGTTGATTGATGCCGGCTTCGCTATCACAGCGTCCTGGCCGATCAATACTGAGGCCGAAGGGTCACTCCACATCAAGGACAAATCAGCCGCCAACAGCACAATCTTCCTCGTCTGTCGTCCCAGGCCTGAGAAGAAGCCAGAAGACGGAGTGCAGTACTGGGAAGATCTCGAAACCCGCGTGAAGGCTGCTGTACGCCAACGCATCGAGCAGTTCCAGGCAGGCGGAATCCGAGGTGTGGATCTCTATCTCTCTTGCTTCGGACCGGCCCTGGAAGAGTTCTCCCTCCACTGGCCAATCAAACGCGGCCAGCCCAAGCCCATCGAAGAGAAAACCAAGAAAAGAGATCGCCCCCAGCTCACTCTTGAGGAGCTTTTGAATGAGGATGACCCCTATGCAGTGAGTCCAGAAGATGCCCTTGATGCTGCCCGCCGCGAGGTGAAGGCCTGGCGCATCGAAAAACTCACCTCCGGCTCCCGCCGCGCCCAGCTCGATCCACTCACCGAATGGTTTGTGCTCGCCTGGGATGCCTTCGAGGCGCCGCAGTTCCCCTTCGATGAAGCCCTGCGTTTGGCACGGGTTGTTGGCCTCGATCTCGATAAGGATGTGGTGGGCGTGCTGGCCGAGAAGAAGAGCAGCGACCTGATCCTCTGGGACAGCTCCACCCGCGCCACGAAAGGCAAGCTCGGGGCTCCCGATGGCACCAAGTCCTGGATCGATGCGATACACCACTGCGCCCACCGCGCCCGCAGCATCGATCTCAACGCCGCCAAGCAACTCCTCGATGACAACGGCCTGGCCAACAGCTCAATCTTCCTCACCGCCCTGGAGGCCGTGCTGGAAGTGCTGCCTCTCTCCGCCCGCTACACCGGCTTCGATCCGGTGAAGGCGGCCCAGCCCGCTGCGTCCGACTTCGAGGCCCTGGAGAACCTGCGTCGCCTGGCCCTGTCGGAACAAGTGTCGGCACCCAAGCAGCTGGAGCTGGTGCTGGCGGAACTGGCAGAGGCGGGCTGACCGTTCTGCGTGACGGAATTATGGTGGAGGCATGATCCGGTCGTTCCGATGCACCGACACCGAAACGCTGGCCAAGGGTTGGTCGGTGCCGCGCTTCCAGCCTTGCGAGCGGGTGGCGCGCCGCAAGCTGCGGCAGCTGGAGATCGCCCTGTGGCTGGAGGATCTGCGGGTGCCGCCTGGCAACCGCCTCGAACTGCTGCGTGGCGACCGGGCTGGCCAGCACAGCATCCACATCAACGACCAGTTCCGGCTGTGCTTCCGCTGGAGCGACAGCGGCCCGGAAGACGTTGAGATCGTTGATTATCACTGAATCCATCCCGATGAACCGCCTCTCACCCATCACCCCCGGTGAATTGCTTCAGGAGGAGTTCCTGGCGCCCCTGGGCATCAGCCAGGTCCGCCTCGCTAAAGCCATCGGCGTGCCTGCCTCCCGCATCAGTGAAATCATCACGGGGCAACGAACAATCACCGCCGATACCGATCTGCGCCTCTGCCGCGTGCTGGGGCTCAGTCCTGGCTATTGGTTGCGCGCCCAGGCTGCCCATGACACAGAGGTGGCCAGTGCGGAACTGGCAGTTGAGCTGGAACGCATTCAGCCGTTGGTGAGCTGATGAGCCCGAAGGCATCCACAACGACGCCCGCCACCGTCAGCGAAGCCGTGCTGCGGCAGCTGGCGGCAGAGATTCGCGAGGAGATCCCCGAGGCGGAGGTGCGCCTGTTCGGCTCCCATGCCCGCGGCAACGCCAGGCCGGATTCCGATATCGATCTGTTGATCACGGTGTCGGATGACTGGCTGGCTCAGCACAACCGCTTTGAGGTGCTGGATCGGCTGCGCTGGCGTCTCAGCCAGCCCCGCCGGCCGGTGGATCTGCTGCTGTTCTCCCGCTCGCAGGTGGAGCAACGCCAGCAGCTGCACAGCAGCGTGGTGCACCAGGCTTACGTGCATGGGTGGCGGCTCGATGGCTGAAGCCGATGCCCTTGCACTGGCCGCCATCGCTCGCCGCGATCTGCTCGCGGGATCCCATCGCTACTAACATGCGTAAACCACAAGCAGTGAAGCCATGTATCTGGCAATGAGCCAACAGGACTTTCAAGCAGTCATCGATGATGCGCCACGCATCGTGGCCAAACGGCTTGGCTTAGGAGAAGATCTCGACAAGCTTGAACTGCACGATCAAATCAGAAGCAAGGATCAGCTTGCAGCAGATCTGCTTGCGAAGTTTATTGAGGTTTATACGGAATGGTGGCAAACCTCATGCGCTGCCACGCAAGGCGGTCCCAACCACAAGGAAACAGCAAAACTTATTCAGCGACTCATCAATAAAAGGGGGCAAATGCGCTCCGCCTTAATGAGTTACCTGAATTCACAGTATCCAGAGATGGAAAAGGAGATACCACCGGCTGCGGTTGCCAAGCATGATGGAATGCAGGCCGGGACCCACGGGGCCGAGCGAATCAATCCCCAGAGTGCAGATGTTATTGCTCAAGCGTTTTAGGCAGTGAGTCAAAAGCATGACGGTCATTGACGTTTACCACATAGGAGCCATCAGCGATATCGAATTTATGGTGGAAACAGGCAATGGATTAAAATGGAGCAAAGGGGTGCATGACTGGCTCGGAGGTGGCATCTACTTTTGGGAAGACCTAAGCTGGGCTGAGTGGTGGCAATCAGAGCGTTGGCCGGAATCCATAGATGTTCAGGCCGGCGCTATTCTTGCTGCAAGTCTATCTACAGAATACTTGCTTGATCTCGGTAATCGACATGATGCCAAAACGTTTCGCCATGAGGCCAAAAAAGCCCTAAGCAATATCCAAGGTAGAAAGAGCGGGATTCCCAAAAACGACAGAAGCAATCAGATCTACGCACTTGATTGCGCCATCGCAAACTCAGTCAAAGAAGAAATCCAAGGATACGGGAAGCATGGATTGAGGATGCCGTTCCACCTGGGAGAATCATTGTCGGAGAATGGCAACTTCTATGCGAATCAGCATCTTCAGATCTGCCTCTGGAATACTGATGTTCTTAAAGATGTGCGATTGCTTCCATGGAGGCCTGATGCTTTGAGCGCAGGGTCAGGCGCATGATGAGCCTACGTGATCACAACTGGCAGGATAGCTTCACCAGTTCTCAGGACAACCTCCTGGAGGGTTTCTACCGTCCTGCCCTGCAGGAGTCGATTCGTTACTGGCGCATCACTGGCTATTTCTCCAGCCGCTCCCTGCTGCAGGTGCTCGATGGGGTGGAGCAGCTGGTGCTCGCTTCGCCGGATGGCCGCGGCCATGGCCAGATGCGCCTGATCACAGGCTTCTTCATGAGTCGGGCGGATCTGCAGGCCCTTTGCAGCGAACAAGGCCCAGAACAGCTGCTGGAGCAGCAGCTTTGCCGTCAGTTCCCCTTTCGGGATGTGCAGCCCGGAGATGGCAGCGGCGCCGACCTGGGAGCCGAACTCCTGGCCTGGCTGGTGCAGCAAGGCCACCTTGAGATCCGCGTCGGCCTGCCAATGCAGCAGGGACAGATCAGCAGCGATGGCGCCATCTTTCACGCCAAAGAAGGTGTAATCGAAGACGCCAACGGCGATCGAATTGCGTTCACCGGCAGCATCAACGAAACCCCCAACGGCTGGACCACCAATTACGAAACTTTCGATGTGTTTTGCAGCTGGAAGGGTGAGGAGCATCGGGTGGATGCCAAGGAGCGCCACTTCCTGAGGCTCTGGCAAAACGAGGATCCTGGTGTGCGCACCTTCTCCCTGCCCGAGGCCTTTCGCCAGCAGCTCGCCCTCTATGCACCAGCGGAGGGGGGCCTGCCGCGCCGGCTGAAGCCCTACCTGAAGGATCTGCCTGAGCCGGAGCCAGAGCCCGAGCCTCCAGCTGCGGTGGTCCCGGATCTCGATGAACGGCGCCGCATCGTCTGGAGCTACGTGCTCCAGGCCGCCGCCAGCGATCTACCCGGAGCCGAACGGGTCGGTGAAGGCACCAGTGCGGTGACCCCCTGGCCCCACCAGCAGCGGGCCTTCCAGCGGCTCTGGCAGCAGTGGCCGCCCAGGCTGCTGATCGCCGATGAGGTGGGCCTCGGCAAGACGGTGCAGGCCGGCCTGCTGCTGCGGCAGGCCTGGTTGAGCGGCCGGGCCCGCCGCATGCTGGTGATGGCACCCGCGTCGGTGCTCCAGCAATGGCAGCGGGAACTGCGCCAGAAGTTCGGCCTCGACTGGCCGATCTACAGCGGCAAGGGGCTGGAGTGGCAGGCCACCTGCCTGCGGCCCAAGGGCGCATCCCGGCCCATGGGCCGCGATGCCTGGACCGCCGAGCCGTTCGTGCTGGTCTCCAGCCACCTGATGCGGCGGCGCGATCGCCACAAGGATCTGCTGGAGGCCGAGCCCTACGACATGGTGGTGCTCGATGAAGCCCACCACGCCCGCACCCGGCGGGAGAACAACAGCAGCGGCGCTGAGCGGCTCCGTCCCAACACCCTGATGCAGCTCATGCAGCAGCTGCGCTCCCGCACTCAGGGCCTGCTGCTGCTCACCGCCACGCCCATGCAGGTGAGTGAGCTGGAGGTGTGGGATCTGCTCGCCCTGCTGGGCATGCCCCCCGAGTGGACAGAAGACGCCTTCGAGAAGTTCTTCGCGTGGGTGGAGAAGAAGAACCCAGATGAGTCCACCCTGGCCTACCTGGCCGGGTTGTGGCGCAGCAGCGTGTCGGCGTTTGGCGAGGCACCCGGCAATGCCATGCCGGAAGACCTGCGGCGGTCGCCGCTGCGCAAACGCAAGGCCCTGCGGGCCCTCAACGACACCGATCCCCTCTCCCGCCGCAATCTCAGCGTCGAGATCCGTCAGGCCTCCCTCGCCCTGGCCAAGCGCTGGACCCCGGTGCAGGGGCTGATCTCCCGCCACAGCCGCACGCTGCTGCGGGCCTACAAGCAGCAAGGGGCCATGGATCTGGCCATCGGCACCCGCCATGTGGACGACCGCTTCCTGGAAAGCACCCCCGCTGAGCGGGCGCTCTACGACGCTGTGGAGGACTTCATCTCCACCCAGTACGCCCAGGCAAGCGGCCAGAAGAAATCGGCGGTGGGCTTCGTGATGACGATCTACCGCCGCCGCCTGGCCAGCAGCGTGGCCGCCCTGGTCTCCACCCTGGAGAAGCGCCTGGCCGGCCAGCAGCAGCAGCTGGAGGAAGACGCTGCCGCCAGCGAAGACGACGACTTCACCGGCGAGCTCACCCTCGATCTGGAGGGCATGCAGAGCGCCTTCCAGGAAGCATCACTCCAGGTGGAACTCGACGCCATCGGCGTGCTGCTCGATCAGGCCAGGCCTCTGGTTGGCCACGACAGCAAGGGGGCCGAGTTCCTCAAGGCCATCGCGGAGCTGCAGGCCCAGGGTTACAGGCAGGTGATCGTCTTCTCCCAGTACACCGACACCGTCGATGCCCTCAAGGAGCTGCTGATCGGCGCAGGGCGCACCAGCCTGATGGCCTTCACCGGCAGGGGCGGGGAACTGCTGCAGCGCGGTGGCGGCTGGGAATTACTGAATCGCGAGGCCACCAAACGCGGCTTCAAGGAAGGCAAGGCCGAGATCCTGCTCTGCACCGATGCCGCGGCCGAGGGCCTCAACTTCCAGTTCTGCGGTGCTCTGATCAACTACGACATGCCCTGGAATCCGATGCGCGTCGAGCAGCGCATCGGCCGTATCGATCGCATCGGCCAGACCCACGAGCAGATGCAGATCATCAACCTGCACCTCGATGGAACCGTGGAGGCCGATGTGTACCGGGCACTGAAGGGCCGGATCGCGATGTTCGAGCAGGTGGTGGGCAAGCTGCAGCCGATCCTGGCCAAGGCCTCCAGCTCGATCTCCCAGGCCACCCTGGTCAGCCGTGAGCAGCGCGAGAAGGCCAGGGCGTCTGCTGTGGCGGCTGTGGAGCAGGAGCCCGCGATCAAGGGTCTGGATCTCGACGATGGCCTGCACGACCTGGAGGTGATCAAAGCGGTGATCACCCAATTGCAGCCACCGCCGCTCACCCTTGCCGACATGGAGGCCATCCTGGATCGCCCTGAACTCCTTCCACCCGGCTGCAGCGCCACCCGGATCGGCGCGTGTGACTTCAAGTGGACCCAGCCCGGTCTCGACAAGGAAATGCGCGTCACCTGCAACGCCTCCTACTACCAGGACAACAGCGACAGCTGCGAGCTGTGGGTACCGGGGAGTCCGTTGTTCCCTTTGACCCTCTGCGAAGGCTCGCAAGACGACGCCAGGCAGCCAAGCCAGACTGAATTCCAACAGGCAATCGCAGGCAGATGAATGGGAACCGACAATCAAGGCCATGGAACTGGCCCTGTCGGGCGTGATTTACATTCGGCGCCAGCAGGTGGACGTGGTCCGCTGTTGCGCCATTGCACCCCAAGTTTTGTATAGTGGTTGGAATGAAGCAACGCTACCGCTTCCGCCTCTACCCGCACCCGCACCCGCACCCGCATCAGCATCAGCATCAGCAGGTGGCGCTGGCAAAGGCGTTCGGCTGTGCGCGTGTCGTCGAAGCGCCAACCCAGCTGAACCTGGAGGCACAGCAATGCGCCACCTGGGAGAAGGACTCTCCGGCGTTTACGCCCGGGAGGAAGTCAACAACCACATCACGCCGCGACGTGGCGCCCGAGTCAGACAAGGCGGCGCAATCAGGCTCGGCAATGCAGGCGGCAATGCAGGCGGCATCGATCTCCCGGCCTGCGTTGCCGAGCCGGATCGCCGATCAGGTGGCCGGATGCTGCGGATCTCCGCTTCGCCCCGGGGCGGTGCCGGGCTCTGCCAGGCTCTTCACAGAGCCCAACGGGCACGCTGCCCGGCGCCATGGCCCAGTCGTCCCCCAGTTTTCCCGGTTCCGCCCGCACGGCCAATGCCCCGCTGGAGGTGCGGCTGGAACGGGATGGCATCCCCGAATCGCGGCACCGGGTGCATGCGGTGGTCTGCGATCAGCGCGGGCGGGTGTTGATGCGGGCCGGTGATCCCCAGCAGCTCAGCTTCATCCGCTCTGCCCTCAAGCCATTCCAGGCCACGGTGTTCGTGGCCAGCGGCGCCGCTGAGCGCTGCGGCTGCGGCGAGAACGGCCTGGCGATCGCCTGCGCTTCCCACGCCGGTACCGCCGTCCATGCCCGCACCGCCTTTCGCCTGCTGTGGGGGGCGGAGCTGGATGTGGAGCGGTTGCAGTGCCCGGCGCCGACCCCGGGGCAGAGCCCGCTGGAGCACAACTGCTCCGGCAAGCATGCCGCCTTCCTGGCCAGCTGCCGCCAGTTGCACTGGCCCCTGGAGAGTTACCTGCAGCCCAGCCATCCGCTGCAGCAGGAGGTGCTCAAGCGGGTGGCCGAGCTGCTGGCCCTGCCAGCGGCCGAGCTGGTGGTGGCCCGTGATGACTGCGGTGCGCCCACCCTGCAGCTGCAGCTGGCCCAGATGGCGCTCCTCTATGCCCACCTCGGCGCTGGCGCCCTGCCCGATCTGGAACGGCTGAGCCGGGCGATGCTGGCCCATCCGGATCTGGTGGCCGGTGAGCGGCAGTTCGACACCGAACTGATGCGGCTCGGCCATGGCCAGGTGATCAGCAAGGGAGGAGCGGAAGGCATTCAGTGCCTCAGCCGCGTCGGCGAGGGGCTGGGGATGGCGATCAAGGTGGAGGACGGCTCGGCCCGTGCCAAGCGCGCCGTGGCTCTGCACCTGCTCGAGCAGCTGGAGTGGATCACCCCGATCGGGCTGGAGGAACTGGGCCAGCGCTTCCTGCAGCCCGCCTCCCATCTGCGCCTGACGGTCTCCGGGGAGCTGCGCTTCGATTGATCGCAGCCGGATCCGCTCCCCCGCCGCCCCTGTGGCGCCCGGGCTGCGGATCCGCCCGGCCCTGGGGCTACCCCCCCGGCAGCCGCTCTGGTATGGTGACCTGGTCGCCGCGGGGTAGAGCAGTCTGGTAGCTCGTCGGGCTCATAACCCGAAGGTCGGTGGTTCAAATCCGCCCCCCGCCACCAAATTCCCCCCTCCCCGGCTCCGCCGGGTTTTTTTGTGCCCGTGCCTGACGTCGACTCGCGCCTCGATGCCGTGGTGGTGGGGTCCGGCGCCACCGGCTCGGTGGCGGCCATGGTGCTGGCCGAGGCGGGTCTGCGGGTGCTGGTGCTCGAGGCCGGCCCGCAGATCAGCCCGGCGGCGCTGCCCAGCCGCGAGCCGCTGCACAGCCTGCGACGCCTGGCGCGGATCGCCGCCGGTGAACAGCGGATCCAGGCCAACCATCCCGGCTACTGGAAACACAACCCGGATCTGTTCGTCGATGAGGGCCGCAACCCCTACAGCACCCCTGCGGATGCCCCTTTCCTGTGGACGCGGGGTCGCCAGGTGGGCGGCAAGAGCCTCACCTGGGGCGGCATCACCCTGCGGCTCTCGGAACATGAGTTCCGGGCTGCCGAGCGCGATGGCATCGGTCCGGTCTGGCCGATCGGCTCGGCGCAGCTCAGCCCCTACTACGAGCGGCTGGAGCGGCTGCTCGGCGTCCACGGCCAGGCGGATGGTCTGTCGCAGCTTCCCGATGGAGCCTTCCTGCCGCCGCTGCCGCTGACCCCGGGCGAACGGCACCTGCGTCAGAGCCTGCAGCGCGATCTGGGCCTGCCCCTGATCCATTCGCGCGGTTTCGCCCTGCATCACCCCAGCCCCGGCCAGCCCTGGCCCCGTTCCAGCGCCCAGGGGGTGACCCTGGCCCGGGCCCTGGCCACGGGCCGGGTGCAGCTGCGCAGCCAGGCGGTGGTGAGTCATCTGGAACTCAACCGCAACGGCACCCGGGCTGAGGCGGTGGTGTTGATCGATGCCGCCAGCGGCCGCATGGAGCGGATCGAGACGCCTCTGCTGGTGCTGTGCGCCTCGACGATCGAGACGCTGCGGATCCTGCTCCACTCCCGGGAAGACCAGCGCCCCGCGGGCCTGATCGATCCCTCCGGCTGCCTGGGGCACTACCTGATGGATCACATCTCCACCTGCCGCTTCTTCTCCCTGCCCGGGATCGAGCCGCTGCGCGAGCCGGCCGAACTCTCCGGTGCCGGCAGCTGCTTCATCCCCAACACTGTCAATCTCAGCGCGGCGGAGGATCTGGGCTTTCAGCGCGGCTACGGCATCTGGACCGCGGTGCAGCGTTTCGATCCCCCCGGGCCGCTGCGGCGCCGGCCCGAGGAGGTGTCAGGGTTTCTGATCGCCCATGGCGAGGTGCTGCCCGCCGCCACCAATCGGGTGAGTCTCGATCCGCAGCTGCGCGACGCCTGGGGCTTGCCGGCGGCCCACATCCACTGCCGCTGGGGCCCGAACGAGACCGCGATGGTGGCCCACATCCATGGGCGCATGCAGACGGTGGTGGCTGCGGCCGGCGGCACGATCCGCACGATCGAGGAGCTGTTCCATCTGCCGCTGATCGAACCGTGGATCAAGCGCAGCCCGGCGATGGGATCGGAGCCCGCCCCGCCCGGCTACTACATCCATGAGCTGGGCGGTGCCCGCATGGCCGCGCGGGAAGCGGAGGGTGTGGTCGACAGCTGGAATCGCTGCTGGCGGGTTCCCAACCTGCTGGTCACGGATGGATCCTGCTGGCCCAGCGCCGGTTGGCAGAGCCCCACGCTCACCGAGATGGCGATCACCTGGCGCGCCTGCGAGGCGGCGGCAGCCCGGGCCCGCCGCGGTTGAGGCCACCGCCGGCCCGGCAGGCGCGATGCGTGCGGTCAATCTGTGCGACCGATCTGTGCGGATCTGCCCACCGGATCGAGGCCTGGTGTCAACGACCACATTCCGGCTACAGCCTCGCCCGCACACTGGCCAGGCGACCTTTTCCAAGGGTCGGGCAAGGGAGATTGCCGGGGCGGGGGTGGTACCTCCGCCTTTTTTCTTGCCGGCGCCCGCGGCGCGGCTCCGGGGCCCCCGCAGGGCTGCCTGAAAGTCCCCGCCGGCAACTCCGATCCCAATCGGCCCTGCCGGCGTTGACAACATTTGATCCTGTGGCAGCGGATCCTGTGGCAGCGGATCACGCAGCCGCCATGCTGAGCTGACATTGGGCGCGACTTTGACCCTGGGGGCCCCCGCCCGGGGAATTCAGATCAGCGGTTTTCCACAATTCGCCGCTGCCGGCCACCACGCCAAGCCGGGTCTCTGTGGAAAAACCAGCAGGAAATCGTGGAAAACGGCGCTCCGATGGGGAAATCATCCCGCCATCAATCAGAAAATCTGATCCTTCATGGCTCCAGCCATCAACGGCGGCGGGGGTTGGGCAGGCAGGGCGGATCGGGCTGGCCTGCGCCTGCTCAGGCTGAACCCTGCTGCAGGCTGCGAGGCCCGAAGGGATGGTCGGCGTGGGGGTAGGGGTGGTGATGGTGATGGTGCTCCCTGTGGTCGTCGCGGCCGTCGCGGCCGTCGTGGCTGTCGTGGTCGTTGCGGCCGTTGTGGCGATCGGGCTCGCTGTGGTCACTGGGCTCGCTGTGCTGATCGTGGCCGCTGTGGTGGACAGGGGCGTGATCGCGCTGCTCCGGATCGTGATGGTCCTGGGGGCCGTGGGTGGTGTGGCTGTGAGGATCGCTGTGGCTGTGGCTGTGGTTGTGGGTGTGAGCCGGGTCTGGGGCTGGGCTGTGGGGTGCCGTCTGGGCCTGGCTGGCAGCGATCAGCGCCGGCTCCTGGCAGGCCCCGGTGCACTCCCGCTCGCACAGCTGACAGCTCTCCACCAGCCCCTCGACGTGATGGTGATGGCTGTGCTGCGGCAACCCCACCTCCTGCTCGAAGCCGAGCACCTGGGCGCGGTACTTGCACAGGGAGCAGTTCATGTCGGTGTCGCCGCGCAGCACCTCCTCCACCCGCTCGCGGAAGGTGCCCAGCACCTGCTGATGCTCGCCCAGATAGCCCGCCTGCAAAAAGCGGATGCCGGGATGGTCGTCGGCCACCCGCTGGCTGTGCTGCCGGATCCGACTCACCAGCACCCCGGAGAACAGGAAATAGGGAAACACCACGATCTGGCGGAATCCGAGCCGTACCACCGCCCGCAGACCCGGCTCCACCAGGGGGAAGGTGACGCCGGAATAGAGGGTCTCGCCCCAGCCGAAGCCAAAGCCCTCCACCAGCATGCGGGTCACCTTCGAGACATTGGAGTTGGCATCGGGATCGGAGGAGCCGCGACCCACCACCACCAGCAGGGTCTCCTGCACCGGCACCGCGGCCCGTCCGGCGGCGCGCTCCGCTGCGGCCGCCTCCTCCAGACAGGCCCGGATCCGCGCCCCCGCCGCCAGGATCATGCGTCGATCGACCCCCAGTTCGCGGCCGTAATCAATGCGCAGGCCGGTCTCGCCGGCATAGGTGTTGAGCACCGAGGGGATGTCGTTCTTGGCGTGACCGGCCGCGAACAACATCGCCGGCACCGCCAGCACATGCTGGACACCGCTGTCGCGCAGGGCATCGAGGCCATCGCGCAGGATCGGCCGGGCAAACTCGAGGTAGCCATAGGCGAGCGGGATGGGGGCCAGATCGCGGCGCAATGCCTGCGCCAGCGAGGCGAACTCCGCCACCGCCAGGCGATTGCGGCTGCCGTGGCCGCAGACCAGCACCCCGATGCGGCCGTGGGGACCAGCGGTGCTCAGCGGCTCGGGCGCGGTGCTGCGGGGAGCGGATCCGGGGGCGGTAGTCATGGCGGCGTACACCTGGGCCGACCCTATCCCCACCGACGGGTCCCGGCCCGGCCCGGCCGGCGGTGCCCTGCCACAACGGGCCAGCACCGCCAGCTGGCAGCTGCCAGCCACAGCCACAGGGGCCGCGGCCATGGCGGCAACCGCGCCCCCAGCCACGCTGGCAGCCGCGCCCCCAGCCGCCGCTGGCAGCCATGCCTGCAGCCGCGCTGGCAGCCGCGGCAGCAATTGTGTGGGATGGCAACTGTGTGGTGGCAGCTGTGGGTGGTGGCAGCTGTGGGATGGCAGTTGTGGCCGCAACCGCAACCGCAACCGCAACCGCAACCGCCGCCGCAGCTGTGGCGGCCGCGGCAAAAACCGGCCCCGGCCCAGACCCGGCAGCCCAGCCACCCTGGATGGAGACCCTCCTGAACCGTCAGCCGGGCCGCCGAGGCGTAAGGATAGTTCGTTGACATCCTCTCCGCCGTAAACGACGGAGATTCCCAGCTTCGCAACTGAGTTTTCCTGCTTCATTGCCCATGCCTCCCCCGCTGCTTCGAGTTCGGTCTGACTGGTGCTCCACAGGCTGCAACCGCCCGTCCGGCGGTAGGAACATTCTGGGC
>Ga0172376_10003920_pt1 | contig 17289 bp, 13 predicted proteins | sample Lak35m_FD_121114 | JGI IMG/M metagenome (GOLD analysis project Ga0172376, IMG submission 121114) | Freshwater microbial communities from Kabuno Bay, South-Kivu, Congo - kab_092012_35m | ecosystem: Environmental > Aquatic > Freshwater > Lake | place: Democratic Republic of the Congo: South-Kivu... | reverse complement strand
TTCGACGGCCGCAACTTCATCGAGGTGCCGCCCGACGACCCCGCCTACCGGCAGCAGGAGGTGTCCCGGATGCGGCTCCAGGGCGACAGCCTCTACCTGGTGTACCGGGATTCGGGCTGCATGGTGCTCGACCTCGCCAGCCTCCGCTTCCGGCTCCTGCTGCGGGAGACCGTGGACGACATCCTGGTGCTGCCCGATGGCGACGCCGTGGCCAGCCTCCGCAGCGGCGGGCTGATGCGGCGGCGGCAGGGGGTCTGGCGGAGGGTCCGCTACGACGCGCGCCCGTTGAACCTGCTGGCCCTCCACCGGGGCCGGCTCTTCGCCAGCATGCCTGCGCGGGGACTCTACCGGATCGACCCGGCGAGCCTGCTGCCGCTGCAGGACTACGGGCTCAAGCCGGATGGCTTCATGGACGGTTTCAATGCCACCCCGGATCGGCTCTTCCACCTGTCGAACGGCGTACTCAGGGTCTTCGACACGGGCTACCGCCGCCTGACCACCGATCCGCTGCCGGTCCTCAAAGGCGCCAACATCACCCAGTTCGCGGCCATCGGCGACGGCCTCGCCTATCTGATCCTGAGCAACAAGCGTCTCTTCGAACACCGCGATGGGCGGCTGCGGGAGATACCCCTGACGGGGCCCGACAACCTGGAGCTGAAGAAGCTTTGGACAGAGGACAGCAGCCACCTCCTGATCGGCACCAACCAGGGGTTGATGCACGTCCGCATGGGGGCGAGTCCCATCACCCGCATGCCGGAACTGCCGGTGGACACGAACGGCACCATCCGTGTCCGCCGGCGCATCCTGGAGGATGCCGACGGCCGGCTGATCCTGCTGGGGAGCCCCCTCCCCTATACCTTCCGGTCGAAGGAGGGGTTCCGTCCGCAGCCGATGCCCCGCCTCGACATGTACGACGCGGTGCGGGTGGGCGATGCCATGTATGTCACCACGGAGGGTGGCGGGCTGATCGAGCTGGACGTCCGGCGTTGGCGGTACCGGTCCATCGCGGTCCCGCCCATCGATTCCGCGGAGTTCTACATCAGCATTCTCTACGACAGTGCGGGTGCCTTCCTGCTGGTGGGGGGCCGCGACGGGCTGATCCGCTACGACCCGGCGACGGGGTCGGCCCTGCGGGTGGCCATCCCGCCCGGCCTGGGTCCGTTGACCTGCCTGCGGAAGGACGGGGTGACGGGCCGGTACTGGCTGGGGGCGGAGAACGGCCTCTGCTGCCTGGCGCCGGGACCCGGCCGGGTGCTGTTCCTCGCCCGGTCGGGCCGGGACCTGCGGGCGAAGCAGGTGGGTGAGCTGATGGTGCGCCGGGGGACCCGGGAGCTGTGGGTGGGCCATGAGCGAGGTGTTGACATCGTGGACATGGATTCGATGCGCTTCCGGTCCCGCCTCCACGAGGGGCTTTTCCGCAACCCCAGGGTCGTCTCGATGCTGGAGGACGGCGAGGGCCGGGTGTGGATGGGCACCTATTCGGGCATCGTGGGCTACGACCCGTTGCAGGGCGGCTTCTGCCGGCTGAACCGGGAGAACGGGCTGCTGAACATCGAGTTCAACTACAAGTCGGCCCTGCGGCTCGCCAACGGAAGCCTCATCTTCGGCGGCCTCAACGGCTATGACCGGGTGGACCCCGCGCGCATCCGGTTCTCGAACAGCGAGTCGGCGGGCATGGTGACGGGTGTGCATCGTTTCTCGACGTCCGACACGGCCTTCGAGTCGCTCCCCGGGCGCGCCGATGCGCTGGGCTTCGACATCCGGGCGGAGTTCCTCCGGGTCTACCTCTCGTCCGCCAACACGCTGCAGGCGCGGCGGCACAGTTATGAATACGACCTGGACGGCAAGGGGCAGTGGATCGGGGTGGGCGACCCCTCGTACATCAACCTGCTGATGCTGGACCCGGGCCTGCACACGCTCGATGTGCGGGGTTTCGACGAGTACGGGAGGGTGCTCGGCTTCGGGCGGCTGCTCATCCGGGCACGGGAGCCCTTCTTGCGGTCGCGTTTCTTCCAGGTGCTGCTGAGCCTGACGGCCATCTTCTTCCTGGCGATGTTCGTGTTCGTCCAGCTCCGGTCGAGGCGCAAGGAGAAGGCCATCAAGGAGCGCATCTCGATGGACCTCCACGACGAGGTGGGGACGACCCTCACGAGGGCCCTCTACGTGGCCCGGCTGGACGGCGAGGGGGTGCGCGACGCCCGGCTGGTGCATTACCTGAACGAGTCGCTCTTCAGCCTCCGCGCCTACATCAACACGATGAACACCCCGTCCTTCGCCTTCCACTCGCTGGTGGACGAGGTCAAGGAGATGGTGCATACGCTGATGAGCCCGTCGCCCGCACATGCCGAGGTCCGGCATCTGACGGACGGCGACTACCTCGTCCGGGGCGAGGTGTACCGGGACATCCGGCTCTGCCTCTACGAGATCATCAACAACATGCTGAAACATTCGGGGGGTGACCGGCTGCGCATCGTCCTGCTGACCCGCCGCGGCCTCCTGACGCTGTATGCGGCCGACAACGGAACGCTGCGTTCGACCGAGGGCATGGGTGAGCGCGGCAACGGGGTCCGCAACCTGCGCAAGCGCGTGACGAAGCATGGAGGGGAGTTGCGGCTCTCCGTGGGCCGGTCGGGCAGCGGGCTGGTGGTGCGCATGCGGTTCCCCCTGCGATCAAAACGATAACCGGATCAGATATGGACGACAAGAGACACGAGGTGGTGGTGCTGGAGGACGACATGATCCTCGCGGAGGCGATACGGGAGCGTGTGAACCGCATCGGAGGCTTCCGCTGTGCGCATGTCTTCGGCAACGCGCTGGACTTCCTCGGCAGCGGCGTGCGGGCCGATGTGGTGCTGCTGGACATCGTGATGCCGGGGATGAACGGCCTCGATGCGATCGAGCCCATCCTGGCCGACCAGCCCGAGGCGGCGGTCGTGATGAACACGATACGCGACGATTCGGAGACGATCTTCGCCGCGTTGAAGCGGGGGGCCCTGGGGTATGTCGACAAGCAGAGTTTCGATGTCCGGCTCGAGGAGGTGCTGCGCATCGTCACGGGCGGGGGCGCCTACATGACGCCCAAGATCGCGCGGAACATCATCGACAGCTTCCAGCAGTCGCACCACGACTTCGAGAGCCTGTCGCAGCGGGAGCGCGACGTGACGCATGCGATCCTCGACGGGCTGTCGTACAAGATGATCGCCGACAAGCTCGACATCACGGTGGACATCGTCCGGGCGAACATCAAGTGCATCTACCGGAAGCTCAACATCAACAGCAAGGGCGAGCTGTTCCGGCTGGCCAAGGGCCGGCATCTGATCTGAGGGCCGGAGGCGAAAACACAACGAAAGGCGTATGAAGAAGACAGGCGTGTTGGGGGTGCTGCTGCTGGCGGCGGTGGCCCTGGCGGGGCAGGATGCGGTATTGCGGGTGAACCTCGTCGGCTATCCGTTGAAGGGGCCGAAGCGGGCCCTGCTGCTCTCGAAGGGTCCGCAGCGCGGGCGTCTTTGGCTGGTGCCGGAGGGGGGCGGCGGGCGGCGGGCGTTGCGGCCCGTGCTGTCCGGCCGGGCACCCTGGCCGCCGTTCACGCATGTCTACGAGCTGGACATGGACGGGCTGGCGGGCGAGGGGCGCTACCGCATCGAAGGCGAGGTGGCCGGCCTCAGGTCGCCGGCTTTCCGCGTCGGACGCTACGGCGCGCTGCAGGACGACGTGGTGGGATTCATGCAGTCGCAGCGCTGCGGCTACAACCCGTTCATCGACCGTGTCTGCCATCCGTTCGACGGGCGGTCCTTCTACGGCAGCCTGCCCGACTCGTCGTATGTCGACGCCCGCGGCGGCTGGCACGATGCCGGCGACCAGCTGAAATACCTGATCACGGGCAGCAATGCCACGGCGCGCATGCTGATGGCCTGGGAGGCCTACGGCGCCGCCTTCGGCGACCGGGTGGATGCCTGGGGGCGGCAGGGCGGCAACGGCCGGTCCGACATCCTCGACGAGGCCCGGTGGGGGCTCGACTGGATCCACCGGCTGCATCCCGCGCCCGGCCAGCTCATCCACCAGGTGGCCGACGACCGCGACCATCTCGGCTTCAAGATGCCCGACAACGACCCTTCCGACTATGGCTGGGGGCCCAACAGCTACCGCGCAGCGTATTTCGCGACGGGGCGACCGCAGGGTACCGGCCGTTACCTCAGCGAGGCCACGGGCGTCGCCAACGTGGCGGGCCGGTCGGCCGCCGCCATGGCCATGGGCCATCGTGTCTGGAAGCGGCTCGGCGACGAGCCCTTCGCCGCCCAGTGCCTGCACGACGCCATCAGCCTCTACCGCATGGGCCGGGAAAAGGAGGGCTTCCAGCAGGGCAACAGCTACGGGGCGCCCTACCGCTACAACGAGCGCACCTGGGCCGACGACATGGAGTGGGCCGCGGCAGAACTCTACAAGGCCACCGGAAGGAGGGAATACCTCGACGATGCCATCCGCTATGCCGACATGGTCGGTACCGACTCATGGATGGAGCGCGACAGCGTGGCCCATTACGAAATGTACCCCTACGTCAACATCGGCCACCACGCCCTCTGGCAGGTGGCCGACACGGCCGTCAGGCGGCGGCTGGAAGGCTACTACCGCCACAACCTCGAACGGATACGGGAGAAGGCGCTGCGCAACGACTACGGCGTGGGACACCTCTTCGTCTGGTGCTCCAACAACTTCGCCGCCGCCGTCGCCACCCAGGCCCTGCTATACGAACAGATGACGGGCGACAGGCGCTACCGCGACCTGCTGCAGGACCATGTCAACTGGCTGCTGGGGCTCAACCCCTGGGGCACCAGCATGATCACCGGCATCCCGGAGGACGGCGACCATCCCGTGGACGTGCACATGCCCTTCTGGCGACTCCTCGGCAAGGTGGTCAGGGGAAGCCTCGTCGACGGCCCCCTTGCCGCCTCCATCCACGACCGCATGCTGCAGATCCGACTCAGCGAGCCCGACGAGTACGCGCACCTGCAGCCGGGACATGTGACCTACTGGGACGACTGGGCCGACTATTCCACCAACGAACCCACGATGGACGGGTCGGCCGACCTCTTCCTCCTCCTCGCTCACCTCTACAGCGGCGACTGAGGACGACGGCAGGCAAGAGGGGACATGCGAAGCCCCCTGGGTGTCAGGGGGCTTTGGTGATTCGGCTGGGACTCGAACCCAGGACCCATACATTAAAAGTGTATTGCTCTACCAACTGAGCTACCGAATCGAAACACCCCGGGGTGTTTCCGTTGCGGGTGGCAAAGATAGGTGGCGGCCGCCTTCGAAACAAAAAATTCTGCTACCCGCCGCAGGTGCCGGCGATCTCCCCGGGCGTCAGGTATGTGCCGATGGCTTACATTTGGCGCCCGTCGGCAGCAGCCCCGGAAAGACCTATGAGCATCCTGACCCTTACATCCGATTTCGGTCCGCAGGACTTCCTGGCAGGGGCCGTCAAGGGCATGGTGCTGCGTGCCGACGAGTCCTTCCGCCCCGTTGACATCACCCATTCGGTGACGCCCTTCAACTACCCGCAAGCGGCCTATGTGTGCCGGAACGCCTTCCCCCACTTTCCAGCGGGCACCTTCCACATGGTCCTGGTGAACCTCTTCGATGCGAGGCTCCCCCACCTGCTGCTGGCGCGGCGGGGTGATGCGCATATCGCCATCGCCGACAACGGGCTCCTCGGGATGATCCTGCCGGAAGGGCCCGACGAGGTGGCGGCCCTGGCGATCGACCCCGCCCGGCGGGGGGAGGTCCTTCACCTGGTCGACGTCATGCTGCAGGGCATATTGGGCCTGCGGCGGGGACGGGCCCTTGGCGCGGTGGGGGACCCGGGCGTGGAGATCCGCGTCAAGACACCCGTCAGGCCGCAGTCGGGCTTCGACTGGATGGAGGGGCACATCATCCACATCGACGCGTTCGAGAACGTGGTGCTCGACATCACGCGGGAGGCCTTCGAGGCGCAGCGACGGGGGAGGGACTTCCGCATCACCGTCATGCGGAACGAGTCGATCGACCGCATCAGCCAGAGCTATGCCGACGTTCCCGAGGGCGAGAAGCTGGCCCGTTTCAACGCGGCGGGTTATCTCGAGATCGCCCTGAACAAGGGCAATGCGGCGGGTCTGCTGGGGCTGCAGCAGGTGAACGCCGGCACCCGCCGGGCCGAGGTCAGGGCCCTGCAGACGACGCAGTTCTACCGCGTGGTCCGCATCAACTTCGCCTGAGGCCCGCAACCCGGGTGGAGGGGGGCGCCCCACCCGGGCATTGGCCAAAATTCTTTACTTTGCCGTTCAAACACATCTCCCACCCATGTCATTCCGCACCATCAACAACATCACCGGCTGGATCGTCGGTCTGACCGCCTGCGCCGTGTACATCATGACCTCGGAGGCGGGCGGCTCCCTGTGGGATTGCGGCGAATTCGTGAGCTCCTGCTTCAAGTTGCAGATCCCGCACCCGCCCGGCGCCCCGCTGTTCGTGCTGATGGGACGCGTCTTCATCGTGGCCTTCGGCGACGACCCCACGACGGCCGCCAAGGCCGTCAACGTGATGAGCGCCCTCGCCAGCGGCTTCACCATCCTCTTCCTCTTCTGGACCATCACCCACTTCGCCCGCAAGATCGTCGGAAAGCGGGAGGAGGACCTGACCGCGTCGGAGACCTTCGCCATCCTCTCGGCCGCCGTCGTCGGCGGCCTCGCCTACACCTTCAGCGACTCCTTCTGGTATTCCGCCGTCGAGGGCGAGGTCTATGCCCTGTCATCCCTCTTCACCGCCGTCGTCTTCTGGATGATGCTCAAGTGGGAGCACCAGGCCGACAGGCCCGGGGCGGACCGGTGGATCGTCCTCATCTTCTTCATGATGGGCCTGTCGATCGGCGTGCACCTGCTGAACCTCCTCACGCTGCCCGCCATCGTGATGGTCTATTATTTCCGTCGGTTCCGCGTGACCGGCTGGGGCACCTTCTGGGCCTTCGTGATCGGCTGCGGCATCACGGGCATCGTGCAGAAGGTGGTCATCCAATATACCATCAAAGGGGCCGGCGGCTTCGACATCTTCTTCGTCAACACCCTGGGCCTGCCCTTCTTCACCGGCTTCGCCGTGTACTTCGCCCTGCTCGCCGGCCTCATCGGCTATGGCATCCGGCTGGGCGGCGGCACAGAAGTACCCAAGCCGGCCTTCCTGGCATGGCTCGCGCTGATCACCCTGACGATCCTCTTCCCGTTCGTCGCCTCGGGCTCCACGGGGGCCGCCGTCGTGAAGACGTTGCTGGTGGCGGCAGCCGTCGTCGTCACGGGCAACTATGCCCTGGCGGCACTGCGCCGGAACCCCTACTTCCTCAAGCTCGCGCTCTGGTGCTTCTCCTTCATGATGATCGGCTACTCGACCTACCTGACGACGCTCGTCCGGTCGGCGGCCGACCCGGCGGTCGACATGTACAACGTCGACAACCCCATGAGCCTGGTGGGCTACCTCGGCCGCGAACAGTACGGCGACTTCCCCCTCATCTACGGACAGGTGTTCACCGCACAGCCCTCGGACTACGAACAGGGCGAGATGAAATACGTCAAGGGCAAGGACCGCTACGTCAGCGCCGGCTACGACATCACCCCCGTGTACGCACCCGAGGACAAGATGCTCCTCCCCCGTGTCTGGGATGCCAGCAACGACCAGGGGCACGCCACCTTCTACAAGCAGTGGCTCAACCTCGGCGAAGAGGAGAAACCCACGCAGGTCGACAACATCCGATGGGCCCTGGGCTACCAGATCGGATGGATGTACCTCCGCTACTTCGGATGGAACTTCATCGGCAAGCAGAACGACATCCAGGGCCTCGGCAACGTCCGCGACGGCAACACCATCACCGGCATCGCCTTCATCGACGACGCCCTCCTCGGCAACCAGGACAAACTCCCCGAAAGCCTCCGCCAGAACAAGGCACACAACACCCTCTTCGCACTCCCCCTCGCCCTCGGCATCATCGGACTCCTCTACCAGTACAAGCGCGACCGCCAGGGCAACTTCGTGAGCTTCCTCCTCTTCTTCTTCACCGGCCTCGCCATCGTGTTCTACCTCAACCAGGCCGGCAACCAGCCGCGTGAGCGCGACTACGCCTTCGTCGGCTCCTTCTACGCCTTCGCCATCTGGATCGGCCTGGGCGTCATGCAGGTCAGGGAATGGCTGCAGCGGTTCCTCGGCGAAAAACCCGCCAACATGGCCGCAGCCGTCGCCTGCCTCGTCGCCGTCCCCGGACTCATGGCCTCCCAGGAGTGGGACGACCACGACCGCAGCAAGAAGGTGCTGGCACGGGACCTCGCCAAGAACTACCTCGAGAGCTGCGCGCCCAACGCCATCCTCTTCTCCTTCGGCGACAACGACACCTACCCCCTCTGGTACGCCCAGGAGGTCGAAGGCATCCGGCGCGACGTACGCGTAATCAACTACAGCCACCTCGGCATCGACTGGTACATCAACCAGCTGCGGTACAAGGTCAACCAGAGCGACCCCATCGACGTCATCTGGCCGGCCGACAAGATCGAAGGCAACAAGCGCGACTTCGTCCGCTACTATGAGACCCCGGGCGTGAGCGACCAGAACCGCTATGTCGACCTCTACAGCCTCATGGGCGACTTCATCGGCAGCGACGATCCCGCCAAGCAGCTGCCCCTGCAGGATGGCACCACGACCAACTACCTTCCTGTCAAAAAGGTCAGCGTGGCCGTCGACACCGCCCTCGTCCGGCGCAACGGCACCGTCAACCCGGGCGACGCCGTCGTCGCCGAACTGCGCTTCGAGATCCCCCGCAACATCCTGCTGAAGAACGACATGGCCGTCCTCAACATCATCGCCGCCAACAGGTGGAGCCGGCCCATCTACTTCACCTCACCCTTCGGCGAACTCGGCTTCGCGCAGTACCTGCGCAACGACGGCATGAGCTACCGCCTCGTGCCCATCGCCGGCCAGAACATGGTCAACGACGGATGGGCCTACGAGCGGCTGCTGAAGGACTTCGCCTTCGGCGGCTCCGACCGCAAGGGTGTCTACTACGACGAGGAGAACCGCCGCCACCTCCTCGGCATCCGGCAGTCCTACGTCGAAGTGGCCGGCAGCCTCGTCAACAACGGCCGCCGCGACGACGCCCGCAGGCTCCTCCAGCGACTCGACGCCAACATGCTCGCCGAGAACATGCCCTACGGCCTCGCCAGCCGCCAGAACCAGCACGACATGATCAGCATCCAGCTGGCCGACCTGGCCTACCGCAGCGGCGACAAGCCGCTGGGCGACCGGATCGCAGATGCCGTCGGACGCGACCTCGCCCAGCAGATCGGCTATTACGCCAACCTCGGCGACATGTCGGCCGAACAACTGATGTCCGCCGTTCAGGAAGTCATGGCCGGACAGGGCGACAACCTCACCAACCGGCAGCGCGGCCTGTTCATAGAGATCCGCCAGGCCCTCGCCCTGCAGGAATACCTCAAAGGCATCCGGAGCCAGTTCGGCGGCAATGCCGGCCCCGCGGGAGGTGCCGCCAACGGCACCGATACCGCCGGCCGTTGACACCCCCGAAGGTTCGGTCACCCCAACGGAAGGGGCCGAACCTTCGGGCCCTTCCGTTGTCTTACAGCATGGAGGTCGTTATGCACGGATACCGCTTCAGCCGCCATGATCCCGGGGAGGACAGCCGGGGAGGCTTCGAGCGACTGCTCGGTGTCTTCCTCCAGCTCCTGCCGTACACCAGCGGCGACGCCACAGAGGCCCTCGACTGGATGAACCAGCTCGACAGGAAGTACCGGCTCACCCGCGAGGATTACGGCATGGGCGACTTCATCGAAGACCTCAAACAGCAAGGCTATCTGAAAGAGAACCCCCGCGATGGCAGCTTCGCCATCACGGCCCGCACGGAGAAGGACATCCGGCAGCGCAGCCTCGAAGAGGTCTTCGGAAAACTGCGCAAGTCAGGACCGGGCGACCATCGCACCAACAGGCCCGGACAGGGCGACGAGACCAACCCCGAGACGCGGCCCTACCGCTTCGGCGACGCCCTCGACCAGATCGACTTCGTCAGCTCCATCCGCAATGCACAGGTATCCCACGGCATCGACGCGTTCAGGATGGGCGAGGACGACCTGGAGGTCCGGGAGACCGACTACAAGGCGCAGACCTCCACGGTGCTGATGATCGACATCTCCCATTCGATGATCCTCTACGGCGAAGACCGCATCACCCCCGCCAAGAAGGTCGCCATGGCCCTGGCCGAACTGATCCGGACGAAGTACCCCAAGGACACGCTCGACATCGTCACCTTCGGCGACGATGCCGCCCCCATCGAGGTGAAGGACATCCCCTACCTCCAGGTGGGGCCCTATCACACCAACACGGTGGCGGGCCTCGAGTTGGCGATGGACATCCTCCGGCGGCGGCGGAACCCGAACCGCCGGATATTCATGATCACGGACGGCAAGCCCACCTGCCTGAAGGTCGGCGGCCGTTACTACAAGAACAGCTTCGGCCTCGACCGGAAGATCACCACGAGGTGCCTCAACCTCGCGGCCCAGTGCAAGCGGCTGAAGATCCCCATCACCACGTTCATGATCGCCAGCGACCCCTACCTGCAGCGCTTCGTGCAGGAGTTCACCGAGACCAATGCCGGGAAGGCCTTCTTCGCCTCCCTCGACCGGCTCGGCAGCTTCCTGTTCCGCGATTTCGAGAGCGGTCGCAGCCGGAGGGTCCGCTGAACTCCGGACATCCGCCAAAACCACCCGCATGAGACCCACCACATTGGGCGCGCTGAAGCGTTCCGGCCATACCCCCCGCTCTGTCAAGGAAGAGGTGCGCGCCAACCTCATCCGCAACCTCGGCGGGGGTGGCACGAGCTTCCCCGGCATCCTCGGCTACGAGGAGTCCGTCATCCCCGACACGGAGCGCGCCCTGCTATCCCGGCATAACATCCTCTTCCTGGGACTGCGCGGCCAGGCCAAGACACGCATGGCCCGTCAGATGGTCGACCTGCTCGACGAGTACATCCCCGTCGTCGAGGGCAGCGAGGTCAACGACGACCCGCTGCACCCCATCTCTGCCTATGCCCGCGAACGCATCGAACGGGAGGGCGACGACACCCCCGTCGCCTGGCTGCACCGCAGCGCACGCTATGGCGAGAAGCTGGCGACCCCCGACGTCAGCGTGGCCGACCTCATCGGCGACATCGACCCCGTCAAGGCCGCCAACCTGCGGCTCAGCTTTGCCGACGAACGCGTCATCCACTACGGCATCATCCCCAGGAGCAACCGCGGCATCTTCGTCATCAACGAACTGCCCGACCTGCAGGCCCGCATCCAGGTCGCCCTGTTCAACATCCTCCAGGAGGGCGACGTGCAGATCCGCGGCTTCCGGCTCCGCATGCCCCTCGACATCCTCTTCGTCTTCACCGCCAACCCGGAGGACTACACCAACCGCGGCACCATCGTCACCCCCCTGAAGGACCGCATCGAGAGCCAGATCCTCACCCACTACCCCAAAACCGTCGAGACGGCCCTCGCGATCACCGAACAGGAGGCGCACCTCCATCCCGACCAGCGGGGGCGCGTACAGGCCCATGGACTGATCCGCCGCATCATCGAGCAGGTATCCTTCGAGGCCCGCGGCAGCGAATATGTCGACCAGAAGAGCGGCGTCTCGGCACGCCTCACCATCTCGGCCTACGAGAACGCCGTCAGCGCCGCCGAACGCCGGGCGATCCTCAACGGCGAGGCGCACACCCAGGTATGGGTGGGCGACCTGGCGGGCATCCTCCCCTCCGTCACCGGCAAGATCGAACTCGTCTACGAGGGCGAACAGGAAGGGCCGCTGCAGGTATCGCTCAACCTCCTCGAGAAGGCCGTGCGCAGCGTCTTCAGCCTGCATTTCCCCGGACCCGAATCGTTCAAGAAACGCAAGGGCCGCGAGAACGCCGCCGCAGAGAATCCCTATCGCGCCATCATCGGCTGGTTCGATGCGGGCAACCGGCTCGACATGCCCTTCCGCATGACCGATGCCGACAGGGCCCTCGCCCTGTACCGCGTCGACGGACTGCACGCCCTCGCCCGCAAGACCTTCCCGGAGGCCGGCGAGGCGGAGACCCTGCTGTGGATGGAATTCGTACTGCACGGCCTCGCATCCCACTCCCTCATCAGCCGCAGGCTGTCGGACGACCGCTTCGCCTTCAACGACCTCATGGGCGCCATGCTCGACATGGGCTCGTCGAACACCGATGAAGAGGAGGAATGAGGGCGGCCTGTCAGAGCCGACCCGAGAGTTCCATCAGCCGGTCGTATTCCAGCACGTGGCGGCCTTCCGGAAGGTGCAGTGCGCCTGAGAACAGCGCCCTCGCCACCTGACGCGCCGGGATCGAATGATATTTCGACATCCGCTTCGGCAAGAGCCTGTCCAGCACCGGCACCATCACCCACTGCGCCAGCCGTTCGGCCGGTCGGAACTCGGTCCGATCTCCCATCAGGAAGGAAGGTCTCGCCAGCATCACCGTCGGTATCCCGTGACGGCACACCTCCGCTTCGGTCTCCCCTTTCAGGCGGAGGTAGGCATTGGACCGCGCGGCCGCATCGGCCCCGACGGACGATACCAGGCCGAAGACCCTGACGCCCGCCGAGGCGGCCGCCTGCGCGGCATGCATCGGGATGTCGTGGTCGATGCGGCGATAGGCGGCCCTATCGCCCCTGACCTTCCGCATCGTGGTGCCGACCGCCACGAAGACGGCTTCGCAACCCTCCAGTGGCCTTACATACGCAGCGGGGTCGCCCGGTTCGAAGCGGTGTACGCCCACCTTGGCATGCGGAGGACTCATCGGCCTTCGCACCAGGATGTTGACGGCCGACACAACGGGGGCTTCCACGAGGGTCTTGAGCAATTCGGCACCGGTGAGGCCTGTGGCCCCGATCAAAGCGACTCGCATGTTGCGGGGTGGGTTTTGAAGGGATGACCGGCGGATGCCATCACGGCAGGACAGGCATCCGGCCAGGATGGCATCAGTCGACGTATGCGATGCAGTCGATCTGCACCAGGATGCCTGCGCGACCCATCTGGTCGGCCCCGCAGCCGGTGTACGACCGCACGGGCGGCGGGTCGGGGAAGTAGCCGCGGTACGCCTCGTTGAGTGCGGGGAGGTGCTGGTTGGGTTCGACGACCGTCATATGCACCTTGAGGACGTTGGCCATGGAGGAGCCCGCCTCTTCCAGCACTTCCTTCATGATGTCGAGTGCGCTGCGGACCTGCACCTGGATATCGCCGGGTTCGGCGCGCCGGTCGGGGTACCAGCCACCGATCCCGGACATGAAGAGGAGGTGCCCGGAGCGAAGGCAGCCGGAGAGGACGGAGGCGGGTGGCTTCCCGTTTGCCGGCGCGACGGCCGAGGGGTTGTTGGTGCCGCCGGTCCAGCTCTTGCGGATGAGTTGTTTGCGGGGTCTCCAGTCGACCTTCCCGGGTTGCCGCCCGTCCTTCGCGTCATCGGAGCTCGTGGCGGCCCCTGCCAATGGGAGGAGGCCCAGGCGTTTCAGTGCTTTTCGGCGTTCCATGGCCGTCGGGTTGCAGGTGAACAGGGATGGCGGTCAGTCGACATAGGCCATGCAGCTGAGTTGACACAGCAGCCCGTCGCGCCCCATCCGGCTGGCCTTGGCTCCGCTGAAGGAGCGTACCGGGGGCGGGTCCGGGAAGTATTCGACGTAGACCTGGTTGAGGGCTGGCAGGTTGGTGTCGGGGTCGGCCACGGTCATCTGCACTTTGAGGACGTGCTGCATGGACGAGCCGGCGCCTTCGAGGATGCCCTTGAGGGTATCCAGTACATGCCTGACCTGGACGCGGATATCTCCGGCTTCCGGGCGCTGGCGGGGGTCCCAGCCGTCGAGTCCCCCGACGAACAGGAGGTGTCCGGAACGGATGCAGGAACCTGACGCTGTCTGGATCAGTTCCTTCCGGGGGTGCCATGCCTTCGGGCTGGAAGGGGCGCCGCATTGGGCTTGGAGCGGGGCTTTCGAGGCATCCGCCTGCGGGGATCGTCCGGGGGGCATCGGTAAGGATGGGCTGTCCATGGTCGTTGGCCCGTTGAATATAGGGAAAATCCGCCAGGCAGGGTCGGAGGCCGACCGGGGTGATGGCTTTGCTCCGTGTCGGCCCCTGGCAGGCGCTGTCGGGGATGGGCAGGGGGTGGGCGACAGCGTGTTGGTCCTGCGGATGGCAACCTGTTGGGCCCGCCTTTCGGTCGGGCGGGATGTACGTCAGGAGGGGTGGGGTCATTCGACCCAGTCGGCGATGAAGATGTTGGTATCGCGGGTGCCGCCGTTGTTGCGGTTGCTGCAGAAGACGATGCGTCGGCCGTCGGGGCTGAACATGGGGAAGGCGTCGAAGCCCTTGTCGCGGCTGACCTTGGTGAGTTGGCTGCCGTCGCCGTTGACGGTGTAGAGGTTGAAGGGGAATCCGCGCGGGTATTCGTGGTTGGAGGCGAAGATGATGCGGCGGCTGTCGGGCATGAAGGCGGGTGCCCAGTTGGCCTGGCCGAGGCGGGTGATCTGGCGTGCGTTGGATCCGTCGGCGTTGGCCGTCCACACTTCCATGCGGGTGGGGGCTACGAGGTTTTCGGCGAGGAGTTCGCGGTATTCCTTGATCTCGGCTTCGGTGGAGGGGCGGGATGCCCGCCAGATGATCTGTTTGCCGTCGGGGCTGAACCAGGCGCCGCCGTCGTAGCCGAGGGTATGGGTGATGCGTCGGGTGCGGCCGTTGCGGAGGTCCATGACATAGAGTTCGAGGTCGCCGTCGCGCATGGAGGTGAAGAGCATGCGGCGGCCGTCGGGCGAGAGGGTGGCTTCGGCGTCGTAGCCCGGGGTGGAGGTGAGGCGTTTGACGATGCGGCCCTGGAGGTCGGCCATGAAGATGTCGTAGCTGTCGTACAGCGGCCAGATGTAGCGGTTGCCGTATTTGGTGCGGTCGGGCACGGGCGGGCATTCATCGCCGCCGAGGTGGGTGGAGGCGTAGATGACATGTTTGCCATCGCGGGTGAAGGCGCCGCAGGTGGTGCGTCCCTTGCCGGTGCTGACGCGGATGGGCTGGAAGGGTTCGCCGTCTTTTTCGGGGATGCGTCCGATGTACATCTGGTCGCAGGGGATGCCTTCTTTTGCGTAGGTTTTCTGGAAGACGAGCCATTGGCCGTCGTAGCTGAAGTAGGCTTCGGCGTTGTCGCCGCCGAAGGTGAGTTGGCGGATGTTGCGGAGGTGGGTTTCGTCGGGGTAGGCGAGGGTGTCGGCCTGGGCGGCTTTGAGGGCTGTCGGGGTGGCGGGCTGGTCGGCGGCGGCGCCGACGAGGGTGATGACGATGAGCAGGGCCTGCCAGGGGGCGGCGGAGCGGTAGGGTGTCATGGCGTCCGGTTTGTTGCGGGGCAAAGGTAGGCCATGCGGGGCGTGGCGGGGCGGCTTGGGCAAAGAAATTGGAGATGTCGGGGCGGCATGGATGTACCTTTGCGTATGGCTTGGAGGGTGCTATGGATGGTGTTGCCCGGACTGTTGGCGGCATGGCTGTCGGCCTGCGATGGCGGTGAGGGGCGTGCGGGCGGTGAGGCGGTGACGGTGGCCGATACGGCCCGTCTGCGGTCGATGCTGCTGTCGGACCCTGCCAATGCCGTCTTGCGGCTGCGGCTGGCGGAACGGTTGGCGGTGTCGGGTCGTCGGGGCGATGCCGTAGGCCTCCTCACGGAGGGCATTGCTGCCGACAGCGGCGCTGTCGGGCTTTGGAATGCCCGTTCGCTCTTGCTGGCTGGGTTGGGCGATACGGCGGCGGCCCTGGCCGGTTGGTCGTGGTCGCTGCGCCTCGATCCCGGACAGCGGGATGCCTGGCTGGAGATGGGTTTCCTGCATGCCGGTCGCGGGGATGTGGCGGCCGGCGACATCGCCCGTCGGCTGCTCCGCGACAGCCGCGATGCCGAGGACCGTTTGAATGCCTGGCACCTGTTGGGGGTCTTCCATGCCAACCGGGGCGAGGCCGCCGGGGCCGTGGCGGCCTTCGACAGCTGCATCGTGCTACGCTACACCTTCCTCGACGCATACATCGAGAAAGGCATCCTCCTGCAGGGGCTGGGCCGCCACCGGGAGGCGCTGGCCGTGTTCCGTCTGGCCTCGGCCGTCGACAAGTCGAACGCCGACGCCTGGCACGGGCAGGGCGGAAGCCTGGAGGCCCTGGGCGACCCCGCCGCGGCGGCCGAGGCCTATGCCCGGGCGCTGGCACTCGACACCGCACTGCGCGCGGCCCGGCGGGGCCTGGAACGCACGGCGCCCCGCGCGATGCAGTCGCCCTGAACCGCTCACCTGATCAAAAAACCCCCATGCAGGCATTCCTCAGAGACCTTTTCCGCGGACAGACCTACGACGACCGCAGTTTCTTCCTCATCGCAGGGCCCTGCGTCGTCGAAGGGGCGTCGCTCCTCGACGAGGTCGCCGATACCGTGTCGGGCATCTGCCGCGACCTGGGCATCCCCTACGTCTTCAAGTCGTCGTACCGCAAGGCCAACCGGACGAGTGCCGACTCGTTCACCGGCCTCGGCGATGCCGAGGCCCTGAGGATGCTGTCGGCCCTCCGGGCGCGGACGGGCCTGCCGGTGACGACCGACATCCATGCCGCGGGGGAAGCCGGCCAGGCGGCCGAGCACGTCGACATCCTACAGATCCCCGCTTTCCTCTGCCGCCAGACGGACCTGCTGCAGGCCGCAGCCGCCACCGGCCGCATCGTCAACGTCAAGAAGGGACAGTTCCTGAGCAGTGCGGCGATGCGATTCGCGGCCGATAAGGTCAGGGCCGCCGGCAACGACAAGGTCATCCTCACGGAACGCGGCAACAGCTTCGGCTACCACGACCTGGTGGTCGACTTCCGCAATATCCCGGAGATGCAGGCGACCGGTGCGCCGGTGGTGATGGACTGCACCCATTCGCTGCAGCAGCCGAACCAGGCAACGGGCGTCACAGGGGGGCAGCCCGCGATGATCGGGACCATGGCCCGCGCCGCCATCGCCGCCGGTGCCGACGGCATCTTCATCGAGACCCATCCCGACCCGGCGCGCGCGCGAAGCGACGGCGCCAACATGCTTCCCCTGCACCGGATGCGGGAGACGCTGGAAGTGCTGGTCCGGCTGCGCCAGGCGCTACCGGCCTGAGCCCGGAGCTGCCGTCCGGCGTCCGTAGGCCGCTACGGCACGGGTGAAGGGCGAACTCGCCGAGTCGGGCACGATGATGTGTG
>Ga0172376_10003912_pt1 | contig 17310 bp, 9 predicted proteins | sample Lak35m_FD_121114 | JGI IMG/M metagenome (GOLD analysis project Ga0172376, IMG submission 121114) | Freshwater microbial communities from Kabuno Bay, South-Kivu, Congo - kab_092012_35m | ecosystem: Environmental > Aquatic > Freshwater > Lake | place: Democratic Republic of the Congo: South-Kivu... | reverse complement strand
GATCGCACCAATTACTACCAGTGCCTCCCCTCGAACCGGCGCGACCCCGCCCTCTGGCTCGAGGCGGATCGGATGCGGTCCCTCGCCGTCACGGCGGAGAACCTCACGAACCAGCAGGAGGCGGTGAAGGAGGAGCGGCGGCTCCGCGTCGACAACCAGCCCTACTCGGCGGGGCTGATCGATTCGCTCCCCTCCATCTTCGATCGGACGACCTGCTTCGCCTACGCCCACTCGATCATCGGGTCGATGGACGACCTGAACGCGGCGAAGGTCGAGGATGTGAAGGCCTTCTTCGACCTCTACTACGCGCCGAACAACGCGACCCTCGTGATCGCGGGTGACTTCCAGCCGGCGCAGGCGAAGGGGCTCATCACCCAGTACTTCGGGGGGATCCCGCGCGGGCAGACCCCGCCGCCGGTGACCTGCACCGCGCCGCCGGGGATGGGGCGTGAGCAGGTGATGCGGATCGCGGACAAGAACGCGACCCTGCCCGCGGTCCTCATCGGCTACCGAGCGGTCCCGCCGGCGCACGCCGACTTCGCGGCGCTCGAGCTCCTCGGCACGATCCTCGGGAGCGGGGAGAGCTCCCGCCTGAACCGCTCGCTGGTGCGTGAGCAGAAGCTCGCCGCCGGCGCGCAGACCCTCGTGAACCCCTTCGGTCCGATGCGCGGGGCGGGGATCTTCGGCGCGCTCGCGATCGCGAACCAGGGGGTGAGCGCCGATTCCATCCGCGCCGCGCTGGTACGCGAGATGGCGCAGGTGGGACGGAGCGTGACCGCCGAGGAGCTGACGAAGGCGAAGAACGCGTGGCGCGCGCAGACGATCTTCGGCCGGCAGTCCGCGCTCGCGATGTCGGAGGCGGTACACTACGCGGCCCTCTACCTCGGCGATGTGAATGCGGTGAACCGCGATGCGGCGCGCTACGAGGCGGTCACCCTCGATGACATCCGTCGCGTCGCCTCGACCTACCTCCGTTCCGATAACTCCCTCTCGCTCCTGATCCTCCCGGAGGCCCGCTGATGCGTACGCTCCCGTTCCTCGCGGGCGCCGTCGCGACGGCGCTCACCACGATGCTCGCCGCCACGCCGGAGCTCGCGGCCCAGTATCCGACCAAGCCGCCGGCCGCGATGCCGATCCAGCCGGCGCAGTTCCCCCCCTTCGCGGAGGCGACCCTCCCGAACGGGCTGCGCCTCCTCGTGGTGACGAACCGGAAGCAGCCGGTCCTCTCGCTCACCCTCTCCATCCCCGCGGGGAGCGTGTACGAGCCCGCGACGCGTGTCGGTCTCGCGGAGATGATGGCCGGGCTCCTCACCAAGGGGGCGGGGTCGCGCACCGCCGACCAGATCGCCGCGGCGATCGAAGGGGTCGGGGGGACGATCAACGCCTTCCCGGGCTCGGACTTCATCACGGTGAACGCCTCGGTGCTCGCCGCCGACCGGCAGCTCGCCTTCGATCTTCTCGCCGATGTGGTGCTGCGGCCGACCTTCCCCGAGTCGGAGGTGGAGCTCCTGCGCAAGCAGACCCTCTCCTCGCTCGCGCTCGCCAAGTCGCAGCCCGCCTCGATCGCCTCGCGCTTCTTCGCGAAGGGGCTCTACGGCGAGCATCCCTACGGGCGCTCGGCCGATGAGACGAGCGTCGGCGCGATCACGCGTGAGGAACTCGTCGCCTTCCATGGGCAGCGGGTCCGGCCCGGTCAGGCCCTGCTGGTGATCGCCGGTGCGATCGATGCCGCCGAGGCCCGTACGTTGACGGAGGCGGCGTTCGGGGCGTGGGGTGGGGCGACGCTGACGGCCGCCGCGCCGCGGCCGGCCCCGCAGCGCACCACGTCGGAGATCCTCCTCGTCCATCGCCCGGGCTCGGTGCAGGCGAACCTCGTGGTGGGGAACACCACCTGGACGCCGACCGATACGCGGAGCTACGCGCTCACCCTCGCCAATCAGGTGCTCGGTGGCGCCGCCGATGCGCGGCTCTTCTCGATCCTGCGCGAGGAGAAGGGGTGGACGTACGGCGCCTACTCGAGCGTCTCACGCCGCAAGCAACTCGGGAACTTCAGCGCGACCGCCGAGGTGCGGAACGCCGTCGCCGACTCGGCGCTGGTGGAGCTCCTCGCGCAGATGCGGAAGATGGGGACGACGCCGGTGCCGACCGCGGAGTTCGAGCAGCAGAAGCAGGCGCTGGTGGGACAGTTCCCGCTGACGATCGAGACCGCGGATGCGGTGGCGTCGCAGGTGGCGAATGCGCGCCTCCTCGGGCTGCCGACCGATTACGTGCAGACCTATCGCCAGCGGCTCGCGGCGGTGACGCCGGCGCAGGCGCAGGCGGCGGCGCGCGCGGCGATCCGCGCCGACGCGGCGTACATCGTGGCGGTGGGGGATGCGACGGTGCTCCTGCCGAAGCTCAAGGGGATCGCGCCGGTCGCGATCGTCGACGTGGAGGGGAAGCCCCTCGCCCCAGCCGACCTCGAGGTGAAGACGGGGGGCTTGGCGATCGATCCGGCTCGGCTCGTCGCCGTGACGGATTCATTCGCGATCCTCGTGCAGGGGAACGAGTTCGGGTTCCAGACCTCGGCGCTCGCGCGTGCGGGGGATGGGTGGGTCTACCGGGAGCGCGCGCAGATCGCCTCCTTCGTGCAGCAGTCGTCGGAGGTGCGCTTCGGTGCGGATCTCTCGCTGCGTGGGATCGAGCAGTCGGGGCAGATCCAGGGCCAGCAGGTCAAGCTCTCGGTCACCGTCGCCGGTGGGAAGGCGAGTGGTGAGGGGATGACCCCCGGGGCGCAGGGGATGACGCCGGTGAAGTACGCCGATGTCGCGCTCCCCGCCGGCGTGCTCGACGAGAATCTCGCCTCGGTCGTGATGCCCCTCTTCGCCTGGGCCCCGAAGGCGAAGCACACCTTCGCCGTCTTCGCATCGAGCACCGGGACGGTGCAGTCGCATACCCTCGAGGTGACGGGCGAGGGGACGGTCACGCTCCGCAGCGGTGGGGACCCGATCCCCGCGTATCAGGTGCAGTCGAGCGGGGGCGAGGCCCCGGCGACCTTCTGGATCGAGCAGGCGGCCCCGCACCGGGTGCTCAAGTACGGGCCCGCTGGGCAGCCGCTGGAGTTCATTCGGGTGAAGTGAGGCTCCACGCCACGCGCGCCCCAAGGGGCGCGTGGCGCGAGGTTCCCGACGGATGCAACGCGAAGGGCGGGGCCGGCACGATGCCGACCCCGCCCTTCATGCTACCGGTGCCGATCCCTTACTTCGGGTCGAGCGCCTGCTTGATCTGCCACCGGGCCTCCGCGAGGTGCGCGCGGGTCGCGGCATCCGCGGCCTTCCCCTCGGCGGCGGCGAGCTGCCCATCGAGGGTGCGGAGCTCCATGCGGAGCATCGCCTTGATGTCGGTGCTCCCACGCGAGCCGGCGGTGAGGCTCTGCCCGGTCTGCGCGCTGCTCGAGATGCGCGGCGTCGTCGACGGGTTCGCCGCGAGCTTCGCGCTCACCGCCTCGACATAGCTGCGCTGCAGCCCACGACGGTACGCGTCGACCTTCACGCTCCCGGCGCCGAGCTCGCTCCAGATCCCGCTCCGGAGGTCGCCGAGGTACTCGCCGAGGGGGTAGACGTCACGCGCCCCCGGGAACGCCTCGTACTCCACGAGACGCGCCATACGGTCGTCGGACATCAGGGTCGAGAGGATCCCGCGCTGCGCGTTGTTGATGCGCGCGACCGCGCCATCGGGCTCCAAGCGGCGGAGGATCGCCGGATCGAGGAGCCAGGTCGGGGTCTGGAAGAGGTTCTCCTGCACGAAGCGCACCGCGGCCTTCTGCCGTTCGCGCGGGATCGGGGTGAAGCGGGGGCCCGGCTGCGACCCGTACTTCTCCTGCCCCGTCGACGAGCCAGGGATCGTCGCCACATGGCGGATCTCGGTCACGAACTGCCCGACGATACGGTTGTACCCCTCACGGGTGTACGAGACGTCCTCGTACGGCTGCGTCGTCGCGGGGACGAGCATCGGGACGAGGCGCTTCAGGTTCTTGAGGCCGAGCGCGGTGCTCTTGATCGCATCCTGGTCGCCCACCGCCTCCGAATACGCGGTGAAGGGGATCGCCCCGAAGTCATCGGGGACGCCGTAGCGATACCACGGGGTGGCGTCCTGCTCGCGCGCGATCGCGTCGAGCGCGGGGCGCTCCTCGTCGGAGGTCTTGGCCCCCGGGATCGGGGTGTAGCCCCAGCGGATCGCGTACGCGTCGTAGACGCCGACCTTCGGGATCAGGTCGCCGAGGGCGATCCCATCCTCCGGCTGCGCCACATAGTTGAAGCGCGCGTAGTCCATGATCGTCGGCGAGTGCCCCATCTTGGCGACCCAGCTCTTCGAGCGGACCGAGTCGGCCGGATACATCGCCGACGCGACCTGGTTGTGCGGGAGCCCGAGGGTGTGGCCGACCTCGTGCGCGACGACGAACTGCACGAGGCGCCCCTGTAGCGAATCGGGGAGGGGGAGCTTCGCCGCGCGCGGATCGAGCGGCCCGACCTGGGTCCAATACCACCAGGTCTGGAGGTTCATGATGTTGTGGTACATCTGCACATCGGCCTCGAGGATCTCCCCCGAGCGCGGGTCGGTCACGCTGGGGCCGACGGCGTTCTCGATCGTCGACGGGAGCCAGCGTACCACGGAGTAGCGCGCATCCTCCGGCGACCAATCGGGATCCTCCGCCTTCGACGGGGCCTCCTTGGCGATGATCGCGTTCTTGAAGCCAGCGGCCTCGAAGGCCGGCTGCCACTCCTCGATCCCCGCCTTCACGAAGGGGACGAGCCAGGTCGGCGTCGCGGGATCGACGTAGTAGACGATCGGCTGCTTCGGCTCGGAGAGGGCCGCGTTCGGATCCTTCTTCTCGAGACGCCAGCGGGCGATGAAGTTCCGCTGCTGCGCGCGCTGCTCCGGCCGGCTGAAGTCGACCGTGGAGGTGAAGAAGTAGCCGACGCGCGAGTCGCGGAGACGCGGCATCATCGGCTGGTCGGGGAGCTTCACCATCGACCAGTGCAGGACGAACGACTTGGTCACCGGCGGGGTGCCGGGGGCGGGGGGCGAGGGCGGGAGCCCCGGGAGGAACGACTGCGGGGTGGGCTGCGCCGCGATGGTCAGCGTGGCCTCCACCTCGATGTTCTTCGGGTAGGTCGCGACGCGCTCGAGGAAGGAGCGCGAGGCATCGACCGACCCGCGGTAGCGCCGGACGACGCTGATCTCGCTGGGCGGGTTGGTGTAGGTGCGCGAGACCTCGATCACCGGCGCCGAGTCGGGGCCGTAGGCCGCGACGTTGAAGGAGGCGAGGATCGCGTCGTAGTTCGCGTTGGCCACGGCCTCGGCGATCGGATTGCTCGGATCGGAGACGATCGCGTAGGAGACGCTGCGGAGGAGGACGCGATGGCCCTTCCGCTCCCAGCGGATCACGCGCTCATCGAGCGCCTGGCCCCCGTAGCCGTCCCCTTCGTTGGTCTTGGTGATGGAGGTGACGAGGAGGAGGTCCTTCCCCAGCTCGGCGGCCGGGATCTCGTAGTAGAGCTGGCTCCCGATCTGGTGGGTCTTGAAGAGGCCGGCCTTGGTCTTCACCTCTCCGCGGATCACCTGGGCGTAGGGGCGGGGCTGCGGGTCGGCCTGCTGGCCGGGAGCGCCACCGGCGGGGGGCTGGCCGGCCGCATTCGCGCCGCCCTGCGGGGCCTGCGGGGCCTGCGGGGCGGGGGTTCCGTTCGCGGGGCGCGCGGGCGCCGGGGCTGCCGCGGGGGCTGCCGGGGCCGGCGTCGGGGTCGTGGACGGGGTCGAGGGCTGGCAGGCGAGCGCCAGCGCCGCGATCCCACCCAGCCACAGCTTCGGACGAGTCGAGGTCATGAGGGATCGAGAGGGTGAGAGAGTGCCGCGGCCACCATGGCCACGACGGGGGGAGCCACTGGTGAACTATACGCCGTAGCGGATGGCCTTGTTGCCGAACCGCTCGCGGACACGGTCCACGGCGCGGGAGACGGCGCGGTCCTCGGGGCGCTCCGCGGGAACGGCGCTCGCCGCGGTCTCGCCGCGGGGTGCGCTCCGAGGCGCCGGAGGTGCGAAGAGCCCCAGCTGCTCGGCGTCGGGGCGCGGGACGAGTCCGCCGCAGGCGACACCGATCAGCCGAGAGGGCACGGTCCGAGCCCGTCGCAACCGGGCGAAGAGGGTGACGGCGAGGTCGGCGATCGCCCGGTCGCTCTCCACGGGATCCGCGACGGTGGTGCTCGCGAGGCGCGTGGTGAAGTCGGCGTCCTTGACCTTCACGGTGATCGTCCGTGCGGTGAGGCGATCGGCGCGGAGCTCCGACGCCACGCGGGCCGCGAGGCTCCGCAGGGTGGTGGCGATCGCCCGCGGGTCGGCGATGTCCCGGTCGAAGGTCGTCTCGCGACTCACCTGCTTGGCGGGTGCGCGCCCCTCGACGGGGGCCTCGTGCCGCCCGAGGCACCGCTCCCGCAGCCAGGCCGCGGGGCGCGCCCCGAGCCAGCGCGTGAGCGTTTGTGGATCGACGGCGAGGAGATCGGGGACCTGCGCGAGCCCGAGCGAGGCGAGTTTGGCCTGGAGCTTGGGCCCGACCCCGGGGATCTCTGCGAGGGCGCGACCCCGCATGAAGGTCGCCTCGTCCCCCTCAGGGATGATATGCACGCCATTCCCACCGATCCCCGCCCGAGGCTTCGCCTGCTCGGCGGCGAGCTTGGCGATGAGCTTCGAGGTCCCACCCCCCAGGGAGAGCCAGATCCCCGTCTCGTGATGGACGGTGGCGCGGATCCGCTGCGCGGTCTGCTCGAAGGTCTCGGGCGCATAGAGCGCCTCGGTGCCGGAGAGGTCGAGATACCACTCGTCGATGCTCGCCGCCTGGACGACCGGGGTGAAGCGCTGCAGCACGGCGCCGATCGCGCGCGAGGTGGTGGTGCACGCCGCGCGCGGGACGGGGACGCAGAGGGCGTCGGGGCAGAGTCGGAGCGCCTGCGCGATCGGCATCGCCGAGCGCACCCCGTAGGCGCGCGTCTCGTAGGAGGCGGAACAGACCACGCCGCGCGAGTTGGGTCGCCCCCCGACGATGAGCAGCGGGGCGCGGCCCGCCCCCTCGGGATCCGCGAGGCGCGCGACGGCCACGAAGAAGGCGTCGGCGTCGGCGAGGAGGATGCGGCGGGGCGTCATGGGAGTCAGAACATACGATAAATTCCTCGGCGATGACGCCCCCCGACCTCCCCCTCTGGACCCCGAGCCGCGAGGCGGCGGCGGGGAGTGCGCTCGCCCGGTTCTGTTGGACGGTGAGTGCGATCGACGCGACCGCCCCCGCCGCCGATGCGCCCTATGAGGCCTGGCACGCCTGGTCGGTACGTGAGCCCGAGCGGTTCTGGGCGCAGCTCTGGCGGCTGACCGGGGTGATCGCGGCATCGCGAGGGGAGGGGCCAGGGTCGCCCCTGCCATGGGACGCGGTGCTGGTCGATGGCGACCGCATGGCCCCTCCGCATGGGGCTGCCGGGCCGCAGTGGTTCCCGGGGGCGCGGCTCAACTTCGCGGAGAATCTACTGCGGCGTCGCGACGGGGCGACGGCGCTCGTCGCGCGCGACGAGCGGGGGCGCCGCCGGACGCTGACCTTCGTCGAACTCGCTGATGCGGTGCGCCGCTGTGCCGGTGCGCTCCGTGCCGCCGGTGTCGCTCCGGGTGACCGCGTGGTGGGGTTCCTCCCCAACATCCCCGAGGCGGTGATCGGGGCGCTCGGCGCGGCGAGCATCGGCGCCGTCTGGTCGTCCTGTTCGCCCGATTTCGGCGTGGGCGGGGTGCTCGATCGCTTCGGGCAGATCGCCCCGAAGGTGTTGCTCGTCGCCGATGGCTATCACTACGCGGGGAAGCGGATCGATTGCGTGGCGCGCAGCGCGCAGATCGTCGCGGCGTTGCCGAGTGTGGCGCAGCTGGTCGTCGTGCCCTTCCTTGACGATGCGACGGCGCAGGGCGATGTGAAGGCGCAGCTCCCGCAGGCGGTCCGCTGGGATGACTTCCTCGCCCGCGGCGCCGCGGCACCCGAGCGGTTCGAACGGCTCCCCTTCGATCACCCGCTCTACGTGATGTACAGCTCGGGGACGACTGGGCTCCCGAAGTGCATGGTGCATGGCGCGGGCGGGACGCTGCTCCAGCATCTCAAGGAGCATCAGCTCCACGTGGATCTGCATGCGGGGGAGGGGATCTTCTACTTCACCACCTGCGGGTGGATGATGTGGAACTGGCTCGTCTCCGCGCTTGCGACCGGTGCGACGCTGGTGCTCTACGATGGCGCGCCGCTCCCCGATTCGAACCCGGGGATCCTCTGGGATCTCGCCGCCGAAGAGCGCGTCGCGGTCTTCGGGACGAGTGCGAAGTACCTCGCGATGGCGGAGAAGATGGGGCTCGCCCCGGCGCGCACTCACGACCTCGGCGCGCTCCGGGCGATCCTCTCCACGGGGAGTCCCCTCGCCGAGCACAGCTACGACTATGTGTATCGCGAGGTGCGCCCGGGTGTGCACTTGGCGAGCATCTCCGGCGGGACCGACATCATCTCCTGCTTCGCCTTGGGGAATCCGATGCGCCCCGTCTGGCGCGGGGAGCTGCAGTGCCTCGGACTGGGGATGGCGGTCGAGGTCTGGGATCCGGAGGGGCAGCCGATCGTCGGCGAGGCAGGGGAGCTGGTCTGCACGCGCCCCTTCCCCTCGATGCCGGTCGCCTTCTGGAACGATCCCGATGGGGCGAAGTACCGGGCAGCCTATTTCGATTTCTACGATGGCGCCTGGCGCCACGGCGATTGGGTGGAGCGCACCGCGCACGGGGGGATGGTCATCCATGGGCGGAGTGATGCGACGCTCAACCCGGGTGGGGTGCGGATCGGGACGGCGGAGATCTACCGGCAGGTGGAGCGGTTGCCGGAGATCGTGGAGAGCATCGTGATCGGGCAGGAGGTCGGGGTGGGGGCCGACCGTGATGTGCGGATCGTGCTCTTCGTGCGCCTCCAGCCGGGGATCACGTTGGATGACGCGCTCCGCGCGCGGATCAAGACCACCATCCGCGAGGCGACGAGCCCGCATCACGTGCCCAAGGTGATCGAGGCCGTCGCCGACATCCCGCGGACGATCTCCGGGAAGATCTCCGAGATCGCGGTGCGGGAGGTGATCCATGGCCGGCCGGTCAAGAACACCGACGCCCTCGCCAACCCGGCGGCGCTCGACCTCTACCGCGACCTCCCCGCGCTCCGGCTCCCTATATTGTGAGGTTCAGACCGTGCGTCCCTGCGGGGGCGGGCGGGCTCACCTTTTCGGACGACACCTATGGCCACCTCCACTGCCCCTGCGGTCGAGACCGCCCACGACACCTTCCCGATCAACGGGACCGATTACATCGAGCTCTGGGTCGGGAACGCGAAACAGTCCCAGCTCTTCTATCGCGCCGTCCTGGGGTTCCAGTTGATCGCCTACCGCGGCCCCGAGACGGGGGTGCGGGATCGCGCCAGCTATGTGCTCGAGCAGGGGAAGATCCGGCTCGTCCTCACCACCCCGATGGGTCCCGAGGGGGAGATCGCCGACCATCTGCGCCTCCACGGCGACGGGGTGCGCGACATGGCCTTCTGGGTCGATGATGCCCGCGATGCCTACGCCAAGGCGATCGAGCGGGGCGCGGTCTCGGTGCAGGAGCCGACCGTCCTCTCCGACGAGCATGGCTCGGTGGTGATCGCCGGGATCCGGACCTATGGCGACACGATCCACTCGATCGTCGAGCGCACGAACTATCGCGGCCCCTTCCTCCCCGGTTTCCACGCGGCGGAGAACCCCTTCCACGCCGAGCCGGTGGGGCTCAAGTATGTGGACCACTGCGTAGGGAATGTCGAGCTCGGGAAGATGAACCACTGGGTGGAGTTCTATTCCCGGGTCCTCGGCTTCTACAACCTCCTCTCCTTCGACGATAAGACGATCTCCACCGAGTATTCGGCGCTGATGTCGAAGGTGATGAGCAATGGGAATGGGCGGATCAAGTTCCCGATCAACGAGCCGGCGCAGGGGAAGAAGAAGTCACAGATCGAGGAGTATCTCGACTTCTACCGCGGCCCCGGGGTGCAGCATATCGCCGTGGCCACGGACGACATCGTGCAGACGGTGCGGATGCTCAAGGCGCGTGGACTCGAGTTCCTGAGCATCCCCAAGAGCTACTACGAGACGGTGCTCGATCGCGTCGGGAAGATCGACGAGGACATCGCGCCGCTGGCGGAGCTAGGGATCCTCGTCGATCGCGATGACGAGGGGTACCTGCTCCAGATCTGCACCAAGCCGGTGCAGGATCGCCCGACCCTCTTCTTCGAGATTATCCAGCGCAAGGGGGCGAAGAGCTTCGGCGCGGGGAACTTCAAGGCGCTCTTCGAGAGCCTGGAGCGCGAGCAGGAACTCCGAGGGAACCTCTGATGCCGTATTACCACACGCTGGGGCAGATCCCCCGCAAGCGACATATCGCCTTCCGGAAGCCCGATGGGAGCCTCTATCACGAGCAGCTCGTCGGGATCGAGGGGTTCACCGGGCCGGCGGCGCTCCTCTACCATCTGTACCCACCGACGATGGTGACGTCGGTGCGCCGTGTCCGCGAGACGCCGTACGAGGCCGATCCCGACAAGACCCTCCGGCACCGGCACTTCCGCACCGCGCCCATCGCGCGTGGGGGGAGCCCGACGTTGGATCGCGTCCCGATGCTCTTCAACAACGACATCGCGATGCTCTACGTGGCGCCGGACCAGGAAGACGAGCACTTCTACCGGAACGCGCAGGGCGACGAGGTGGTGTACGTCGCCGAGGGAGAGGGGACGCTCGAGACGCAGTACGGCGACCTCCCCTTCCGGCAGGGGGACTATCTCGTCCTCCATCGGCACATCCTGCACCGGTATCGCTTCACCAAGCCGGCCAAGCTCCTCGTGATGGAGAGTCGTGGGCATGTGCGGCCGCCCTCGCGGTATCTCAATGCGGTGGGGCAGTTGGTCGAAGGGGCGCCCTACTCCGAGCGCGACATCCGTGTGCCGCGTGCGCTCAAGACGCACGATGTGAAGGGGGAGTTCCCGATCATCATCAAGCAGTACAACGGGCTGAATGAGATCGTCCTCGATCACCATCCGCTCGATGTGATCGGGTGGGACGGGCAGTTCTATCCCTGGGCGTTCAACATCCACGACTTCGAGCCGATCGTCGGCCGGGTGCATCAGCCTCCGCCGGTGCATCAGACCTTCCAGGGCGATGGCTTCGTCATCTGCTCCTTCTGTCCGCGTCCGTACGATTTCCACCCCGAGGCGATCCCCGCGCCGTACAACCACAGCAACGTGGATTCGGACGAGGTGCTCTTCTATGCCTCGAGCGAGTTCATGAGCCGGAAGGGGATCGAGTATGGATCGATCACGCATCACCCCGATGGGATCCCGCACGGCCCGCACCCGGGGCGCTATGAGGCGAGCATCGGGCAGACGCACACCAACGAGCTCGCGGTGATGATGGATTCGTTCCGTCCGCTCACGGTCGCGAAGGCGATCCTCCCCTACGAGGATCCCAAGTACATGTACAGCTGGGTCGAGGGCGGGCAGGGATTCGCTCCGCCGACGAGCTGATCCCGTGACCATCCGCACCACCCGCCGCTTCGACGCCCTCCCGGTCTATCTCCTCGCCACCATCCCGCAGAAGAAGCGCGAGCTGATCGCGCGCGGGGTGGATGTCATCGACCTCGGCGCCGGCGACGCCGACCTTCCCGCCCCCCCGGCCGCCGTCGAGGCGCTCGCGCAGGCGGCGCACGACCCCGCGCTCAGCCGCTACGGCTTCGGGCTGGGGCTCCCCGCCTTCCGTGAGGCGGTGGCGCAGTGGATGGAGACCCGCTTCGGCCATCGCTTCGATCCCCTCACGGAGGTCGTCCCGCTGATCGGGAGCAAGGAAGGGCTCGCGCACCTCGCCTTCGCCTACGCGCAGCCGGGTGATGCGGTGATCATTCCGGACCCGGGCTACCTCGCCTACCTCGGCGGGACCCTCCTCAGCGAGGCGGAGCCCTATCTCTATCCGATCACCCCGCGGACGAACTTCCTCGTCGATCTCGACGAGATCCCATCGTCCGTGCTCGACCGCACGCGGCTCCTCTATCTCAACTATCCCAACAACCCCACCGCGGCGATCGCCCCGCTCGAGTATCTCGAGAAGGTCGTGCACATCTGCCGCCAGCGTGGGATCGTCCTCGTCTACGACAACGCCTACTCGGAGATGACCTTCGACGGTTACGTGGCGCCGAGCATCTTCGATGTGCCGGGGGCACGCGACGTGGCGATCGAGTTCCACTCCCTCTCGAAGACGTACAACATGACGGGATGGCGCTGCGCCTGGGCGGCGGGGAACCCCACCATCGTCGGGGCGCTCGCCAAGGTGAAGAGCTTCCTCGACACCGGGCAGTTCATGGCGGTACAGCGCGCGGGGATCGCGGCGCTCGCCTCGTGGCAGGAGTGGGTCCCGGGGAATGTCGAGATCTTCCGCCAGCGGCGCGATGCCGCGGTCGCCGCCTTCCGGGCGAACGGGTTCGAGATCGCCGAGGCGCCCAAGGCGTCGATGTACCTTTGGGTCCCGCTCCCGGCGGGCGTCCCCTCGATGGCCTTCCATGAGCGCCTGATGCAGGAGGAGGGGGTGATCGTCCTCGCGGGCTCAGCGCTCGGCGCGGGGGGCGAGGGGTTCTTCCGCATCTCCTTCATCGCGAGCCCTGAGCGGATCGCCGAGGCCGCGCGTAGAGCAGGCAAGGTGTTGCAGTCGTTCCGGTAGGTCCCCCTTTGCTCCGGAGTCCTCACGTGAAGCGTCGTCCCCTCGTCGCCGCGCTCCTGGCGTGCACCCCGATCGCGCTCGTCGCGCAGCCGCGCGCGATGCAGCTCGCGGATTGGTATAAGGTCACCACCGTCTCGCAGCCGGCGATGGCGCCCGATGGCGGGCGCATCGCCTTCACCGTGACCACGGTGAACGAGAAGGAGAACAAGCGGCACCAGGAGGTCTGGGTGGTGCCGGCCGCCGGGGGGGAGCCGGTCCGCTTCACCGCGCCCGGCTATGAGAGCTCGAACCCACGCTTCTCCCCCGATGGCAAGTACCTCCTCTTCTCGTCCAATCGGCCGGGAGGGACGAGCGGGGCGGGGAACACCTGGGCGATCCGCATGGATGTCCCCGGCGGCGAGGCGACGCAGCTCACCGAGTATCCGAGCGGGTCGTGGCCGCGCGACGGCAAGTTCGCGGTCTTCGCCGCGCCGGCCGCCGAGGACAGCACCGCGGCGCGTGGGGGCGCCAGCGCCGATCCCTATGCGCGGATGCAGCCGATGGCCCGTCCCCCCTTCGGGGCGATCACCAAGCCCGCGGATCCCGCGCGCTTCGACGGCCGGCACATCCTCGATGCCCGCTACAAGGCGAATGGCCAGGGATTCGTCCCGAGCGCGCGGCAGGCGCGCGTGATCCGTCCGCAGCAGCTCTTCACGCAGGCGCCGGGCGCCAAGCGCGTGGCCTTCACGAACACCGCCTACTCGCATCGGTCGCCGGTCGTCTCGCCCGATGGCAAGCAGATCGCCTTCATCGCCGATGTCTCGCTCCGGCCCGACAGCGTGGTCACCGCGATCAACGACTCCCTCGCGCTCCTCCCGTACGACGCGGCGCGCGACGAGCGAGAGCGGAACGACGCCGACATCTATGTGATCCCCGTCGCGGGCGGCGCTCCGCGCAAGGTCGTCACCCTCATGGGGACCGAGTCCGACCTCACCTGGTCCCCTGATGGGAAGCAGCTCGCCTTCGTGCATCGTCCGGGCCGGATGGCGCAGGCGGTCCTCAGTGTGGTCGATATCGCCAACGGCACGACGCGCGTCCTGATCCCCTCCTGGCGCTATGAGCCGGCGGGGATGGAGTGGCTCCCGAGCGGTGAGATCGCGATGTGGGCCGAGATCGGTGGGTCGAGTGCGTTGCACCTCATCAACCCCCGCACCGGCGCGATGCGCGAGGTCCTCGGCGGACGGCGCAAGCTCAGCGGCTTCACCTTCAACGCGGCCGGCACCACCGTCGCGTATGTCGCGACGAGCGTCACCAAGCCGACCGAGCTCTTCGTCGCCGGCGTCGATGGGAAGGGGGAGCGCAAGCTCACGGCGTTCAATGACGCACTCAATGCGCAGGTCGCCTGGTCCGATGCGGAGCGATTCACCTATCGGATGCCGCGTCGGGCGGGGTCACGGGATAGCCTCGAGATCGAGGGGTGGCTGATGAAGCCCTTCGGCTACCAGGCGGGCACGAAGTATCCCCTCGTCCTCTACATCCACGGCGGTCCGCACAGCCAGTACGGCGAGCAGTGGTTCGACGAGACGCAGAATCTCGCCGCTGCGGGCTTCATGGTGCTCTACACCAACCCGCGTGGGTCGAGCGGATACGGGGCGGATTTCACCTACGACACGCGCGGGCGCTGGTTCGCCGAGGATTACGAGGACCTCATGCGGGCAGTCGATCTCGCCGCCGCGCGACCGGATGTCGACTCGACGCGGATGGGCGTCACCGGTGGCTCGTACGGCGGCGTGATGACCGCGTGGGTGACGGTGAAGACGCAGCGCTTCAAGGCGGCGCAGGCCGACCGCATGATTGCGAACTGGTGGTCCTGGTACGGCACCAGCGATGCGCAGGGACTCACCGAGTTCGAGTTCTTCGGTCGCCCATGGGACAACCCCGTCATGTACGACACCCTCTCGCCGATCCGCTATGTCCGGGCGGTGAAGACCCCGACCTTCATCCTCCAGTCGGAGGAGGACCACCGCACGCCGATGACCGATGCGGAGCAGTGGTTCGCCGCGCTCAAGCGGCAGGGAACGCCGGTGGAGTTCGTGCGCTATCCGCGCTCGACCCACGACCTCTCACGGACGGGAGAGCCCTGGCTCCTCGTCGATCGCCTCGGCCGACTCCGCGACTGGTTCGGGCACTGGCTCCGGTGATCGCGCGCTGCGCCGTGTGAGGGCGATGGCGGGGCGGGGGCGCTACGGCGCGCTCGCCCCGCTTCGCAACTGCGGCACCTCGGCCACCCCGCCGGAGACGACGAAGGCGACCACGTCCGAGCTGACCGCATCGAGCGGCCGGACCCGCGACGTCGGGACGAGGACGAGCTGCCCGGAGAAGTTGTACGAATGCGGGCAATAGACCGCGACATCCCCCGGCAGGCCGAGCTGAGCGAGGGACTTCTGCGTGACGAAGCCGAGCGTCCGGACCGCCCCATCCTCCGAGAGTGCGACCATCACCGGCGTCTCGAAGCGGCGCTGCTCGCCGACGAAGGCGTTCATCAAGTCCTTGGTGGCCGAGTAGAGGAGGCGCACGAAGGGGAGCCGATCGAGGAGCTGATCGAACCACCCCTCGACCTGACCGGCGAAGAAGGTCCCGCCGAGGAAACCGATGAGGGTGATCCCGACGAGGGTCACGAGGAGGCCCGCCCCCGGCACGGGGAGGCCCAACCAGCCGTCGATGGTGGTGAGCACCATCCAGCAGACCGCGGCCGTCACGGCGAGCGGGATGGTGAGGACGAGGCCGCGCAGGAAGTAGGTGAGCAGACGCTTCATCGGGGAGGGCTCCGCAACGGGGGGCGACGGCCGAACGTATCTTGAGCAGGTCCAACGGTTCGTCGCAGAAGATAACCCTGCTCCCCGTCCTCCGATGCCCATCCGCGCCCTCTCCCGTTCCCTGCGTCATTCTCTCGCGGCTTTCGCGGTGATCGCTGCGCCCGCCCTCCTCGCGGCGCAGGGGGAGCGACTCCCGCTGACGCAGGACACCTACGATCTCTGGCGGTCGATCCTCCAGCCGACCCTCTCCCCTGACGGGAAGTGGGCGGTCTACACCCTCACCCCCACGGTCGGGGATGGGATGCTCGTGGCGCGCGCGACGAGCGGGACCACGGAGCATCGGGTGGCACGCGGGTGGACGGGGCGCCCCCTGACGTCGGTGACGGGAACCCCGTTCAGCGCGCAGGCCGCGCAGATCACCGGGGATTCGCGGTACGTGGTCTTCCTCCGCTATCCCGAGAAGGGGGCGATGGACTCCGCCCGCGCCAAGAAGGTGCGGCCCGCCGATCAGCCGAAGAACGCGCTCGCGATCCTCGCGTTGGAGACGGGCGCGGTGACGACGATCGCCAAGGTCCGGGGCTTCCAGCTACCGCGTGACGGCGGGCGCTTCGTGTTCTTCCAGACCGAGGTCGATTCCTCGGCGACTGGGAGCGCGCGCGCGGCCGGCGCCGGTGCCCGTGGCGCGGCTGGTGCCGCGGCCACGGCGGGTGCGTCCGCGAACGATTCCGCCAGCAAGAAGCCCAAGAAGGACACCGGCGCTCCGCTGGTCATCCGCGAACTCGCCTCGGGGCAGCAGACCACGATCGAGGGGGTGACGGGGTACGTGGTCGATCGCACCGAGCGGATCCTGGTCTACGCGGTGGCCGGCGCCGACTCGCTGAAGGTCGATGGCGTCTACGCGCGGGACCTCACGACGGGGACGGTCACCCCGCTCAAGACGGGGACGGGGAACTACCGCGCCCTCGCGCTCGACGAGGCGGGGACGCAGGTCGCCTTCGTGACCGATGCCGAGGAGTTCACGTCGGCGGAGAAGCCGCGGATGGCGTTGTACCACGCGGCGCTCACCGGACCGCGCGGTCGTCCGGGCCCGCAGCCCGCGACCCTTGCGGTCGCGCCCACCGCCGTCGGCGAGGGGCTCCGTATCGCCGATCGCGGGGTCGATTTCGTGAGGACGGGCGCCGTGGTCCGCTTCGGGATCGCGAAGGTCCTCCCCGATTCGATCCCCGCCGACTCGCTCGCCGAGAAAGCGGTCGTCGATCTCTGGCATTGGCAGGACGCGCGCCCGCAGCCGATGCAGCGCCTGCAGGCGGCGCAGGACCGCGCCCGGAGCTGGGTCGCGGTCTATCATGTGGCGACCAGGCAGATGCGGCGGATCGGGAGCGACTCGCTCCCGCAGGTCACCCTCTCCGATGATGGGCGCACCGCGGTCGCCTCCACCAGCGTGCCGTACGAGCTCGATGCGATCCGTGGGGAGAACGGGTACGACATCCATCTGCTCAACACGGTGACCGGGGCCTCGCGGCAGCTCGCGACCAAGGTGCGCGCGGGGGGGCAGCTCTCGCCGGCAGCGAAGTTCGTCACCTGGTGGGAGGGGGGGCGCTATCGCGTCCACGAGGTCGCCTCGGGGCGCACGCGGGACCTGACCGCGGGGATCACCGGGATCCGATTCGAGAACGAGGAACACGACACCCCGAGCGAGCCGACCCCCTACG
>Ga0172376_10003911_pt1 | contig 17316 bp, 15 predicted proteins | sample Lak35m_FD_121114 | JGI IMG/M metagenome (GOLD analysis project Ga0172376, IMG submission 121114) | Freshwater microbial communities from Kabuno Bay, South-Kivu, Congo - kab_092012_35m | ecosystem: Environmental > Aquatic > Freshwater > Lake | place: Democratic Republic of the Congo: South-Kivu... | reverse complement strand
AGGGCGGTGTTGGTGAAGATGCAGTTGCCCCACAGGGTGTGCATCGCGTTTGCGTTGGTGTCGTAGCCGGTGCCCGGAGCGACCCCGAAGAAGCAGGCCTCGGGGTTGATCGCGTACAGACGGCCGTCGGGTCCGAACTTCATCCAGCAGATGTCGTCACCGATGGTCTCGGCCTTCCAGCCGGGAATCGTCGGCACGAGCATCGCCAGGTTGGTCTTGCCGCACGCCGACGGGAACGCCGCCGCGATGTACTTGGCGTCGCCGGCCGGGTTGGTGAGCTTCAGGATGAGCATGTGCTCGGCCAGCCAGCCGTCGTCGCGCGCCATCACCGAGGCGATGCGCAGGGCGAAGCACTTCTTGCCGAGCAACGCGTTGCCGCCGTAACCCGATCCGAACGACCAGATCTCGCGGGTCTCGGGGAAGTGCACGATGTACTTGTTGTCGGGGTTGCACGGCCACGCCGAGTCGACCTGGCCGGGGGCGAGCGGAGCGCCCACCGAGTGCAGACACGGCACCCAGTCGTCGTCGCCGAGGACGTCGAGGGCACCCTGGCCCATGCGGGTCATGATGCGCATGCTCACCGCCACGTAGGCCGAGTCGGTGAGTTGCACGCCGATGTGGGCGATCGGCGAGCCGAGGGGTCCCATGCTGAAGGGAACCACGTACATGGTGCGACCCTTCATGCATCCGGTGTAGAGGCGCGTCATCTCGGCGCGCATCTCGGCCGGATCTCGCCAGTTGTTGTTGGGTCCGGCGTCGCTCGCATCGGTCGAGCAGATGAACGTGCGATCCTCCACTCGGGCGACGTCACCCGGATCGCTGTGGGCCCAGTACGAGTTCGGGCGCTTGGCCTCGTCGAGCTTGGTGAAGGTGCCGGCCTCGACCAGCGCCGTGCAGAGGCGGTCGTATTCCTCGGCCGAGCCGTCGCACCAGTGAATCGAGTCGGGCTGCATCACCGAGGCCCAGTCGTCGACCCACTTCTTCAATCGTGTGTTCGTGGTGCTGGCATTCGTGGTGCTGGGGTGGCTACCGGCCATGTCGACCTCGTTGATTCTCCGGGGGGTGGGGTGGGGGGAAGGAGCCGTCGGTTCAGTGACCGGGGGTTCCCATGTCGACCTCGGATCCCAGTCGCAGCCGGGTGGCGAGGCCGTCACCGTCGAGGTCGAACACCACCCGCTGACCGGGGCGCAACATGCGAAAGATGCTGCCCTCGAGGGCGTCAGCGGCCAGTTCGATCTCGGCGAGATCGGTGTCGGTCAGGATGAGGCCGGTACCCGTGCCGGGGTCGTAGGCCTTGATCACACCCTGCATGACCGAGAACTCAGTTGCCCGTGGAGGCGGTGCGGCGGATCTTGGTGACCTTGCCGGCGCGGATGCAGGCGGTGCAGGCGTACACGCGCTTGGGCGAACCGTTCACGAGGGCGCGCACGCGCTGCACGTTCGGGTTCCAGCGACGCTTGGTGCGCACGTGGGAGTGCGAGACCGACATGCCCCACGAGGGACGCTTGCCGCAGATTTCGCAGACTGATGCCATGTCGACGTTCCTTTCCGGTGACTCCGATTCGGTCCTGACGGAGCCGACACCGGTGGCCGAATGCTACCGGCGTCCCTTCGTGCACCCCAAGTGATGGAAGCGATGACCCGATTCGCTTTCGGCGATGGCGGGCCCGCCGACCTCCGGAATCACCCGGACCAGAGTCCGGGCCGCGCCGAACCCCGGGGGTACTGTCGGGACCGTGACGCCCGTAACGGCCCCACCCCAGTCCGCCGAGGGGTTCGACGCCGACCGCCTTCGACGCACGGTGGTCACCTTCCGCGACGCCGTGAAGGCCCACGCCCCGCGGATCAACCGCCTCAACGTCTATCCGGTACCCGACGGTGACACCGGAACCAACATGGCCCGCACGCTGGACGCCGTGGTGGCCGAACTCGACCAGGCGGCCGACGGCATCGAACCCACCTGTCAGGCCATTTCCCACGGTTCTCTCATGGGGGCGCGCGGCAACTCCGGCGTCATCCTCAGTCAGATCCTGCGCGGTCTGGCGTCCAAGTTCTCGGCGCGCACCTCGCACACCGCGGCCGAGGTGGCCGAGGCGTTGGCGGCGGCCTCGGCCTCGGCGTATCAGGCGGTGGTGAAGCCCATCGAGGGCACGATTCTCACCGTGGTTCGCGAAGCCAGCGAGGCGGCCCGGTCGGCGGCCGGTCGGGGCGACGGTTTGGTCGACGTCCTGCGCTCGGCCCGCGATGCCGGCCGCGCCGCCCTCGACCGCACCCCCGAGATGCTCCCGGTGCTGAAGGACGCGGGTGTGGTCGACGCCGGCGGAGCCGGCTTCCTGCTCCTGCTCGACGCGGCGCTCCACGTGGTCGACGGGGAGCCGATTCCCACTCCCGAGGAGTCCGTGGGAGGCGATGCCCTCGACGCGCCCTTGCCGGACGTGCCGGGTGCGCCCGACGATCACGGCGACGTCGGCGACCTCCGGTACGAGGTCATGTACTTCCTCCATCTCGACGACGAGAAGATCGAGCAGTTCAAGTCCGACTGGTCCGAGATCGGCGATTCGATCGTGGTGGTCGGTGGCGACGCGCTCTGGAACTGTCACGTGCACACCAACGACATCGGCGCGGCGATCGAGGTGGCCATCGACCTCGGAGGGCGCCCCAAGCAGATCAGGGTCACCGATCTGTTCGAGGAGGTCGCCGAGCGTCACGCCGCTCACGACGCTCGACGGGGCGCCGCCGGACTGCCGGCGGTCACCACGGCGGTGGTCGCGGTGTGCAGTGGGAGCGGACTCGAGGAGTTGTTCGCCCAACTGGGTGTTCAAGGTGTCGTCACCGGCGGCCAGACCCTCAATCCGTCGACGGCCGAGCTGCTCGACGCGGTGGCTCACGTCAACGCGACACAGGTCGTGGTTCTCCCGAACAACAAGAACATCATTCCGGTCGCCGAGCAACTCGACGCGCTCTCCGACAAGACGGTGCGGGTGGTGCACACGCGATCGATGCCCGAGGCGCTCGCCGCGTTGGTGGTGTACGACCCGGAAGCCGAGGTCGACGAGAACCACGAAGCGATGACGGTGGCCATCGAATCGATGGTCACCGGCGAGGTCACGCGAGCCGTGCGCGACTCGAACAGCGACGTCGGGCCGGTGCGAGCCGGCGACTGGATCGGACTCGTGCGCGGCGACGGGGTCGTCGCGGTCGACGAGTCGTTGGTCGGCGCGGCGATCGAGTTGCTCGGACAGCTCGTCGACCCTTCGCGCGAGATCGTCACGGTGGTGGTTGGCGTCGACGCGCCACCGAAGGCCACCGACGGGATCCTCGCGTGGTTGACGGCCGAGCGTTCGTCGGTTCAGGTGGAGTGTCACCGGGGCGGCCAGCCGCTCTATCCGTTCCTCTTCGGCGTCGAGTGAGCGAACGAGCCGCGCCGATCACGCTCGCCGAACTGGCGACCATGCCTCTCGGCCGGCTCAAGGCCGTCGGCGCCGGGAAGCGTGCCGAGGCCTTCGGCAAGTTCGGCATCGAGAGTCTCCTCGAACTCGTCACGCACTACCCGCGCCGCTGGATCGACCGTTCGCGCGAGGCGTCCATCGACGAGTTGATCGAGGGTCAGGACGCCCTCGTCGTGGGAGAGGTGCGCGCGGTCAACGCGAGTCCTCGCGGCCGGGGTCCGTCGCGGGTGAACGCCACGGTTTCCGACGCCACGGGCCGCATCGGAGTCGTCTTCTTCAACCAGCCGTGGCGCGAGAAGCAACTCAGGCCCGGTTCGTACGTGGCGATGTTCGGTCGGGTGTCGGCGTTCCGCGGGACCAAGCAATTGGCGAATCCGACGGTCGACGTCCTGGGCGATCCCGACGAACGACCCCGTCCGATCGTGGCGGTGTATCCCCAGAGCGAGAAGGTCGATCTGCCGTCGTGGGTGGTGCTGAAGGCGATCGACGAGACGCTGGCTCGGTGTCGGGCGCGGGGAATCTCCGATCCGGTCCCACCCGGGCTGCTCGATCGCTACGACCTCACCGGCCGTCAGGAGGCGCTCCTCGGAATCCACGTCCCCGAGACGTTCGCCGAGAAGGAGGCCGCGCGTCGTCGACTGGCCTTCGACGAGTTGTTGCGCGTGCAGTTGGTGCTCGTGATGCGCAAGCGAGCGTTCGAAACCGAATCGCGCGGAATCCGGCACGTGGTCGACGGTGATCTGGTGAGGCGCTTCCACCAAACGCTCCCGTACCGACTCACCGGAGCCCAGCAACGCGTGATCGGCGAGATCGAGGCCGATCTCGCCGGGCCGCATCCGATGCACCGACTCCTGCAGGGCGACGTGGGTGCCGGCAAGACGCTCGTCGCGGTCTCGGCGATGCTGGCGGCGGTGCAGGGCGGTCACCAGGGTGCGCTCATGGCGCCCACCGAGGTGCTGGCCGAGCAACACGCCCTCGGAGTCCGTCGATTGCTGGAAGGGCTGACCGTGCCCGACCCGGGAAACATGTTCGGCGAGCGCGCGGTCCGCGTCGAATTGCTCACCCACAGCGTCACCGGCGAGGCCCGTCGCGAGGTGCTGGCCGGACTGGCCGATGGGGGCGTCGACATCGTGATCGGCACCCATGCCCTGATCCAGGACGGGGTGTCGTTCGCCAGCCTCGGGGTGGTGGTGATCGACGAGCAGCATCGCTTCGGCGTCGAGCAACGCGCGGCGTTGCGCGACAAGGGTGAGAGCGGTTCGATCGGCATGCCCGACGTGTTGGTGATGACCGCCACGCCGATTCCCCGCACCGCCGCCATGACCGTGTACGGCGATCTCGACGTGAGCGTGCTCGACGAGAAGCCGCCCGGTCGCACGCCCATCGTCACCCGGCATGCGCACGAGGACGAGTCCGACGTCTGGAGCGCGGTGCGCGACGAAGTGGCGGCCGGGCGTCAGGCCTACGTGGTGTGTCCGCTCATCGAGGAGAGCGAGAAACTCGATGTGGCCTCGGCCGAGGACACCGCGGCCCGTCTGCGCGTCGGCGAACTGGCCGGACTCAGGCTCGAGTTGTTGCACGGTCGGATGTCGTCGGCCGAGAAGGAGTCGGTGATGGAGAGGTTCCGTTCCGGTGGGGCCGACGTGCTGGTGGCGACCACCGTGATCGAGGTAGGGGTCGACGTTCCCAACGCCACGGTGATGGTGATCCTCGACGCCGACCGCTTCGGCATCGCTCAGCTGCATCAGTTGCGTGGTCGCGTGGGTCGCGGCAGTGCGGCGTCACAGTGCTGGTTGGTCACCCACGAGGCCGAGGGCGCCGAGCCGGCCACCCTGTTGACCGAGGCCAGTCCGCGCATTCAGGCACTCGTCGACAGCGACGATGGATTCCACCTCGCCGAGGTCGATCTCGAACTGCGCGGAGAGGGCACGCTCATGAACAAGGAGCAGAAGGGTCGCAGCGACCTCAAGTTGGCGTCGCTGCGTCGCGACCGCGAACTGGTGGAGGCGGCCCGTGACGCGGCGCACTCCATCGTCGACGCCGACCCCTCGCTCGCCGCGCATCGCGAACTCCGGGACGAGTTGTCGATCTTCCTCAAGCCCGAGGACGAGGAGTACCTCTTCAAGAGTTGAGTTCGGTTCAAGAGTTGAGTTCGGGTGAGTCGCAGCCGCTCGCTCCGGACAGTCGCCCGGTTCGCAGGTCGAAGAGGCGAGTCGGGTTGCCCTCCACCATCACGCTGGCGGTGCCGTCGAGTCGTACGGCGGCGGCCACCCGATCGTCCACCACCAGAACCGCCGACCGGGTTCCCACCAACAACGTGAACGACGCGGCGTCGTCGACGTTCGTCGAGGCGAACTCGACCGATGAACTGGCCGACCAGGCCCGGTCAGCCGTCAGTCCGAGGGCCACGTCCTCCGACGATCCGTCGGAGTCGCGCAGCCAGATGACGAGACCCGTTCCGAGTTCGGTCGGATCGACGTTCCCGGAGATCGCCACGCAGTTCGCCGAGGCGAGTTCGGTGGTGGATCCGGCCGGGATCTCCGGGCGGGGCATGGTGGGAGATTCGAGCAGTTCGTCCCATAGGTCGCTCGCGACCGAGAGTTCCGTGTCCTGTCCCGAGTGGACGAGGGTGAAGTCCGAGTGGACGGTCGCGGCGAAGGGAGTCGACTCGTCGAGGGGAGTGTTGACGGTCCGCACGTAGGCCTTCGGCTGTGACTCCGCGAGATCCTCGGCGAACCACGTCCAGGTTCGCGGAAGCACGTAGTCGATCGAGGTTCGACCGAGGTAGATCTCGCCGATCATGAACGACTTCCAACTGAAACGGGTCGCCGGCACCCGCTCGTGCTCGAGGTAGGTCCACGGATACATCGTCCACGCCAGGAGCGCTTCACCGTCGCGCGACACCAGATCGAGAACGGCCCGTTGCGTGCGCGACTCGCCGCTTCGCCCCGATTCGCGTTCGGCCGCGTACTGCTCGGCGCTCTCGAAGCGACTGCTCACCTCGACGCCGTTCCAGAAGAGCGTCGTGCCCTGGCCGGCCACGATCGCGAGGGAGACGGCGAGGGGAGCGAGCGGAGCCAGACCGACGAAGTTCCGACTCGACCCCTCCGTCGAACGCCGTGACGCAACGAGCATCGTGACGAAACGTCCGGCCAGAAGGGCGGCCATGAGGAACAGAGGAACGGCGACGACCGAGAAGTAGTGACTCGAGTAGCGCTGACCGAGTACCAGCTCGATCCATCCGGCCGACCACCAAGCGACGAGAGTCCAACCGAGCAGGCGAACCCGGCGGCCGGCACCGCCGGACACGATCACCGTCAGGGTGGCGATCACCACGACCAGAGCCATGGGGCGGTCCTGGTGATAACCGACGAAGGTCTGCCAGCCGAGTCCGAATTGCTGGAGCAGCGAACGTCCCGTCCCGGAACTCATGAAGCCTGCGTAGGTCCACCAACCCGACCAGAACTCCTCGAACGAACCACGCAGCAAGTACCAGACCGGGGCGCCGACGATGGTCGTGAACGCGGCGACGATCGACGCGCGTAGTGGACGTTCGAATCCCGACTGCGCGCTCCGAAGGGCATGGGCGAGTCCGAGCACCACCGTACCGACGAACACCGTGGTGAGAAGGGTCTGGACGGCGAGCCCGATCAGGATGCCGACTCCGACCCACGCGATACGCGCCCGTCGCTCGTCGAGCCACAACCGGTCCAGAAGCACGATCAGCAGTGCGGCGGCGAGCAGTGCGGTGGTGATGTTGCGGCTGTACAGCACTCCGGCGTAGTCGCTGGAGGACACGGCGAAGTGCGTCGCGCCGGCGGCCGCGACGGAGGTCGCGAGCCATCGCCCGGCACCGGCGATCCGCGCGATCGCGGCCCCGGCGACAGCGATCACCGTGGTGGCGACGAGCACGAAGAGGGCGATACCGAACCAGTAGGAGTCCCAGGACGTGAACCAGCGCGCGGCGTCGTAGACGAAGGTCTCGAACGGACCCTTGTTGTGCACGCCGTTCTCGTAGTAGGAGCCGCCGTACCGGGCCGCACGGTCGACGATGGTTCTCGCGAACTGGGGGTCGTAGTCCTGCGAGCGGTGCTCGAGCGCGGCCCATGCCGCCGCGACGAGGGTGACGCCTCCGCCGATCGCCGTGGCGGCGGATCGTGACACCGGGACGCGTGGTCGTTCCAGCCTCGGCAACGCGAGCGAGTCGACCGCGAGGCCGACCGCGACGATGACGAGAATCGTGAGTCGGAAGAAGGGGCCGACCATGTGTCGTTGCACCTCGACCGCGTCGAGGGCGTACGAACCGTAGGCCTCGACGAGGGTGGCCACGAGGCCGACCGCCAGAACCGAGCCGAGAACTCGTCGTCGGATGACGAGAAGGCCGGCTGCTCCGAATCCGAGCAACGTCCACGCCCAGAACTGACCGGAGGTTCCCGGACCGGCGAACCAGAAGAGTCGATCGGGAAGACGTTCGGCGATGTTGGAGCGGTCGTAGTCGCGGTAGTCGTACGCCGCGAGAGTCGGAAGGTCCGCGCGGAACCTCTCGACCCAGAAGTCGGCGTCGACGAGGAGCGAGAGTGTCTGGTCGGTCCGGCCGGAACCACGAACCCAATCACGGAACTCGTCGAGTTCGGGAGACCGAAGGAAGGCCTCCCCGTCGTCCCAGGTGTTGCGTCCGGTGCGTTCGAGGAGTGCCGGAGACATCGGCATCCCGCGCTCGACCCACCGCGACGTCATGTCCGGATCGGGAAGGATTCGCAGACCGACGTTGTTCATCAACGGGTACTGAGTGCGTTCGCTGATCGACTGCGACACCGATGTGTGGATCAATCCCAGGGTGAGAACCGCGGCTCCGATCAGCAATGGTCGTCCCATGTCCGACCGCCGGGCTCTCCACGCTCCCAGCCCGAGGCCGAGCACGACGAGCACGACCGTCGCGGCGTGGGCATCGCGCGTCGCGAGGAGCGCCGCGCTCGCCGCCACCGCCCAGCCGAGCGATCGTCGTTCCGGTCGACGCGCGTAGCTCATCCACGCCAGCAGAGTGAGCATCGACGTGGTGAGTCCGAGCGACTCGGAGAGCACCTCGAGGTTCCACTGCGCGTGACGGGGTCGAACGGCGACGCTGATCACCGCGGCCGACACCAGCCACGCCCAGGCCCGAACCGCGAAGTGGCGGATCATGTGCGCGCACAACGCGGCGGCGGCCAATGCGTAGGCGAGGGTCTGGAACAGGACGATCGCCCGCACGTTGCGTCCGAGGATCCAGGCCACGAGGGGCAGGCCGACGGGTCGATCGCCGAACCAGAACGAGGGCCACAGGGGGCCGATCCCGGCCACCTCGAGGAACGAGAACGAATCCGGGAAGAACGGAGCGAACCCACCTCGCCACCCGGCGCCGAGGGAGCGCAGGATGAACACCGCCACGAACACGCCGGCGGCGGGACGTGTCCAGTCGCGACGCGACACGGTGTCGAGCGGGCCGGTCGTGTCGAGCGTGTCGCTTCGACTCATGGCATCGGGCCGTCGCCGGTGGGATTGGGTTGCGGTTCGTCGCCGTCCCAGTCGTCGGGCAACACCAGATCCCATCGGTCGAGGCAATCCCGGCAGCGGTACGTCACCAGATCGCCCGCCAACCACACGCCGTCCTCGCGCGGGGGAGTGATGAGCGAGCACGAACCTCCGCAGTCGACGCACACGATGCGGGGCATCGGTTGGCGCGAGGACGACACCCGGTCAGTCTGCCGGTTCGTAGCATGACCCGATGCGCGTGGTGTCGGGTTCGCTACGGGGACGGCCGATCATCGCACCGCCGGGAGACAACACCCGTCCCACCACCGACCGCGCCCGCGAGGCGGTCTTCAATGCGCTCCAGAGTCTCGGTGCGGTGGAGGGGACATCCGTCGCCGATCTGTTCGCCGGAAGTGGAGCCCTCGGTATCGAGGCGCTCTCGCGCGGAGCCGAGCGTTGCGTGTTCGTCGAGCGCGACCGCGACGCTCTCGCGGCCATTCGCTCCAACATTGCGAAACTCGGATTGGGCGAACGGGCCCGGGTGGTGGCCGGCGACGTGGTCTCCAATCTCGGATCCCTGCGCGGAATCGACCTGGTCCTGATCGACCCGCCCTACGGATTCGACGAGTGGCCGTCCCTGCTCGCGCGTTGCACCCCTTGCCTCGCCGAGGGTGCGGTGGTGGTGGTCGAGAGCGGTCGCGAACTCGCACCGATGGCCGGATGGGAGGTCGTCCGGGCCAAGCGCTACGGACGTGCGTGGGTCTCGTTCCTGGTGGTCTCCGCCGACGCCACCCCCTGACCGACCGGTACCGTGAGGGTTCGATGAGTCTCACCGTCCTCTACCCGGGGAGTTTCGACCCGATCCACCTCGGCCACCTCGACGTGGTCGATCAGGCGCGCGCCCTCTTTGGCAAGGTGATCGTGGCGGCGATGCACAATCCCGGCAAACCCGGTGGATCGATCCCCCTCGAGCAGCGGGTCGATCTCGTTCGACGATGCGTTCCCGGCGACGTGGTGGTCGAGGCCTTTCCCGGTCTCGCGGTCGACGCGGCCCGCCATTTCGGCGTCGACTTCATCGTGAAGGGCCTGCGAACCGCATCCGACTTCGACGTCGAGCAGCAGATGGCCCACACCAACCATGCGGTGGCCGGAGTTCGCACGGTGTACCTGCCGTGTCGGCCCGATCTTTCGTTCGTGAGCAGTCGTTTCATCCGCGAGATCGCTCAACACGGTGGCGCGATCGATCATCTGGTCCCGGCCCCGGTGGCGGACGCCCTCCGCGGTGTCCACCAGCGTCCGGTACAGTCTCCGCCGGACGAGGGGCGCTGATGACCAACTTCGACGATTTCGACGACGACACCGGCTCGTACGACCGGGCCGGTGACGAGCAGATCGGGGCCAGTGCGATTCTCCTGCGGCGAGCCGTCGATGTGATCGCCACCGCGCCCACCCTTCCGTTGTCCAACTCTCCGAGGGTCGACCGCGACATGGTGGTCGAGATCCTCGAGGAGGCGCTCCAACGGCTTCCCGGCGAGTTGCGTCAGGCGCGCCACATGATGAAGCAGCGCGACGAGTTCGTGGCGCGGGCCCGTCGCGAGGCCGACGAGATCATCGAGGCCGCCAAGGTGCAGGCCGAGCGGTTCGTCCAGCGTTCCGAGGTGGTTCGCGCCGCCGAGCAGCGGGCCCGTCAGATCGTCGAGGCCGCCGAGGACGACGCCCGTCGTCTGAAACTCGAGACCGAGGACTTCCTCGATCAGCGTCTGGCGAGTTTCGAGATTCTCCTCGACAAGCTGACCCGCACCGTGGCCACCGGTCGACGCCGACTCGCCATCGGTGACCAGCACGACGACGGCGCCGAAGCCGACGATCTCCCGCCCGCCGACGACCCCTCGGGCGTCTTCTTCGATCAGGACAGCACGGCCAACCGTTGAAACGTCCGCTCCTCGTCAACGCCCACGAACTGCTGCGGCGCCCGGGAAGCGAGCGTCGCATCGAGGTGGAGGTTCCCGCCGTCGACGTCGGACTCGACGATGCGCGTCTGGTCGACGACGCGGTGGTGCGGATCGACATCGTGTGTTCGAGCCTCAACGACGGCATCGTCGTCGATGGTCGCGTGTCCACCGTCCATCGGGGTGAATGTCGGCGCTGCCTGCGTCCGGTGGTCGAGCGGGTCGTGAGTCGGGTGCACGACCTCTACCAGGAAACCCTCACCGATCCCGACGCCTTCCCGATCGACAACGACCAGATCGATCTGGTGTCGGTCGTTCGGGAGACCCTGCTGATCGACCTGCCCGAGGCCCCGTTGTGCCGCGACGAGTGCCGGGGATTGTGCGCCTCCTGCGGAACCGACCTGAACGACGGCGCCTGCGGTTGCGTGCAGGAGAACGTCGATCCCCGCTGGGCGGCCCTCGACGGAATCCTCGACCAATTGTCGGACGGTTGATTCGAGCAGTCCCGGTGGTGGCGGCCCGGTGGTGGCAGTCCCGGTGGTGGCGGCCCGGTGGTGGCAGTCCCGGTGGTGGCAGTCCCGGCACTGTCCGTCGGGGGAGTGAATCGCGGATCCGTACCGCTAGCCTTCCCTGTCCGACCAGGAGACGAACGCGATGGCCGTACCCAAGAAGAAGAAGTCGAAGTCGAAGACCCGCAGTCACCGAGCCGGTGCGTGGAAGCTCGGCTTGCCCTCGCGCAGTTTGTGCCCGCGTTGCGGATCGGCCAAGACGCCCCACACGGTGTGCCCCTCCTGCGGCTGGTACAAGAACCGCGTCGCCGTCGAAGTCTGAGTCTCTGATCGGTCATGTTGCCGATCGCGGTCGACGCCGTCGGGGGTGATCGCGCCCCCGCCGAGATCCTGGCCGGAGCGCGGCAGGCCCGCGAGGCCGGTCTGCCCGTGGTGATGGTGGGTCCCGACGAGCACCTCGGTATCCCCGTCGACTACGGCGATCTGCCGCGCATCCCGGCCAGCGAGGTCATCGCGATGGACGAGGACCCGGCGCGTTCCGTGCGCACCAAGAAGGACTCGTCGCTCGTTCGAGCAGCCGAAGCGGTGCGCGACGGCAAGGCCTCGGCGATGATCTCGGCGGGCAACACGGGTGCCACCATGGCCTCGGCTCTGTTGCGCATGGGCCGCGTGAAGGGCGTCAACCGCCCGGCGATCGCCACTCCGATCCCGGTTCCCGGGGGTTCGCCCACGGTGTTGCTCGATGCGGGCGCCAATGCCGAGGTGCAGGCCGACTGGTTGGTGCAGTTCGCGCAGATGGGTTCGGTCTACTCGCGCCACCGCTTCGGGGTGCGTGAGCCCCGCGTCGGCCTGCTGTCGATCGGCGAGGAGCCCGGCAAGGGCGACACGCTCCGCAAGGAGGCCCACGAACTGCTCGTCTCGGCACCGGGTATCCGCTTCGTCGGTAACGTCGAGGGTCGTGACGTCATGACCGACGACGTCGATGTCGTGGTGACCGACGGCTTCACCGGCAACGTGGTGCTGAAGACGCTCGAGGGCGGAATGAAGACCCTCGTGAAGGCGCTCCTGGCGGCGTTCTCCTCGAAGCCCGAGTACGAATCGCACGCGGCGGTGCTCCTGCCCGCTCTGCTCCCGCTGTACGACTCGGTCGATCCCGACAGCACCGGAGGAGCCGTGTTGCTCGGTGTCGACGGGGTGTGCATCATCTCGCACGGCTCGTCGTCGGCCCGCGCCATGGTGAACGGCATCAAGGTGGCCGCCGACATGGTGGAACGGGGCATGGTCGCCGAGATCCGCGCCGCGATCTCGGCCTGATCATCCGACGTACTCCCGACGAGTCGATCGATCCCGGCACCGTGTCGCCCGTGTCGCCCATCGACTGTGTCGCCCGTCGACCGGTCGCGCCGAACCGGCTCGACGCCGTCGGTACACTTCGCACGTCCACCAGCCGGCGTCGTTCGCCCTGAAGGAGATCCCATGCCCGCCGAAACCCATGTCGTCCCCGAACCCATCGGTCGAGACGCCATCTTCGCCATCGTCCGCGACCACCTGGTCGACATTCTCGAGGTCGAGCCCGAGTCGATCAGCGAGGGTCAGTCGTTCCGCGACGACCTCAACGCCGACTCGTTGGCACTCGTCGAACTGGTGGAGGCGCTGGAGGAGGATCTCAGCGAGCGCACCGTCGGCTTCCGGATCGACGACGACGACCTGCAGGACCTGAAGACGGTTCGCGATGCGGTCGACTTCGTCTACGCGCAGGTGAGCGCCAAGAAGGCCTGAATCGTGCCCGGCGTCCGCCATCGCGCCCTGACCGGTCTCGGTCGACGTTGGCGTGCTCGTCGCGCCCGTGCCGGCTCGTCCGGGTCGGAGCATTCGCGTCGTTCGGACGCCGGATCGTTGGTGGGCGGGTTCACCGCCGACTGGGCCTTCTCGATCACCGGCCATCGGTTCACCGATGACGAACTTCTGCGCCACGCGTTGTCGCACCGCTCGTGGTGCGCGGAGAATCCCGGGAATCCGTCCAACGAGCGTCTCGAGTTCCTCGGCGATGCGATCCTGCAGTGGGTCGTCACCGAGCTCGTGTACCACGCGCACCCCGACCTGGACGAAGGTCCGCTCACCGACCTCCGCAAGTCACTGGTGAACGCCGAGACCCTCGCGCGCGTGGCCCTCGACATCGATCTCGGACCGCACATTCGTCTCGGAGTTGGCGAGTCGGACGCGGGCGGGCGCTTGAAGGTGTCGATCCTCGCCGACACCCTCGAGGCGTTCATCGGAGCGCTCTATCTCGACGGAGGAGTCGACGCGGCGCGTCGATTCGTGCGCGGTCTACTGAGCGAACGCATGGGTGAATCACTCGATCGGCTGCACGTCTTCGATGCTCGCAGTCATCTCATCCGCATCTGCGTCCGCGAGAACGGTCGACCTCCGCATTTCGAGATCACTGCCGCCGGCGTGGCCCACGAACCGGTGTTCACCGCGACCGTCACCGTCGACGACCAGATCGTCGCGAGCGAGTCCGGCCGCTCGAAGAAGGCCGCCGCACAATCGGCGTCGGTGGCCGCACTCGAGGTGCTCGCGGCGCGGGGCGTCGACACCGGACGTGCCTGAGCTGCCCGAGGTCGAGACGGTGCGCCGTGGCCTCGAGTCGCGGGTGGTCGGTCGACTCGTCGTCGATGCGTGGGTGGGCCGACCGCGGGCGGTCCGACGAACGTCGGCGGCCGAGTTGATCGCCCGGGTGCGTGGAACCCGGATCGAACGGTTCGATCGGCGGGGCAAGTACCTCCTCGGTCGACTCGACAGTGGCGACCACCTGATGGTTCATCTGCGCATGAGCGGTCAGTTGCTCGTCGAGCGGGTCGACGCGCCTCGTCCGCGGCACACCCACGTCGTGTTCGTGCTCGAGGGAGGAGACGAACTTCGGTTCGTCGATCCGCGCACGTTCGGCGAGGTGGTGGCCTTCGATCCCGACGAGGTGGATCGGGTTCTGCCCGAGTTGGCCCGGCTGGGTGTCGACCCCGTGGCCGAGACCCTCGACTTGCCCCGACTGCGGGCCATCCTGCGAACCACGTATCGCCCGGTGAAGGCGTTGCTCCTCGATCAGTCGTGGATCGCCGGCATCGGCAACATCTACGGCGACGAGATCCTGCATCGATCCGGAATCGATCCGCGTCGCCCGGCGGCGCGCGTGAACGCCGCGCAATCCGAACGTCTGCACCGGGCGATCGGCGAGGTCCTCGGCGAGGCGATCGCATCGGGTGGATCGACCCTCGGCGACGCGCAGTACGTCGACCTCATGGGAGAGGGCGGGTCGTTCCAGGATCAGCATCGGGTGTACGGCCGAGCCGGCTCGCGTTGCGTCACGTGTTCGCGCGGTGTCGTGGTGTCGGCTCCGATCGGTGGGCGAACCAGCTCCTGGTGCCGCGTCTGCCAGCGCTGACCCTCGCATCGGAGCGGTCGGCCGGGTTCCGGCGTCGGGTGTCGGTTGGCGGGCATCAACTAGGGTCGGAACGCCGTGTTCCTGAAGACGCTCACCCTCAAGGGATTCAAATCCTTCGCCGACAACACCGTCATGGACCTCGAACCCGGGATCACCGTGGTGGTGGGTCCGAACGGCTCGGGTAAGTCGAACGTCGTCGACGCGATCGCCTGGGTTCTCGGCGCCCAGGCTCCGAGCGCGGTGCGATCGCAGAAGATGGACGACGTCATCTTCTCCGGGACCGACAAGCGTCCGGCGCTCGGTCGCGCCGAGGTGTCGCTGACCCTCGACAACTCGGCCGGGTTGCTGCCGCTACCGGCATCTGAGGTGGCGATCAGTCGCACGCTGTTCCGAACCGGCGAGAGCGAGTACGCCATCAACGGAGTCTCGTGCCGATTGCTCGACGTGCAGGAGTTGCTGTCCGATGCCGGCGTGGGTCGTCAACAGCACGTGATCGTGTCGCAGGGTCAGATCGACGCGGTGCTGAACGCCCGACCCGAAGATCGGCGTTCGGTGATCGAGGAGGCGGCGGGCGTTCTGAAGTTCCGCAAGCGCAAGGAGAAGTCCGAACGGCGGCTCGAGGCCTCGGAGGTCAGCCTGCAGCGGGTTCAGGATCTCCTGCGCGAGGTTCGCCGACAATTGCGCCCCCTCGAACGCCAAGCGGAGGCCGCCCGACGCCACGGCGACCTCGTGACCGAACTCAGCGCGTTGCGCATCTTCCTGTCGGGTCGCGAGATCGCCGGGTTTCGTCGTCGTCTGGAGACCGTCTCCACCGATCGGATCGCCCACCAGAACGACGAAACCGAACTGCGTCGCCGCCTCGCCGAACTCGACACCGCGGTGATGTCGGCCGAGTCGGAACTCTCGGCGCGGGGTGACGGTGGTCTGAGCGACGAACTGGTGCGGGTCGAGCAGTTGCGCGAGCGCGCCCGGGGCACGGCACTGCTCCTCGCCGAGCGACGTCGCTCGTACGAGCGCGATCGCGGTCAACTGATGGACTCGGGTCTGGTCGCGTCGCTCGAATCCGAGGCGGCCCGCTTGCGCACCGATCTCGCCGAGGTTCGATCGCTCACCGCGGCACTCGAGCCCGAGGGCGCGCAACTGGCCGCCGACGAGGCGGCTTTCGAGGGCGAACGAGCCGAGGCCGCCACGTTGTTCGACGGGGTGGCCGTCGCCACCTCGGCCGCATCGGCGGCCGCCGAGGTTCGCGGCGAGCTGCGTTCGTTGCGGGCGGCGCTCGAAGCCGCCGAGGCCGAGTACCGCAGGGTCGTCACCCGCCTCGATGCACTGACCGAGCGCGAGGGCCGACTGTCCGGCGAGACCGATCGACTGCGCGTCGAGTGCGAGCGAGTCCAGGAGGTCGAAGCGCCGATGGTGGCCGAGTTGGCCGACGCCGAGAGTCGTCGCCTGGCCGCCGACGCCACCCTCGAAGCCGCATCGGCGGCTCGTCAAGCGGCTCTGGCCGACCGGTCGCGTTGGCAGGCGCGGGCCGAGGCTCTGCAACTCGCTCTCGATTCGGCCCGTGCCCGTGCCGGGGCCGAACGCCTGAAGGACGTCGAGGGGGTTCTCGGCACGCTCCTCGATCTGGTGCGCATCGACGAGGGTTGGGAGGCCGCCGTCGAAGCCGGACTCGGAGAGGCGCTGCAGGCGGTGGTGGTTGCCGACGCCGCGGTCGCCCGTCGTGCTCTCGAGCATCTGCGGAGCGCTTCGGCGTCCGGTGCCGTGCTCGCCGTCGGTGTTCGTTCCCGCGCCGCCTCGACCCCCGCCGCGGGCACTCAGGCGGTTCGTGCGCGGGTGCGTTCCGATCGTCACGATGTCGACGGACTGCTCGATGCGTTGTTGGCCGGCGTCGTGGTGGCGTCCGACGTGTCCACCGCGGTCGACGCGGTGCTCTCCGATCCGAATCTGGTGGTTGTCACGCGCGACGGTGGTCGCTTCTCCGCGACGGGCTTCCGCATCGGCTCGGCCGGAACCGGTGCCACCGCGGCGGCTCTCGACGAGGCGTTGTCGCGCGCGCACGGTGCCGAGGCCGAGAGTGAACGGCGCGAGGAGGCCGTCAGGATCGCGCAGAACGAGTTGGCCGCCGCGCGATCCCGCGAACTGGAACTGCACCGCAAACTCGACGCCAACGACGCCTCGTTCACGTCGGCCTCCGAGGCGCTGGTTCGCGTGCAGGCGGAGCGACGAGAGTCCTCGAACGAAATCGAATCTCTCGAGGCCACTCGCACCGATCTCGAGGCGAGATTGGGTCGCCAGCGCAAGCGCGCCGCCGAATTGGACGCCCTCGCTCCCTCGCTCGAACTCGATGAAGTGGTCGAGGCCGAGGCGGCCAAGAATCGCGGCGAGGTGCGTGCCTCGATCGAGGCCAAGGCCGCCCTTCTGGCCGGTCGTCGGCGCGATTTCGCGGTTCGCTCCGCCGGTCT
>Ga0172376_10003909_pt1 | contig 17323 bp, 21 predicted proteins | sample Lak35m_FD_121114 | JGI IMG/M metagenome (GOLD analysis project Ga0172376, IMG submission 121114) | Freshwater microbial communities from Kabuno Bay, South-Kivu, Congo - kab_092012_35m | ecosystem: Environmental > Aquatic > Freshwater > Lake | place: Democratic Republic of the Congo: South-Kivu... | reverse complement strand
GTATTACACCCATGATGAAAATGGTAATGTAATTAGACCTGAAGACCCATCGCAATATGATGTACCTATTGTATATGGCGATGTAACCACTTCGCAAGATGCAGATGCCTTAACAGCCTTCGCCAAGATTACCGAGGCTATTCAAGAATACATTAACGCTAAAGGGCTTTAAGTTATGGCTAATTATAAGGCCGTAGCCAACGGCAACTGGTCAAACTTGGCAATATGGCAAGATAATAGCTCAGGCAGTTTTGTAGCTTCTACGGTATTGCCGGGGGCAAGTGATGATGTATATTCTAATGCGTTTACCGTAACAGTTGACCAAAATATTACGGTGCGTTCTATTAGAAATACCAGCGGTACGAGTATAACACAGGGAGGCATATTCAACGTTACAACTGCACGAAACCTAATATTTACTGGTATCGGTGTGTACAGAGAAAGTGTAAGCAATCCTTGCCTTGATGTAAATTCACCCAATTTAACAGTTAATATTGTTGGAAATATACAACATGAAATTGGCTCCCCAGTTTTTGTTTCTGTTTTGCTTGTAAGAGGTATTAACTGCGTAGTAAATATTACTGGAAATGTGTTTTCAAATACGAGCGTGGACATAAGACCGTGTATTCTGGAAGTGCAAGCGTTGGCAACAGCCAACATTGTGGGTGATGTATATTGGTATAATACACGAGTAAACGAACAGCTTATAAACAATAAAGGAACTGTTAACATTACTGGTAGATGTATAAATTATCAGGGAGGGTCGAACAATACAATATTAACTGGAACTTGTAATGTGGTAGGTGAAGCAAGAACAAACGGAAATGGTGCAATTATTGTTAATAATATACAACCATCAAATTCTCAAGGAACGCTTACAATGTCTGGCGATGTAATTTTAGCAACTACCAACTGGATTAGTGGAATAGGGTCTGGAACAATATTTATTTTTAAAAGCAATACTCAAAACAGTATAAGTTTCAAAACCGAACTAAATACAAATCAAGTATTATACACCCCCGGAGTGGCAACAGGCCACCCAGCCACAAGCAATGTGCGTACTGGTATAGTTTATGGCCCAACCAACAACCTAACTGGAACTTGTGCTGTACCGCCAGCCAATGCTGTAAGTATTGGTGTACCAGTAGATAACACAGTAGGTACAGGTTATCTAAATGCTACAGATATCTGGAATGTGCCACTAGCAAGTATTACTACACCTAATAGCATAGGAGAAAGATTAAAAGATGCATCTACAGTACAAAGTACAGGTGCTCAATTAGCTGCATTCTTGTAATAGCCACGAAAAAATTGTATATTATATTATAACTTAAAACAATGGAAAAGATCTCATATAAAGGTGCAATATTAGCATACCTCTCTACAATAATAACCTTTTTTTTACCACTAGCTCCTTTGCTCTTACTAGTATTTTTTGCGGTAGTTGCTGATACCTTTGTTGGCCGGTGGTATGCTAAAAGAGAAAGTAAAGAAGTAACAAGTAAAAAAACTAGGGAAGGCTTTACTATGAAGATGATTACCTATGGCGGAGGTCTAGTGTTTATATATCTTTTAGATGTATGGGTTCTTAACAAGTTTGTACTTCATTATTTTCCACAAGAAAATCTTTCAACCTTATTTACCGCACTTTTTCTGATTTGGATAGAATACTCATCAGTAGATGAGAAAGTCAAATGGGCAACAGGAAAAGGCATAACAGATAGGGTATTTGATTTTGTTAGTAAGCTTAAAAGAACTATTAAGGTCTTAGTTGATTTTCGTCAACAGCGCAATGTTGAATAATTTATTATTTAGTTATTACTCAAGTAGTATTTAGTGAATATTTTGTCACTGAAAATTAAACGCTAACTACTATGTCGACCAACTATGAAAAAATACGAGATTGTTTAAAAAAATACCCATCATATGTTTTACGTGGTGAACACACCAAGTTTTGTAAAATACATGGTTTTGATAAAGAGGAAGTATTAAATGTAATCAAAGAACTGCGTGCAGAATTAGCGCAAGAAAATGGTCACAACAGTTTTAAGGAGTTTCTTAAAAATAATGGTCTGAAGTTAGAAGATGTTAGAAAAGTAAAGTTCTGGCAAAACTTTAGCGGCGATTATAGGTTTAGTGTAGATACTAAAACTGAATGGTATGAAAATACTGAAGAAATTATTAATGAACTAAAAGAATTAATCAAAACTTACAAAAAACCTACACACAAACCTATAGTAGAAAAAGGTAAAGGTAATAGTGTTGTTGTAATTAATTTATACGACGCGCATATTGATAAGTTAGTTCTTATTGATGAAACAAATCCAGGCGGATCTGTTGATACAAACTGTTTTGTTTTTGAGGATGCATTTGACAAACTACTTTCACAGAGTATTGTGTATCAACCCGAGACTATAATCTTTCCTATAGGTAATGATTTTTTCAATGCTAACGACGGGCGCAATACTACACTAAAAGGTACCCCTCAAGATTCTAATCCATTTTGGAAAAAGAGTTTTATTAAAGGTTATGAGACCCTACGCCGGTGTATAGATAAAGCATCAATATACGCTAAAGTAAAAGTTGTACTAGTAATTAGTAATCATGATGCAGACAAACTATTTTTCCTGGGTCAAATAATTAATGCAACTTACGAGTATGATAAAAATGTAGATGTTGATACATCTACAGCATCACGCAAATACATAAAGTATGGAGTTAATCTATTAGGATTTAGCCATGGTAACTACGAAAAAAATTACGTGAATACACTACCTGCTACAATCATGATTGAAAATAAAGATATCATGCCAGAAATAAATTATATCCACCACTTTTGCGGCGACATACACCATAAAGAAACATATCAGTCGCTCTCTACAAAGGATCTAAAGGGTTGTACAATATCTTTTCTAAGAGCACTATCAGAACTTGGTAAATGGGAATATCAAGAAGGATATGTAGGTATACCAAAAACTGCTGAGAGTTATATCTTTGTAAAAGATAGAGGTCTTTCTGCTAATCTATTAGTACATATATAATATGAACCTAGAATTATTTGATAGAATTGTGCGCTATGCATCACTGTTTGGTATAGGGATAATTATATTCTTTATGATTGATAAATACTTTACTGCTGATGAACCTCTCGATTCTACAACCGAACTTGAATTAAAGCTTTATTCTCTTGGTAAGAAGATTGATTCAGTAAACACAGAGATTAAAACTTTAAATGTGCAAGCTGATAAAATTTCAAACCAGGTTAATACTACACTGGTAAACGTAAAACAAATCAAAAAACAGCGCGATGAAAAAGTTAATTATGTTAGCCATCTTAGCGATTCTGCCTCATTTGTGTTTTTCGCAAGTTGGATATCCCAGGATTATAGTTCTGGAAACTGATACTGTTATAGCAATATCCCGGGCCCAGGTTAAGAACCTTAACCTGCTTCATGTGAAGTATGACTTTGCTACGGTTCAACTAGACAGTTTAGAAAAAGTTGCTGGCAATTGTCAGGAATTAATACTGATTAACAAGAACTTGCAAAAAGCTATACTTTCAAAAGATTCTTTAGTAAATAGTAAAGACAGCACTTACACTGAGATTATTGCTGTAAAAGATGGAAACATTGACAAGCTGCAGAAAAAAATTAAGAAAAGAACTGTAATTGGTAGTGTAATTGGTGGTCTACTTGTCATTTTAATTGTTATATTTGCTGCATCCTAATGTGTGTTTTTTGGTTAGACGATTCCCCGCAGCTGGTCACTGCGGGGTTTCTTTTTTGTACACTTTAAATATTTTTTGTATATTTGTGTAAACTTTATCAATATGGAAAACCAACAAGAACACCTAAGTCCAGAACAACTTGAAATGCGCAGAGAAGAGTTAGATGCGCATTACAAGAAAACTATTCCTTTTTTAAAGAAACAACTTGAGTATGAAGAGTTGCTTACTAAGATTGAAGAATCGCGTGCTAACCGGTTTATGATTCAAGTAAAGGTTGCTCAGTTTATGGCACCAGATCCTGAAGAAGAGCCTTTACCAGAAAGTGCGCCGAAGTCTCGTAATTTAAAAAAGTCATAAGATGGCAATAGTTAATCAAGTTCAGAAAAGGACTAGATTAAGTGTGGCAGATATCATTAAGTATCAGTTTTGGCACCACTGTTTAGTAAATGGTGTTAACATTACTGAAACTGAAATTGAATGTTTATCACATCTTGCAGTATTGGGTGAGTTTGAGTTAATCCCTTTTTGTCAACATGTAGTTGACCAAGAAATTCTCTCAAACCCTCAATCTGTGAGAAATCTTGTGGTTAAGCTGCAAACTAAAAATCTAGTTCTTAAACGTAAGAAGTCTAGGACTATTTATGTAAACCCAGACATTAAGGTGGTTACAGAGCATCCTATATTTTTGGATATTAAAATGATATCTAATGACCCCGTATAAATTTAAGTTGTTTATTCCAGAAGTTGCTGAAGACATGAAAATGTCAGAGGCAGATCTCACTAGAATAATTGATTTCTATTACAAAGAATTACGCCAAGCACTAATCAAACTTAAATACAAAAAGATTAGAGTAGAAGGTCTTGGTGATTTTAACTTACGGGAAAATGTTGTTAGACGTAAAATTGAAAAGCATAATCGCATCATAAATCTTTCAAAGAAAGATACTATGAGGGATTACAAAATAGTAAAACTCTATGAAGAGGAAGTAGTTGAATTAGAACGTGCTTTAGCATATATAGTTGAAGATAAAAACCGCATGAAAAACTTTTACGATGAAAAAAACAAATCTTCTCAAAATCTGGAACAACAAGGAGAAAATTCTTGAGGGTATCAAGAACTCTGTGTTTACATCTGAGAGCGTAGAGCAAATTTCAGACGCGCGGATGTCTATTTGTAACAAATGCCCTTACATTGACAAAAAGGGTAAATCCTGTTTGATGCCTGGTACACAACCATGTTGTTCATTATGTGGTTGTAATCTTAAATGGAAAACACGTTCTTTGTCTAGTGCTTGCGATGATGATCGCTGGGATGCATTAACAGATGAAGAAACAGAAGATCAAGTTAAATCTAACCTTAATCTAGAATACTAATGGCTTTTCAAAAATGTCCTATTTGTTTGGGTACAGGCTTACACCCAACAACTGTAACTATAAGCCACCTTTGCCCAACATGCAATGGTAAAAGAATCATCAGTGATATTACTGGTTTACCACCAGATTTCATTGAAAACATAGTCTCAAAAATCAACTCAAACGACAACTCAATTAATTATGGCAGTAAAATTCCTCCCGGAGACTCATACTTACCTCTCGACGAATGACTCTGATAATATTCAGTGGACAAGCGTAACATCTGTAGTAAGTAAATTTAAAGAACCATTTGACGCAGTAGCGCAAGCTAAAAAGTCTTCTGTAAACAAGAAGTCTAAATGGTATGGTATGGCGCCAGCTGAGATTCAACAGGTTTGGAAATCAGAATCTGAGCGGGCTATGTCGCTGGGTACCTTCTACCACCAACAAAGAGAGAGTGACCTATACTCTTGTGAAACTATAACAATTGAAGGTCGCCCACTACAAATTGTCAAACCCATTGAGTTTGATGGTGTAAAACATGCACCAGATCAAAATCTTGTAGAGGGTATTTACCCTGAGCACTTTGTTTATCTCAAGTCTGCAGGAATATGTGGCCAGGCAGATAGAATTGAGATTGTTAATGGTAAGATTAATATCATTGACTACAAAACTAACAAGGAGATTAAACGCGAAGGTTTTAAAACCTGGGAAGGTGCCACCAAAAAAATGCAGAAGCCATTAGGTCATCTTGATGATTGCAACTTTAATCACTATGCTCTGCAGTTAAGTTTGTATATGTATATTATTAATAAGCACAACCCTCGATATAAACAAGGTAAAATGGAAATCCACCATATTGAGTTTGAAAGCTCTGGTACAGATAACAACAACTATCCCATTTATCGTAAAGATGAACGCGGTGATTTTATTGTTAAGCGTGTGAATGTTATCTCTGTACCCTATTTAAAGAGAGAAGTAGTAGATATTATTAAATCTTTATCATGATAATAAATGTAAATATTCCTCATGCATATTGGTTGTTTAGTATGTCAAATTTTGGTTGTTCTGAAATTAGACCTTCTATTGTTTATGCAATACAATCATTTGCTGGAAAAGCTTTACATTTTCACGTTTTAACAGACTTTGGCGCCAACTTCAGCACAGTGTGCTTAGATAGCCTATACCACAAAGAGCCCTCTGGAGACCAGCTGCCATTAGACTTCTTGCAGTTGTGGGATTGCTTTTCCAACAATACATCATTCATAACCTACAACTACTTATCAGAGTGTAGGGTAAGGGTCTTATTCAAAGACAAATCAACTATGTGGGGGAATTACTTCGGCACTATTTATTGGTATGATAATGGCTATACAGATGAGCCAACACAATTTAAGGAGGGGCACATCATTCTTTTGGACAATGGCCAAGTGGCGGTGCAGCCAAACAATAGGCTGATGTTTAAAGATATGAGTTTTACAAATAAAAACTTTCCAGATAGTAAAATTACACCTGTTACAAAAAGACCAAGTGTAGAATCTGTTAGTGAACGTTGGATATTATCAGATGATGACTTTTTTTATGACATAAAACAAGAAAAAGATGGTGAGAATATTTGATATACAAAATGGTGCAGTTGTTCCTACTGAGCACTGTTATACAATGCATAGTCTTAAAGTAATTATGGATGAATACCCAGAAAACTATATTAAGATCTACCAGTATGCTTTTTACATGACATGCATGAATCCTGATCTTAATCCTTTTTTTGATGTACCAGATATTGATCGTGAAGAGCTTATTCTTAATGAGCTTGATGCTGAGTTTTCTACTGAGGATGAGATGATTATAAATGCTGTTGATGTTTTAAGAAAGTTGTATGAAACACCAACCTCGCGCGCGTACAGGGGAATTAAAACAATGCTTGACCGGTTAGCAGACTATATGGAAAACACACCAATTGAGCATGGTCGTGATGGTAATATTAACTCCCTTGTAAATGCTGCTGCAAAGTATCAACAGATTCGCGAAAGCTTTAAAGGGGCATATCGTGATCTTAAAGATGAGCAGCAATCTTCAGTTCGCGGGGGACAATCACTAGCATATGATCAGTAGAAGTGGGTTAAAGTTTTATGAGAGAATACCAACCTGGCGCAATGGCAACTGGGAAGTAACAGAATTTGGTGGCAGGGATGAATTTAAAGAGTTCTTGTTGCCTCTTTTTAAGGAGCCCGGGAAGTATGAATTTAATGAAGATACTGCAATCTTTAATCAGCAGGCTACAATTTTTAATAAACAGAACTACTACTGTGCGTCTCCTACAAAGAGCAAAGACTTTGTTACATACTGGGATGATCAAAAAAACAAAAATAGAAATGGTATAATAGTTATCTCTGGTAATAAAACCTGGTACATATGTAGAGATTACTATATGTGGTTAAACTTCTTACCCATTTATGATAAAGAAGAAAATACATTTGGATTTGCTAAAGTTCGCGATGCACAATATCATATGGCATTATACGAAATACTTGCTGAGTTACACTATAAGCATTCAGCAATTCTTAAAAAGCGTCAGATAGCCAGTTCATATTTTCATGCCGGTAAACTTATAAACCAAGTATGGTTTGAAGAAGGTATAACTTTAAAAATGGGTGCTAGTCTTAAAGACTACATTAATGAGAAAGGCACCTGGAAAATGCTTGATGAATATGCTGCATTTTTAAATGAGCACACAGCCTGGTATAGACCATTTAGCCCAGATAAAACTTTAATGTGGCAGCAGAAGATTGAGGTTAAAAAAGGTAATCGTAAAACAGAGGTTGGTCTTAAGGGTACTATTCAAGGTATGTCATTTGAGAAAGATCCCACAAATGGTGTAGGAGGCCCATGTAAATACTTCTTTCATGAAGAAGCAGGTATTGCTCCAAAGATGAATGATACCTTTGAATATATACGCCCTGCAATGAAATCTGGGTTTATTACTAGTGGTATGTTTATTGCCGCGGGATCTGTTGGTGATCTTGACCAATGTGAACCTTTAAAAGAAATGGTTCTTAAACCAGATGTAAATGACATTTACTCTGTAGAAACTACACTTATTGATAAAGATGGCACACTTGGTAAATCAGGATTGTTTATTCCAGAGCAATGGTCTATGCCACCATTCATTGATCCATTTGGTAATTCTAAAGTAGAAGAAGCTTTAGTTGCACTAGAAGCACAGTTTAATACCTGGAAAAAAGAGTTACCTGCAGATAAATATCAGTTGCGTATTTCTCAGCACCCGCGTAACATTGAAGAAGCATTTGCTTATAGAAAAGAGTCAAAGTTTCCACAACACCTGGTTAATGCTCAGATTAAACGTATTCAAGACAAAGAATACCCTATGGAGTTTGTGGAGTTGGTGCGTGATGAGCACGATCAAATTACAATAAAAGAAACCCGTAAATTACCTATTAATGAATTTCCTATTCCTAAAAATGCAATTAACAAAGAAGGTGTCGTCATTATTTATGAGCGCCCTATTAAAAGTCCGTCTTTTGGCATGTACTATGCGTCAATTGACCCTGTGGGAGAGGGAAAGACTACTACGTCTGACTCGCTCTGTTCGATTTTTGTATATAAAGCTCCAACGGAAGTTACAAAGGTTGAGGGCCCGAATATTACAAGTTACATTGAAGGCGACAAAATAGTAGCATCTTGGTGTGGGCGCTTTGATGATATTAAACAAACCCACGAAAGATTAGAGAACATTATTGAATACTACAATGCATGGACACTTGTAGAAAACAACGTTAGTTTGTTTATACAGTACATGATGTTGAAGCGTAAACAGAAATACCTTGTACCAAAAGATCAAGTTCTGTTTTTAAAGGAGATATCATCAAACCGGGCCGTATATGCTGACTATGGTTGGAAAAACACGGGAACACTTTTTAAGAGTCACCTTTTGTCATACGCAATTGAGTACCTTCAAGAAAAACTAGATGAAGACATTGCTGAAGATGGTTCTATTATTAGTACAAAGTTTGGTGTAGAGCGTATACCAGATATTATGCTGTTACGTGAAATGCAGGCATATCAAGATGGTCTCAACGTTGACCGATTAGTTGCATTTTCTGCATTAGTTGCTTTTGCTAAAATCCAACAAACTAATAGGGGTTATGCACGACGCACAATTACTGATGATTCTAAATTGGTAAAATCAGATAAAATGACTAAATTTAATAATAGTCCGTTTAGACACATGGGTAAGTCTGTATTACCAGTTGGTATGAAGAGGAGCCCATTTAAAAATATGAAATAAGATGCAAATATATAACGCATTACAACTCAAGAATGGAGCAAAAGCTGATTACAATAGGCTGGGTAGTGTAACCCAACCATTGCAATTTATTCCTGATAAAGAAAAGACAGATGAGTGGGCAGCATGGAATGTTGACTGGTTAGAGTGGAATGGCTTGAAGCAACTACGCCGTAATGCGCGGCGCCTTATGAAGAACTACAAACTTGCAAAAGGTATTATAGATAAGACAGACTATATTGTAGATGACAACAATGAAATGTCTGATTTAGTTGAAACACTAACTCAAGAAGATCATAGTGCACTAGAACTAAAGTTTTATCCAATTATACCTAACGTAATTAATGTTTTAGTCTCGGAATTTGCGAAGAGAAACACTAAAATTTCATTTAAAGCTATTGACGAGTATTCATACAATGAACTTCTTGAGCAAAAGAAGTCTATGGTAGAAGAATACTTAATTCAAGATGCCCAACAAAAAGTTACAAGCAAACTTTTAGAAATGGGTTTAAGTCTTGAATCAGAAGAAGCCCAGCAAGAACTTAATCCAGAAAAGTTAAAGAGTTTACCTGAAATTGAAGATTACTTTAGAACAAACTATAAGTCACAAGCAGAGCAGTGGGCAACACATCTTTTGCAGCATGACATGGAACGCTTCAAAATTGAAGAATTAGAAGAACGCGGTTTTCGTGACATGTTAATCACAGATAGAGAGTTCTGGCATTTTCACATGATGGAAGATGATTATGAGGTTGAACTGTGGAATCCTGTGCTTACCTTTTATCATAAGTCGCCAGATGTAAGATATATCTCTGAGGGTAACTGGGTTGGTAAAACAGACATGATGTCAGTATCTGATGTTATTGATAAATATGGTTATTTAATGACAGAAGATGAGCTCAAGTCATTAGAAGCTATTTATCCGGTGCGCTCTGCAGGTTATCCTATTCAGGGTTATCAAAATGACGGTACCTACTATGACGCTACTAAATCGCATGAGTGGAATACTAACATGCCTAGTTTAGCATACAGACAATTTACATCTGTTTATGATAACTGGATCTATAATGGGGGAGATATTGTAAACTGGATTCTGTCTGAGAGTGAAGATTACTTTGATGTAGGTGTGGCACATTTGTTACGTGTTACTACAGTGTATTGGAAGTCTCAACGCCGGGTAGGGCATCTTACTAAAATAGATGAACTGGGTAATGTAGAAACTGCTATTATTGGAGAAGATCATAAGGTTACTCAAAAACCAATTTATAACACAGAGTTATTCACAAATAAAACAAAAAACAATTTAGTTTTTGGGGAGCATATAGATTGGATTTGGATTAATGACACATGGGGTGGTGTAAAGATTGGCCCTAATCACCCATCATTTTGGGGTATGAATAATCCCGGTGGTATTAACCCTATTTATCTAGGCGTACAAAAAAATCGTCCTGGAAGATTGCGCTATCAGATGAAAGGTGATACTACCTTATATGGTTGTAAATTACCTGTTGAAGGATCTGTATTTTCAGATCGCAATACGCGATCTACATCTATGGTTGATTTGATGAAACCTTTTCAAATTGGTTACAACATTGTAAACAACCAGATTGCAGATATTTTAGTTGATGAGCTTGGTACAGTAATTTTGTTAGATCAAAATACTTTACCGCGTCACTCGGCTGGCGAAGACTGGGGCAGAAACAATCTCGCTAAAGCATATGTAGCAATGAAGAACTTTCAAATGCTACCTTTAGATACTAGTATTACAAATACTGAAAACTCGCTAAACTTTAATCACTTCCAGAAACTAGATCTTTCTCAAACAGAAAGGTTAATGTCTAGGATACAGTTGGCCAATTACTTTAAAATGCAGGCATTTGAGGTTATTGGTATAAGTCCACAGCGTCTTGGTCAACAGATTGGTCAACAAACAGCTACTGCTGTAGAGCAAGCGGTGGTTGGCTCTTATGCACAAACAGAGCAGTACTTTATACAGCACTGCGACTATCTAATGCCTAGAGTACACCAAATGCGTACTGACATTGCACAGTATTATTATTCAACTAAACCTTCTTCTCGTCTACAATACATTAGCACTAAAGATGAAATTGTAAACTTCCAAATGAATGGTACTGATTTGTTGTTAAGAGACATTGGTGTATTCGCTACTACAAAAGCTAATCACCGTGCTGTATTAGACCAAATCAAACAACTAGCCATTCAAAATAATACAGCTGGTGCCAGTATCTATGATCTTGGTCAAATTGTTGAAGCTGAATCTATGGCAGATGTTTCTAGTGTTCTTAAGAAAATCGAAGAGAAAACTAATGCACAACGTGCTGAACAACAACAGCATGAGCAACAACTTGCACAGCAAGAGCAACAAACTAGATTAGAAGAACAGAAAAGAAAACTTGAATTTGAAGCTGGTGAAAAAGAAAAAGATCGTCAACGCGATATTCTTGTTGCAGAAATCAGAGCTGCTGGTTATGGCTCAATGATGGATCTTGATAAAAATCAACAATCTGATTATCAAGATGTAATGGAGGATATTCGTAAATCTGAACAGTATCAGCAACAAACAACTTTACAAAGAGAAAAACAAAATGCCGATAGAGCTTTAACAAACTCTAAAATAGAAGTTGAACGAGAGCGTATAAATGCAGATCGTGAGATTGCCGAGAAAGAGTTACAGATAGCTAGAGAAAACAAAAACAGATATGATAAGAAGTAAAAACTATAACGTTGCTATATATTCAGCTTTATTTTCCTTGTAGTTTTTTCTTAGTATAACTTTTTAAAGTTTATATAATAAATTTGCATATATTAATAACATAAACCAACAAACAATGGCAGAAAATACAAATGAAGAGGTAACACAGGTTTCACAAGCCGACGTTAATATTGACGAACTGTTTGCTCTTCCTGGTGCAGAGAACATTATGGTTCCTGGTGCTGATGAGGAAGATGAGAAAAAACCTAATATCTTTTCGTCTACAAATGTAGACACTTCGTTCCTTGACAAACCTAAACCAGCAAAATCTGCTGCTAAGGTTGAAACAAATGCTGCAGAAACGCAAGAAGATTCTGAAAATGCTCAAGAGGCTTTAGAAGAATTTGAAACTCTAATCAACCAACAGGAAGATGCGAGTGGGCGTGGTCGTAAAAAAGTTGACAAGAGCGGTCTTGTTGAACTAGCATCAAAAATGATTGAAGAAGGTGTTCTTTTTCCTTTTGATGACGACAAACCATTAGATGAGTATACTGCTAAAGATTTTCGTGAGTTGTTTGAAGCAAACATGAAAGAAAAAGAGCAGCAATTATCTCAGCAAATTCCTCAGCAGATTTTTCAATCTATGCCCGGCGAAATGCAATATCTTATGGATTACATTTCTAAAGGTGGTACAGATCTAAAAGGTATGATGCAACAACTAGCCCAAGTTAATGAAGCAATGGAGCTAGACCCATCAGATTCTTCAGATCAAGAACTCATTGTTCGTCAGTATCTTTCTCTTAAAGGAGATATGACACAAGATGAAATTGAAGACGAGATTGCCACCTATAAAGACATGGATCGCTTAGAGCAAAAGGCTAATCAGTTTAAGCCAAAACTTGAAGCAATTCGTGAAAAAGAAGTAGCTAAAAAAATTGCACAGCAAGAACAGCAGAAGCAACAACAACAAGCAATTGCTAATGAATTTGTAGATAGTGTGTATGGTGTGTTAGAAAAAGGAGAACTCGGCGGAGTTAAACTTGATCGTAAAACACAGAACATGCTTTATACAGGATTAGTACAACCAGGGTATCCTTCAATAAGTGGTAAACCTACAAATCTGTTAGGTCACTTATTAGAGAAGTATCAGTGGGTTGAACCAAATCATGAATTGATTGCTGAAGCTTTATGGTTACTAGCAGATCCTGAAGGATTCAAAAATAAAGTAAAATCCCAGGGTAGTCGTGCAGCTACTGAGCAAACAGTGCGCTCTCTAAAAACAGAAGAAGCTCGTAGAAGAGGTTCAGCAGTAGTAGACCGCGATGATGATCCAGTAACTAATAAACCTAAAAGAACAATTCAACGCTCAAACAAAAATATATTTCAACGATTCTAACTTTTAACTTTTAATTTTTAACCCTTAATCAAACATCAAAACAATGGCAACTCCAGTTTTAAATAATGGTATATTCCTCAGAGATACCAAGTATGCTGCCAGTTCTCATGTGGATTCTTACCACTTAGTGAACATGTTGAAAGATGCAGAACCTATGGATATGGGCCCCGTTGACCTTTGGGCAATGGCTCAGAAAGTAGAAATGCCTCTTTATCAAATGTCCTCTTTTGGCGGTAAGAATGTTATCAATGTTGATAACGCTCGCGGTGAGTACAAATGGCAAACCCCAGTAAGCTTAGAGCTTCCTTACATCATTGAAGATATTGAGCCTCTTAACCTTACTAAAGGTATTGATGGTCAAACCTTCAAAATCAAAATCAACAAGCGCGAATTTGGTCATGGTGATATCATTACTTATGACAAATACAACGGCGCTGAATTGTACATTACTGCTGATGACATCTTACCTATTGGTGATGGTTTTATCTACACTGTGCAGTTGGTGAACAATGACAACTACCGTTTCCTTGATAACAAATATCTTGCAAATGGTACCCGCGTATTCCGTAAAGGTTCTGCTCGTGGAGAATATGGAGAGCGTTTCTCTGATATTCAAACCGGTGCAGGATATCGTGAGTTCTACAACTATGTAGGTGGTGCTGAAGCTCACGTTCACTATAGCATTTCTTCTCGCGCTGATCTTATGATCAAAGGTGGTATGAATGCTGACGGTACTGTACCTGTAACTGAAATCTGGCGTAACTTTGACAAGCGCCTGGATCCTTCAATCACTTCTTTGGAAGATATGGTTAAGACCATGGGTAAAGATGCTGTTAAGCGCGCCATGGACAATGGTGATTTGTCTCGCACTTTCTTGACTACTATGGAAGCTGCTCACTTGACCAAAATTGCTACTGACATCGAGACCTACTTAATGTGGGGACATGGTGGACGTATTAAGCAAGATGGCCCAGATGATTTGCGCTTGTCAGTTGGTCTATGGAAGCAACTTGATAACTCATTCAAGCGTGTTTATAACAAGAACAACTTTAACCTTGACTTGTTCCGCTCTGAGATTTTCAACTTCTTCAATGGTAAAGTTGAGTTCAAAGGCCCAGATCCAATGCGTTCACTAGTTGTACAAACTGGTATGGGTGGTATGCGTATGGTTAATGAAGCTATCAAACAAGAAGCTATCAGCTCTGGTTTGTTGATTCAAGCTGCTGATATCGGTGCTATCACTGGTAAAGGTATGGACTTGAACTTTGGTTTTGCATACACAAGCTACGTAATTCCATTCTTGGCTAACGTGAAATTCGTGTTGAATCCTGCGTTTGATAACGTATTCACTAATGACATTGAAAACCCAATCATTGATGGTTATCCTTTGTCTTCTTACAGCTTTATCATCTTTGATATCACTGATAACACCAATGACAACATCTTCTTGTTGAAGTTATCTTGGGATAATCAGTTGAAATGGTTCTACCAAAATGGTACCATGGATTACATGGGTCGCTCTCAAGGATTCGCAAGCTCTGGTCAATTCAACGGTTACCGTGTGTATATGACACAGACTATGCCTGCAATCTGGGTAAAAGACCCTACCAAGGTGTTGAAGATTGTTATGCGCAACCCAATCACCGGAGGCTCATTCTAATTATAAACCCAAGTATAAATGGGGAGGAGTCAAGTCCTCCCCATTTTTTACTTATAAAAAATAAAATCCATGGACATAGTTAATTTTTCATATTTAGTAGCTAACGAAATTATTTCGACTACTGTTCCAGATAACGCTTTATTGTTGTTTGGTAATCCTGATTCTACCCGCGATGATGGTTATAAAACCTGGGGTGTTGAGTTCTCAAACTTTAAAACAGAATTAGTCAATGATCTATATTCTGAGTTTTTGGGAGATAACGCAACAGTAACTCAACAAACTGCAATTTCAACTGCGGTAACTATTAACTCAGCATCTGGTCAAATTACAACTGTATCTAGTACATTGGCTGGTGGTAGCAATGCCGCCTTTACTGTTAATAACAGTGAGGTAACTACTGCTAGTACTATTTTACTTACAGTTGAACATCCTGGAGCAGGTATTCCTTTAGTTGTAGTTGATGCTCCTCCTGCTAATGGGTCATTTGTTATTCGCATTTATAATATTGATACTAATGCCTTTAATAACACCCTAACTATTCATTTCTTAGTAATTAATTAACCCCTTTTAAAAACCAACAAATCATGACAATTGTCGAAACTTTAGATCCTAAAAAACTTACACCAGTTTCTGTAAGACCCTACTTTGATGGAGGTATCTCTAACTTAGGTCTTGAAAAATATGGCTTAACTCTTTATGATGGTGTTTACCACGAGGAGCAATTAGCCTGCGTTGAAATCAATGGAGTAACTCGTTACCTTACAGGTTTAAACGAGTTTGCTCCTGAGATTAAAAAACTTGACCCAGAAGTAAGAGAGGCTCGCATTAGAGAAATCCGTTCAGCTGTAGCTGAATTAGAGCGTGAACTAGCAGCTAATATTATTGATCCAGAAGACAAAGATTTTTGGAATAAGGTTGAATTACTTCAGCCAAACAACAAAACTTTCTGGAACAAAATTGCTATTCGTTGTGGTAATGATCCTGTATTCTTAGATCCTAGTGATCCATTTGACAGAATTAAACTGCACGCAATTAACGCCGGTGGATTTTCTATTGTATCAAAAAGCTTAGATGATGCGCGCGCACGCGCGGTGCCTCCTAAGTTTTACCTTGATAGGGTTGAAGAAACAATGGTTACTAAAACCGAGGGTAAAAAACTACGCAATAAAGCTCTTTCTGAACTACAAAAACTTTATGATAAGAATAGTAGTAAGTTGTTCTATGTTGCTAAAGTAGTTGACGCCGCTAGCCAAGTTTATAAAAAGAACACACCCAATGATGTTATTTATGACGCAATGGATAGGTTCATTAATGGCGAAGGTGTTGAAACAAATAAAACCCGGGCTGCTAATCAGTTTTTGGATGCTGCTAAGTTAGACATGGAGACTTTGAAGATTCGCTCTATTGTTAAAGACTCAACTTTCTACAAGTTTATTGTTACTAAAGGTGATGGTTATATTTACCACACTGAGTTAAATGCTTTGCTAGGAAGAAACGTTGCTGACATTGTAGAGTTTTTAAAGAATCCGTTGCATGAAGACATCTTGCTTGATCTTACTAAAAAGGTTGAGCGTAACTGGAATATGTAACCCTTTAATTTTTTATACCCATGAATACTGTAAAACCCAAAATGAATACCATGAAAAAAGGTGGAGCTACTAAAGCTAAACCTATGATGAAAAAAGGCGGATCTATGCCTATGGTAAAAAAAGATGGCAAAATGGTACCTGCATTTGCTGCTGACGGCAAAGGTAAAATGATGTACGGTGGAGCCAAGAAATCAATGATGAAAAAAGGTGGTGCTACTCGCAAAAAGTAATGACTGCTTCTAAATCAAAAACTAAGTCTAAAGTAAATCAGGCTGGTGTTTACACCAAGCCTGGTTTACGTAAGACGATCTTCAATAGAATCAAAGCTGGTTCTAAGGGAGGTGATCCTGGGGAATGGTCAGCGCGCAAGGCGCAATTAATGGCCAAAGAGTATAAAGCTGCTGGTGGTGGCTATAAAACTAAAAAGTAATGGCTAAAGATCCTCAGCAAAGTTTACGTGACTGGACTAAGCAAGAGTGGATGACTTCTGGCACCCATGCTAATAAAAAGCGCGGGTCTTCTAAAGAGGTAAAATCTAAAGGCAAAAAACGCTACTTACCTAAAGCAGCGTGGGATTCT
>Ga0172376_10003907_pt1 | contig 17329 bp, 18 predicted proteins | sample Lak35m_FD_121114 | JGI IMG/M metagenome (GOLD analysis project Ga0172376, IMG submission 121114) | Freshwater microbial communities from Kabuno Bay, South-Kivu, Congo - kab_092012_35m | ecosystem: Environmental > Aquatic > Freshwater > Lake | place: Democratic Republic of the Congo: South-Kivu... | reverse complement strand
TTGACGCTGGCGCAGGCAGCGCCGCTGGTGCGCTTTCGCGCGGCTGCCATGCAGGAAGCCGTGCCGGTGGGTACCGGTGCCATGGCCGCCATCCTCGGCATGGACGCCGAGAGGGTGAAGGCCGGTTGCGCCGAGGCGCAGGCCACGTTCGCGGCAGGCAGCGGCGAGGTGGTTGAAGCCGTCAATTTCAATGATGCGGCCCAGACCGTGATCGCGGGCAGCAAAGCGGCGGTCGAGAAGGCGTGCGAGGTGCTCAAGGCCAACGGCGCCAAGCGTGCCCTGCCGCTGCCGGTGTCGGCGCCGTTCCATTCGAGCCTGATGAAGCCCGCCGCCGACAAGCTGCGCGAGCGCCTGGCGGCCACCACCTTTGCCGCGCCGCAGATTCCGGTGGTCAACAACATCGATGTGGCGGTGGAAACCGATGCCGACCGTATCCGCGACGCCCTGTACCGCCAGGCCTTCGGCCCGGTGCGCTGGGTGGAGTGCGTGCAGGCGATCAAGGCCCGCGGCATCGGCACCCTGGTGGAATGCGGCCCGGGCAAGGTGCTGGCCGGCATGACCAAACGCATCAACGCCGACCTGACCGGCGCCGCCCTGTACGACCCGGCCACGCTGGCCGAGGTGAAAGCCCTGCTGGGTTGAGAGAGGAAAACAGCATGTCCGAAGTGAAGTTTGCGGGCCAGGTGGCCCTGGTGACCGGTGCCTCGCGTGGTATCGGTGCGGCGATTGCCGCCGATCTGGTGGCCAAGGGGTTGATCGTGATCGGCACCGCCACCAGCGACGAGGGCGCCGCCAAGATCGGTGCGGCGCTCAAGGGCATTGCCGGCGCAGCCGATGGCTGCCGCGGGGCGAAGCTGGACGTCAACGACGCCGCGGCCGCCGAGGCCCTGATCGACGAGATCACCAAGGCCCATGGCGGTCTGCAGGTGCTGGTCAACAACGCCGGCATCACGCGCGACATGCTGACCATGCGCCTGAAAGACGACGACTGGGATGCGGTGCTCGACACCAACCTGAAGGCTGTGTTCCGTATGAGTCGCGCGGTGATCCGCCCGATGATGAAGCAACGCTACGGCCGCATCATCAGCATCACCAGCGTGGTGGGCGCCTCCGGCAACCCGGGTCAGGCCAACTACGCAGCCGCCAAGGCCGGTGTGGCCGGCATGACGCGTGCCCTGGCGCGCGAGCTGGGCAGCCGCAACATCACCGTCAACTGTGTGGCGCCGGGTTTCATCGAGACCGACATGACCGCCGCCCTGCCCGAAGAACAACAGAAGGCCCTGCTGGGCCAGATCCCGCTGGGGCATCTGGGCAAGCCGGCCGACATCGCGCATGCGGTGAGCTATCTGGCCAGTCCGCAGGCCGCCTATGTGACGGGGCAGGAACTGCACGTCAATGGCGGCATGTTCATGGCCTGATCGCGGGAAAACGCCGACAAGCCGCCCGGCGGGCCAGCTTAGGGGCTCCTCCCTAGCCCGGCTAAAATGGCGGTCTGTATTTCAACCACCCTCAGAGGGACTTATGAGCGATATCGAAGCACGCGTGAAGAAAATCATTGCCGAACAACTCGGCGTGGAAGAAGGTCAGGTCACCAACTAGAAGGCTTTCGTGGCCGATCTGGGTGCTGACTCGCTCGACACCGTGGAACTGGTGATGGCCCTCGAAGACGAGTTCGGTATCGAGATCCCCGACGAAGACGCCGAGAAGATCACGACGGTGCAAAACGCCATCGACTACGCGGTGAACCACCAGAAGGCCTGATCGATCCATGAGCCGCCGCCGTGTCGTCGTGACCGGTCTGGGCTGCATCAGTCCCGTGGGCAACACGGTGGCTGAGGCCTGGGCCAACATCCTCGCTGGTCAATCCGGTATCGGTCTCATCACCAAGTTCGACGCGTCGAACTTCGCGTGCAAGATCGCGGGTGAGGTCAAGGGTTTTGATCTGGAGTCCTACATCAGCGCCAAGGAGGCGCGGACCATGGACACCTTCATCCATTACGGCATTGCCGCTGCCCATCAGGCGGTGGTGGACGCCGGCCTGCCCACGGGCGAGGCACTGGATGAAGAAGCGGCAACACGCATCGGCTGCATCATCGGTTCAGGTATCGGCGGGCTGCCGCTGATCGAAGAAACCCACGGCGAATACGTCAGTCGCGGCCCGCGCCGCATTTCGCCGTTTTTTGTGCCCGCCTCGATCATCAACATGATCTCGGGTCACGTGTCCATGCGGTTTGGCTTCAAGGGGCCGAATCTTGCCGTGGTCACGGCCTGCACCACGGGCCTGCACTGCATCGGTGAAGCGGCCCGCAAGATCGAATACGGCGATGCCGATGTGATCGTGGCTGGCGGCTCCGAGGGCACCGTGTCACCGCTGGGCGTGGGGGGCTTTGCCGCCATGCGTGCGCTGTCCACCCGCAACGACGACCCGACGACCGCGTCCCGCCCCTGGGACAAGGACCGCGACGGCTTTGTGCTGGGCGAGGGTGCTGGCGTGATGGTGCTCGAAGAGTACGAACACGCCAAGGCGCGTGGCGCCAAGATTTATGCCGAGCTGGCCGGTTATGGCATGAGTGCCGATGCTGGCCACATGACCGCACCCAACATGGACGGCCCGCGCCGCGCCATGGTCAGCGCCTTGCGCAACGCGGGGGTCAACACCGATCAGGTGAACTACCTGAACGCGCATGGCACGTCGACCCCCCTGGGTGACGTGAACGAGAGCAATGCCATCAAGGCTGCGCTGGGCGAGCATGCCAAACGCATCGTGGTGAACTCCACCAAGTCGATGACGGGGCACCTGCTCGGGGGCGCTGGCGGCATCGAAAGCGTGTTCACGGTGCTGGCTTTGCACCACCAGAAGAGCCCGCCCACCATCAATATCTTCAACCAGGATCCCGAGTGCGACCTGGATTACTGCGCCAACACCGCACGTGACATGAAGATCGACGTGGCCGTGAAGAACAACTTCGGCTTCGGCGGCACCAACGGGACGCTGGTGTTCAAGCGCGCCTGATCGCAGCAGTCCGCACATGCGCAACGCCCCATCGGTGACGTATCCGGTGGGGCGTTGTGCTTTTTACGGCCGTGTGCTGTGGATGTGCTGTGGGCTGGGGGTGCTGGCGTTGCTGCTGATGCAGTGGTCGTACCCGACGATGCCGTTGTGGTGGGCGGTGTCGGGCTGGCTGGCTTGGGGCGCCTGGTGCGGCGTTGCCGTGTGGTCCTGGCGGCGGCAGCCGGTGGGCCGACTGCAATGGGACGCACGCGCGGCGCAACCGGGTTCGCCGGCGGTGGGGCAATGGTTCTGGCAGACCGAGGGGGTGGCGCCGCGGGCGCTGCGCCGGCTCGACTGGGTGCTGGATGCCCAGTCTGTGCTGTTGCTGCGCCTGCAGGTCGCACAGGGGCGGCCAGTCTGGGTCTGGCTGCAGGCCGTTGATGCGCGGGAGCGCTGGGACGATCTGCGCCGCGCCTTGATGGCCCACACCTGAGCACAGCAGCGGGCGGATTCGCGCCGAAGCCCGGTGCGGGCAGACCTGCAGGGGGATGGGTTATATTTTGGCCGCCCTACCGCCCATTGCATGACCACGACAGAAGACCACACCGCTCCGCCCACCCCCGACAGTGACGCCATGCTGGTTCAGCGCACGCTGGCCGGCGAGCAGCGGGCTTTCGACCTGCTGGTGATCAAGTACCAGCGGCGTGTCGAGCGACTGATCGGCCGCATGGTGCGCGATGTGGACCTGGTGCCGGACATCGCGCAGGAAACCTTCGTTCGTGCCTACCGCGCACTGGCCCAGTTCCGGGGGGACGCCCAGTTCTACACTTGGCTTTATCGCATTGCGGTGAATACCGCCAAGAAGCAGCTCCTCGAACTCAAGCGAGACCCGCTGGTGTTCCAGTCGCAGCTGCAAGGCGGTGATGACGATGAAACTTCTGGTACCGAACGCGAACTAAACCCGCACGTGGCCGATGCCGAGACCCCTGACGCGGTGCTGGCCAGCAAGGAAATCGCCCAGGCTGTGAACGCGGCGCTGGAAGCCCTGCCCGAGGAATTGCGCATGGCCATCACGTTGCGGGAAATGGAAGGTTTGAGCTACGAGGAGATTGCGCAGGCGCTCGACTGCCCCATCGGCACCGTGCGTTCACGCATTTTCCGGGCGCGCGAGGCGATTTCGAACCGCATCAAGCCGATGTTGGACCGTCAGACCGGCAAACGCTGGTAAGCCCGCCGCCAGGGGACCGAGAGATGAATGGAATGACAAACATGAACGCCGCACAGCACATGCCTTTGCCGCAGGGTACGCCGGCCCGAGCCCAGCGCACAGCGCCCGCCGAGGCGGGCAGCGAATGGTCCGCCCTGATGGACGGCGAAGTCGACGCGGACGAAGTGGGCGATCTGTTGCGCGCTTTTGCGCGGGACGATGGCCTGCGCGACACCTGCCAGCGCTACGCCCTGATCGGTGACGCGCTGCGTGCAGGCGCCACCCGCGACGTCGACACCGCACCCCATGCCTTTGTGGCCGGTGTCCGGGCACGGCTGGCCGCCCAGGACCTGCATGTGCCACAGCCCCAGCCCTTGGAGTCAGTGGCGCATGTGCGTGCGCCGGCCGCCAACGACGCGGTGTTCCGCTGGAAGCTGGTGGCCGGGTTTGCTTCGCTGGCTGCCGTGATGGCGGTCAGCTGGAGCGTGATCGGTCTGGACCGCTCGGGTCTGCCGCAAGCGGGGCCGCAGCTGGTGCAATCGCCGGCCGGTGGCCTCTTGTCGGTGGCAGCGGTAGCGCCTGCGGCCAAACCGGGGAACCCCGGCGTGGTGGTGTAAACCCCCCATGGCCCGGTGCTGCGCGATCCGCGCCTGGAGCAGCTGCTGGCGCAGCACCGCCAGTACGGCGGCATGTCGGCTCTGCAGATGCCGGCCGGTTTTCTGCGCGATGCCACCCAGCAGGCTGACCCACAGCGTTGATGGCGTATGAACTTTGTGTTGTCCCGCTTTCTGATGTCTGAGCCCACAAACCCTGCCGCCAGTGCCCGTGCCTGGCTGCGCTGGCCGGCGGTCTTGCTGATGGCCCTCTCGGCCGCGGTATCCACACCCTTGATGGCCCAGGACAAGGCGTCTGGCGACCGCACGGTGATCGACTGGCTCACGCGCATGCACGATGCCTCGCGTGAGCGGGCCTACACGGGCACGCTGGTGGTGTCGGCCGGCTCCACCATGTCGTCCTCGCGCATCTGGCATGTATGCGACGGCAAGCAGCAGATGGAACGGGTGGATACGCTCTCAGGCGAGCCCCGTACCACGGTGCGCCGCAACAACGAGGTGATCACCTTCGCACCAGAATCGCGGCTGGCCTGGGTGGAAAAGCGCGAGTCGCTGGGGCTGTTCCCCGAACTGCTGCGCCTGCCCAGCAACCAGATCGCCAACCACTACGGCGCCCGCCAGCGGCCGGCAGAGCGTGTCGCCGGTCACTTGGCCGATGTGGTGGACATTGCGCCCAAGGATGAGTGGCGTTTCGGTTATCGCATCTGGTCCGAGAAAAAGACCGGTCTGGTGGTGAAGATGCAGACCCTTGGCGAGCAGGGGGCGGTGTTGGAGCAGGTGGCGTTCACCGAGCTGCAGCTGGATGCACCGGTGCGCATGGACAAGCTCGAAAAGCTCATGCGCGACACGCGGGGCTATGAGGTTTACCGTCCGGTGCTGCGCAAAACCACGCCGCAAGCCCAAGGCTGGCGCCTGAAGGAAACCGTGCCGGGCTTTGCCTCGATGAGTTGCCACACCCGCGAGGCGGAAGCCGGTACCGCGGCGCCCATGCAATGGGTGTTCTCCGATGGTCTGGCCTCGGTGTCGCTGTTCGTCGAACCCTACGACCCGGCGCGGCACCAGCAGGAGGCCACCGCCGTGATGGGGGCGACCCATTCCCTGACGCAGCGTGTCGGCGATTACTGGCTGACCGCCATGGGTGAAGTGCCGCCGGTGACTTTGCGCCGTTTCGCCGCGGCGCTGGAACGCTTGCGCTGAGACCGGGTCTCTGTGGGGCGGGGCTTCAAGCCTTGTGCCCTGCATCCATTTGCTGTGTTGTTTCCGAGGAGCTTGCCACATGCTTGCCGCACCCGTTCGCGCCCGTCTGGCGCCCCGTTTTCTGTTGCCCGTTTTGGCATCGGCCTGTCTCGTGCTGGGACCGGTTGCCACCGCGGCAGCCCAGACCGCGGCGCCGCCTGCCAGTGTGCGGGGCTTGCCCGACTTCACAGATCTAGTGGACCTGGTGGGGCCGTCCGTGGTGAACATCCGCACACTGGAGAAGGTGGGCGCAAACGCTGGCGGGGCGCCCGACGAGCAGATGTTGGAGTTCTTCCGGCGCTTTGGTATTCCGGTGCCGCCGGGAGCGACGCCGCGGGGTCGGCAGGAGCGTGGTGGTGGTTCGCAGGAGCCCCAACCGCGTGGCGTGGGCTCGGGTTTCGTGCTCAGCGCCGACGGGTTCATCATGACCAACGCGCACGTGGTGGAGGGGGCGGACGAGCTGATCGTCACCCTGCCGGACAAGCGTGAGTTCAAGGCCAAGGTGGTGGGGTCTGACCGCCGTACCTATGTGGCGGTGGTCAAGATTGAGGCCAACGGGCTGAGCCCGGTGAAGATCGGCGATGTCAACCGCCTGCGTGTGGGTGAGTGGGTGATGGCCATCGGCTCGCCCTTTGGGCTGGAGAACACCGTCACCGCGGGCATCGTGAGCGCCAAGAAACGCGATACCGGCGACTTCCTGCCCTTCATCCAGACCGATGTGGCGATCAACCCGGGCAACTCCGGTGGGCCGCTCATCAACATGCGGGGCGAGGTGGTGGGCATCAACAGCCAGATCTACTCGCGCTCGGGCGGTTTCCAGGGCATTTCGTTTGCCATCCCCATCGACGAGGCGGTGCGGGTGTCGGATCAGCTGCGCACCGTGGGGCGTGTCACGCGCGGGCGCATCGGTGTGCAGATCGACCAGGTCAGCAAAGACGTGGCCGAGTCCATCGGTCTGGGGCAGCCACGCGGTGCCCTGGTGCGCGGTGTGGAGCCCAACTCGCCGGCCGCGGCCGCTGGCGTGGAGCCGGGTGACATCATCCTGCGCTTCGACGGCCAGGTGATCGAGAAGTCGGTCGATTTGCCGCGTCTGGTGGGCAACACCAAGCCGGGCAGCAAGAGCACCATCACGGTATTCCGGCGCGGTGGGCAGCGCGATCTGTCGGTGACGGTGGCCGAGATCGAAGGCGAGCGGCCCGAGGTGCGCAGTGCGGCGCCCGAGCCGGCCAAGCCGCAGGCCTCGGCCGCTGCCCAGGCGCTGGGGCTGGGCCTGGTTGAACTCACCGCAACGCAAAAGCGCGACCTGCAGATCAAAGGCGGTGTCCGCGTGGTGACGGCCGAAGGGCCGGCCGCCCGTGCGGGGCTGCGCGAGGGTGACGTCATCGTGGCCGTTGGCAACACCGAGGTGGCGTCGGTCAAGGAGGTGGACGCTGCCCTGGCCCGATGGGACAAGGTGCGGCCGGTCAGCGTGCTGTTCCGGCGGGGCGAATGGGCCCAGTACGCCATCATTCGGCCGGCCCGCTGAGCGCCGCTGGTTTGGTCTCGGTCGCCCGAAACCACTGAATAACCCCCTCAACCGTCTGGTCTTGAGGGGGTTTTTTCGGGTCGTGGCCGATTCACCACAGCCGTTGAGCGCTCTGTCAGGGGGGTGAAATCTTCGAAAGTCAGTGATTGCTCACAACAGATGCCCGGTATCCGATCGGATTCGATAAAATCGGCGCATATCTTGTGGGGATTGGGCTACGTTCCGACGGTGTTTGTTCATCATATGGGAAGTGCACAGCTTGTCCCGACAGCATTCACAGCTGATCCACAGGTTGCTCGCATCGGCCTGTGGATAAGATGTAGACAAAGTTCATGTTGCTGCGCGGCAACAAGCCCTGGCGGGCGATTCGAGGGTGTGCGTTCCGGGCTTTTTGCCTACAATGAAACCCCAACTATCGCAGTTGCCATTGATTGTTGGTTAGGGCGCGTCAAGAGCTGACGCGCCCTTTTTTATGGCCTTCCGGCGCAGGCCGCACCGCGGTGCCAAGCGCCTTTTCAGAGCTGGTTTTTTTGATGCAACACATCCGCAATTTCTCCATCATCGCGCACATCGACCACGGCAAGTCCACGCTGGCCGATCGCATCATCTCCCGCTGCGGCGGCCTGTCCGACCGCGAGATGAGCGAGCAGGTGCTCGACTCGATGGACATTGAAAAAGAGCGCGGCATCACCATCAAGGCGCAGACCGCCGCGCTGCAGTACAAGGCGCGCGATGGCAAGGTCTACAACCTCAACCTGATCGACACGCCCGGACACGTGGACTTCTCCTACGAAGTCTCGCGTTCGCTGTCAGCGTGCGAGGGCGCGCTGCTGGTGGTGGACGCCAGCCAGGGTGTGGAAGCGCAGACGGTGGCCAACTGCTACACCGCACTCGACCTGGGCGTGGAGGTGGTGCCGGTGCTCAACAAGATGGACCTGCCCACCGCCGACCCCGACAACGCCAAGGCCGAGATCGAGGACGTGATCGGTATCGATGCGACCGACGCCATTCCCTGTTCGGCCAAGACCGGCATGGGCGTGGAAGACATCCTCGAAGCCGTTGTGGCCCGCATCCCGCACCCCAAGGGCAACCCGGATGCACCGCTGCGCGCCATGATCGTGGTCAGCTGGTTCGACACCTATGTGGGTGTGGTGATGCTGGTGCGCGTGGTCGATGGCCGTCTGCGCAAGGGCGAGCGCTTCAAGATGATGGCGACCAACGCCGCCTACAACGCCGACAACCTGGGCGTGTTCACGCCGGCCAACCAGCCGCGCGAATCGCTGGAGGCGGGCGAGGTGGGCTACATCATCGCCGGCATCAAGGAACTGCAGGCCGCCAAGGTGGGCGACACCGTCACGCTGGAGAAGAAGCTGCCCAACAACCTGGGCCCGGCCGAGCAGGCGCTGCCCGGCTTCAAGGAGGTGCAGCCGCAGGTGTTCGCCGGCCTGTACCCGACCGAGGCCAGCGAGTACGACGCGCTGCGCGACGCGCTGGAAAAACTCAAGCTCAACGACGCCGCGCTGCACTACGAGCCCGAGGTGTCGCAGGCGCTGGGCTTCGGCTTCCGCTGCGGTTTCCTGGGCCTGCTGCACATGGAGATCGTGCAGGAGCGTCTGGAGCGCGAGTTCGACCAGGACCTGATCACCACCGCACCCAGCGTGGTCTACGAGGTGGTCAAGGGCGACGGCGAGGTCATCAAGGTGGAGAACCCGTCCAAGATGCCCGATGTCGGCCGCATCGAGGAGATCCGCGAACCGGTGGTGACCGTGCACCTGTACATGCCACAGGAGTACGTGGGTGCGGTCATGACGCTGGCCAACCAGAAGCGCGGCGTGCAGCTGAACATGGCCTACCACGGCAAGCAGGTCATGCTGACCTACGACATGCCGCTGGGCGAGATCGTGCTGGACTTCTTCGACAAGCTCAAGTCGGTCAGCCGCGGCTACGCATCCATGGACTACGAGTTCAAGGAGTACCGCGCTTCCGATGTGGTCAAGGTCGACATCCTGCTCAACGGCGAGAAGGTCGATGCGCTGTCCATCATCGTGCACCGCACGCAGGCGCAGTACCGCGGCCGTGCCGTGGCGGCCAAGATGCGCGAGATCATCAGCCGTCAGCAGTTCGACGTGGCCATCCAGGCGGCCATCGGTGGCAACGTGATCGCCCGCGAGACCATCAAGGCGCTGCGCAAGAACGTGCTGGCAAAATGCTACGGCGGTGACATCACCCGCAAGCGCAAGCTCCTCGAAAAGCAGAAGGCAGGCAAGAAACGCATGAAACAGATCGGCTCGGTCGAAGTGCCCCAGGAAGCGTTCCTCGCCATCCTGCAGGTGGAGGAGTGATGCAGAACACGATGAGCGCGATCACCGCGGTGGTCCTGGCGGCGTTTGCCGGTTACACCCTGGCCTGGTACACCGGCATCGTTGAGGGCAACTTTGCCCTGCTGCTGCTGCTGGCCACCGTGGTGACCGGTGTCTACTGGGTGCTGGAAAAGCTGGTCTTCCTGCCCCAGCGCCGCGCAGCCGCCCAGCGGCTGCTGGACGAGCACAACAGCCGCAAGGCGGCGCTGCTGCAGCAGGGTTTCAGCCAGGTGGAAGGTGATGTGGAGCCTGCGCGCCAGCAACTGCTGATGCAGCCCTGGTGGCTGGACTGGACCGCCGGCCTGTTCCCGGTGATCCTGGCGGTGTTTGTGCTGCGCAGCTTTCTGTTCGAGCCGTTCAAGATCCCGTCGGGCTCCATGATCCCGACCCTGCGCGTGGGCGACCTCATCCTGGTCAACAAATTCCACTATGGCGTGCGGCTGCCGGTGATCAACACCAAGGTCATCGCCAACAACGAACCCCAGCGCGGGGACGTGATGGTGTTCCGCTACCCGCCCCAGCCCAGCCTGGACTACATCAAGCGCGTGGTCGGTGTGCCGGGTGACGAGGTGGCGTACCTGAACAAGCGCCTGACGATCAATGGTCAGCCGGTGCCGCAGCAGGCGCTGCCCGAATTCTTTGATGGCGACAGCATGCGCTATGCCAAGGCCTTCGAGGAACAGCTGGGCGGGCGCCGCTACGGCACCCTCAACGACGATGACCGCCCGGCCTTCATCCCCAGCGCGGCCGAGTTTCCCTACCGCGACCAGTGCAACTACACCGTGGAAGGCGTGGTGTGCAAAGTGCCACAGGGCCACTATTTCCTGATGGGTGACAATCGGGACAACTCGCTCGACTCGCGCTACTGGGGTTTCGTGCCCGAAGCCAACATCGTGGGCAAAGCCTTTTTTGTCTGGATGAACTTTGGCGATCTCGGGCGCATCGGTTCTTTCGAGTGACGGATGAAAGCAGCGGAAATGGCACACATGAAAAGCATGCAGCAACAACGGGGGCTGACCTTCTTCGGTCTGCTGGTGGTCGGGGGCCTGCTGGCCTTCACCGGGGTGATCGTGGCCCAGATCGTGCCGACCTACATCGAGTTCATGGCGGTGGAGAAAGCGGCGCAGAAGGCGTCGGCCGGTACCACCGTCTCCGAGGTGCGCTCCATCTTCGACAAGGCGGCCCAGATCGACGACATCCGCACCATTTCAGGCAAGGACCTGGAGGTGGGCAAGGAGGGCGACCGGGTGGTGGTGTCTTTCGCCTATGCCCGCGAGATCCATGTGGCCGGCCCGGCGTATCTGGTGATGAAGTACCAAGGGCGCTCCAAGTGAGCGACAGCCCGCGCCGCGGGTGCCGGACATCGTGAGCGCCGAATGGCAGGCGCTGCAGCGGCGCCTTTCTCACCGTTTTGCCCATCCCAAGCTGCTCGAACGCGCGCTCACGCACCGCAGTTTCAGCAGCGACCACTACGAGCGTCTGGAATTCCTGGGCGACTCGGTGCTCAACCTGGCCATTTCGGGTCTGCTCTATGAGCGGCTGGGCCAGTTGCCCGAAGGCGATCTTTCGCGGGTTCGGGCCAATCTGGTCAAACAGGACACCCTGTTCCAGATTGCCAACGGCCTGGGCCTGTCCGCCTGCCTGCGGCTGGGGGATGGCGAGAAGCGCTCGGGTGGGCACAAGCGCCCATCGATACTGGCCGATGTGGTGGAAGCGCTGATCGGTGCGGTCTACCTGGACGCCGGCTTCGAGGCCGCCAACGCGCTGGTGTGCCGCCTGTATGCGGGTGTGGAGCTCAGCGCCCAGATGAGCGCGATGGGCAAGGACCCGAAGACCGAATTGCAGGAGTGGCTGCAGGCGCGCAAAATGAAACTCCCCGTGTACCGCGTGGTGGCGACGTTGGGCGAAGCCCACAAACAGACGTTCGACGTCGAGTGCACCATCACCGAAACCGGCCACAGTGAACGCGGCATCGGTGCTTCGCGCCGGGCGGGCGAACAGGCCGCCGCCGCGGCCATGCTGCAGCAACTGGGCAAGTCTGGCGCTGCGCCGGGTCGCCCGGCCGCCTGAACGGCCTTTCTTCCCTTCTCTATTTTGACGCTTGCCCCATGGCCCGACCCCCGAAAACCGTGACACCGGCGCCTGACGCCAATGCCGACCTGGACGCCATGCTGGCCCAGGCGCTGGGCAAGACGCCAGCGGCGGCCGAGGCCGAGGTCGAGCCGGCGCCTGCCGTGCCGGAGCCGGTGGACCCGGCCGACCAGCGCTGTGGCTTCGTGGCCATTGTCGGCAAGCCCAATGTGGGCAAGTCCACACTGCTCAACGCCCTGGTGGGGCAGAAGATCAGCATCACCTCGCGCAAGGCGCAGACCACGCGCCACCGCATCACCGGCTACCGCACCGAAGGGCCCAACCAGTTCGTGTTCGTGGACACGCCGGGTTTCCAGACGCTGCACGGCAACGCGCTCAACCGCTCGCTCAACAAGACCGTGCTGGGCGCGGTGGCCGATGTGGACCTGGTGCTGTTCGTGGTCGAAGCCGGTCGCTTCAATCTGGCCGACGCCAAGGTGCTGGACCTGTTGCCGACCAACATCCCGGTCATCCTGCTGGCCAACAAGTTCGACCTGGTGCACCGCCGCGGCGAACTCGCCCCCTGGCTGCGCAGCATGCAGGAGCGTCGCAATTTCGCCGAATTCGTGCCCATGTCGGCCAAGGCGCCCAAGGACATCCAGCGCCTGTTCGCGATTTGCGCGAAGTACCTGCCGCAGCAGCCCTGGATGCACGATCCCGAGGAACTGACCGACCGCAGCGAGCGTTTCATGGCCGCCGAGATGGTGCGCGAGAAGCTGTTCCGCCTGACCGGCGATGAGTTGCCCTACACCTCCACGGTCATCATCGACAAGTTCGAGCAGGAAGGGCAGCTCAAGCGCATCGCGGCCACCATCGTGGTCGAGCGCGAAGGCCACAAGGGCATGGTGATCGGCGAGAAGGGCGAAAAGCTCAAACGCATCGGCACCGAGGCCCGCACGGAGCTGGAGAAGCTCTGGGACTGCAAGGTGTTCCTGGAGCTCTGGGTCAAGGTGCGTTCGGGCTGGGCGGACGACGATGCGCGAGTGCGCTCCTTCGGTTACGAGTGATGTTGCATGGCCACGCGCCGCACATCGGAAGAGCCTGCGTTCGTCCTGCACCGCTACGACTGGAGCGAGTCCAGCCTCATCCTCGAGGTTTTCACGCGCCACCACGGCCGCATCGCGCTGGTGGCCAAGGGGGTCAAGAAGCCCACGTCGCAGTTCAGGCCGGTGCTGTTGCCGCTGCAGCCGCTGCAGCTGAGCTGGGGTGGTGATGCAGAGGTGCGCACGCTCAAGGCGGCGCAGTGGCAGGGTGGCCACGTCATGCCCACGGGTGAGGCGCTCATATCGGGTGGCTATCTCAACGAACTGCTGATGCGCCTCCTGGCGCGCGACGATCCCCATCCCGCCCTGTTCGACCAGTATGCGCTGGCGGTGCAACTGCTGGCCGAGCGCGCCGATGTGCAGCAGCTGATCCTGCGGGCGCTTGAGCTGGTGCTGTTGCAGGACGCCGGCCTGCTGCCCGATCTGGCCTGTGAAGGCAGCAGCCTGACGGCGCTGGACGATGCGCAGGCCTATGTGCTGCTGCCCGACAGCGGGTTGCGGCCGGCCCACGATGACGACGGCCACGTCCTCAGCGGCGCCCAGTGGCGGGGCCTGCAGCAGGCCCTGCAGGACGGCGATCCGCTGATCGCCGCGATGCGCGCCTGCGCCGGCTGCCAGCAGGCCCTGCAGCCGCAGCTGCGCCACCTGCTGCACTACCATAGCGGCGTGCGCGTGTTCCGCACGCGCCAGCTGATGCTGGACATGCAGGCCATCGGCCGTCAGCGTGCTTCCTCCGAACCCTCTACGCCTTGAGCGCTTCATGACCCAGGCCCTCCACCGCACCGCGCTGTCGGTCAACCTCAACAAAGTCGCGCTGGTGCGCAACACGCGCCACCTGGGCATTCCGTCGGTCACGCGCGCGGCCACCCTGTGCCTGCAGGCCGGTGCGCGCGGCATCACCGTGCACCCGCGGCCCGACGAGCGCCACATCCGCCGCCATGACGTGTTCGACCTCGCCGAACTGATGCAGGCCTGGCCGGACCGCGAATACAACATCGAGGGCAACCCCTTTCACAACCTCATGGGCATCGCGCGCGAGGTCAGGGCCCGTGGCCTGCCGCTGCACCAGCTGACCTTCGTGCCCGACAGCGAAGGCCAGTTCACCAGCGATCACGGCTGGAGCTTTCCGCAGGACGCCGAGCGGCTGCGCCCTTTGATCGCCGAGGCGCAGTCGCTGGGGGTGCGGGTGAGCCTGTTCATGGACGCCGAGCCCGACCAGATGGCCGGTGCCCGGGCCGTGGGGGCGGATCGCGTGGAGCTTTACACCGAGCCTTATGCCGCCGCCTGGCACACGCCCGAGCGTTCGGCGCAGCTCGAACGGTTCCGTGCCGCCGGGCAGGCCGCGCTGGACGCGGGCCTGGGCCTGAACGCGGGCCACGATCTCAACCGCGAGAACCTCACCGCCTTCCTGCGCACCGTGCCCGGCGTGCAGGAGGTGTCGATCGGCCACGCGCTGATGGCCGACGCGCTGGAGCTGGGCTACGCCGCCACGGTGGCGGATTACAACCGCTGCATCGCCGCCGCATTCGCCTGACATGATCTTCGGCATCGGCACCGACATCTGTGACGTGCGCCGCATCGAGGCCACCTTCCAGCGCCAGGGCGAACGCTTCGTGCGCAAGGTGCTGAGCGATGCCGAAGTGCTGGTGTGGCAGCAGCGCACCGCCCGCTCGCCCGAGCGGGGCATCCGCTACCTGGCGACCCGTTTTTCTGCCAAGGAAGCCTTCTCCAAGGCCGTGGGTCTGGGCATGCGCCTGCCCATGACCTGGCGCCGCTGCGAGATCAGCAATGCACCCAGCGGACAACCGCAGATTGTGCTGCACGGTGACCTGAAGCAGTGGTTCGAAGCCCGGGGTCTGAAGGCCCATGTGAGCGTGACCGACGAGACCGACTACGTGGCCAGTTATGTGGTGGTGGAGGTGGCTGCGGCGGGTGGCACGACGGTGTCCGCACCGCCGCCCTTGGCCGTTCCGGCCAGCGCACCGGTTGCTTTGCCATCTGCCGCCGAGCCGGTGGCGCCCGTTGAGGCGCCCGCTTCCCCGGCCCCACCAGCGCCCACACAGCCGACGGTGAGCCACCCCGCTGCCGCCGACCGCTCCATCCTTGGCCGCTTCGGTGGCCAGCTCTGAGCCTTTTCATCCGGCGCCTGTTCGGGCCTGAGGAGTATTTCCATGCATGCACCCCTGATCATCGATGTCGCCGGTCTGAGCCTCACGGCCGCCGACCGCACACGCCTGGCCCATCCGCTGGTGGGCGGCGTCATCCTGTTCGGCCGCAACTGGGACAACCGCGAGCAACTCACCACCCTGTGCCGGCAGATCAAGGCGGTGCGGCGCGACCTGCTGATCGCGGTGGACCACGAAGGCGGGCGTGTGCAGCGCTTTCGCACCGGCGGTTTCACCCACCTGCCGCCGATGGCGGCGTTCGGTCAGTTGTGGCTGTCGGCGCCGCAAAAGGGCGAAGGCGAGGGCGGCCCGGCCCTGCGCGCCACCCACGCCGCGACAGCAGCCGGCTATGTGCTGGGCGCCGAGTTGCGGGCTTGCGGCGTGGACCTGAGCTTCACGCCCGTGCTCGACCTGGATTACGGCGAGAGTTCGGTCATCGGCGACCGCTCGTTCGGTCGCGACCCGCGCGTGGTCAGCTTGCTGGCACAGGCGCTCATGCTGGGGCTGCGCAGCAGCGGCATGGGCAATTGCGGCAAACACTTTCCGGGCCATGGCTTCGTCAAGGCCGACTCGCACCTGGCGATCCCCGTGGACAAACGCAGCCTGAAGGCGATCCTCGCCGATGACGCTGCCCCATACGGCTGGCTCTCGGCCAGTCTGGACGCGGTCATGCCCGCGCATGTGATCTACCCCAGGGTGGACAGCAAACCGGCCGGCTTCTCGCCGCGCTGGTTGCAGGACGTGCTGCGCCACCGTCTGGGCTTCACCGGTGCCATCTTCAGCGACGACCTGAGCATGGCCGCGGCGCGGCAGATCGAGGGGCGCGAGGTGAGCTTCACCGAAGCCGCGCTGGCCGCGCTCACGGCCGGTGGCGACATGGTGCTGCTGTGCAACCAGAGCGTGGTGGACGGCGGCGCGCCCATCGATGAAGCGATCGAAGCCTTGTCCAAAGCCATGGTGCAGGGCGACTGGCAGCCCAACCCGGCCAGCGAAGAGCGGCGTCTGGCCCTGCTGCCCCGTGGCGCAGCGATGGAATGGGACCCGCTGATGGTGAGTGCGCGCTACATGCACGCGCTTTCGCTGCTGCCTTGAGCCGTCAACGCTCGACGCCCATGCGGTCGAGCAGGTCCGAGATCAGTTCCAGCCGCAACAGCGGACTGTCCAGCACCATCAGCCGGTGCTTGAGTTCGGCTGGCAGGGGCAGCAGTTCCGCCCAGCGGTTGGCGACCCATCCGCTGTCGTCCCACTGGTAGGGCGGCTGCAGCGGCAACGCGTTCATGCCGTCGGGCTCGCGTTCCTGCAAATTGGCCAGCACGCGTTGCAGCGCGTCGCGTGTGGACGCCAGATGCTCGGGCACCGGCACCACCGGCTCGGGGTCGTCCAGCGTCACGTCGGCCACCCACAGGCCGTGCGGCAGGCGCTGGCGGTGGGTGATGTGAAAGCGCTGCTGACCCCGGCAGTGGATCAGCAGGAGTCCGGCCTGGGGCGACTCGAGTTGGTCGATGCGGGCGATCGTGCCCACGTCGAAGAGGGTTTCGGGGGCAAAGCCATCGGCCGAAGTCGGATCGGCACGCCGCACCTCACTGCCTGCGCTCAGGCACACCACGCCGAACGGCGCGCCTGCGGCATGGCAGCGCCTGATCATGTCGAGGTAGCGCACCTCGAAAATGCGCAAAGGCATCCAGCCCCCGGGGAAGAGGGCGGTCTGCAGCGGAAACAGGGGTAACTGCTGCAGCGTCAACGGCGCTACAGCCGGGGCTTCACTCAATCGCTGACCACCGCGTCCGCGCTCTGGCGTTGCAGCATGGCCAGGGTGTTGGCCACGGTGCTGCGCAGCTCGCGCCGGTCGCAGATGAAGTCCACCGCGCCCTTGGTCTGCAGGAACTCGGCGCGCTGGAAGCCTTCGGGCAGCTTCACGCGCACGGTGTTCTCGATCACGCGCGGGCCGGCGAAACCGATCAGTGCCTTGGGTTCGGCGATCACCACATCGCCCACGAAGGCGAAACCGGCGGACACCCCGCCCATGGTGGGGTCGGTCAGCACGCTGATGTAGGGCA
>Ga0172376_10003904_pt1 | contig 17334 bp, 17 predicted proteins | sample Lak35m_FD_121114 | JGI IMG/M metagenome (GOLD analysis project Ga0172376, IMG submission 121114) | Freshwater microbial communities from Kabuno Bay, South-Kivu, Congo - kab_092012_35m | ecosystem: Environmental > Aquatic > Freshwater > Lake | place: Democratic Republic of the Congo: South-Kivu... | reverse complement strand
CCACCTGTTGTGTTTCCTCCACCTGTAGTCGAACCACCTGTTGTGTTTCCTCCACCCGTACTTCCCGAACCTCCGGTATTACCTGAGCCACCCGAAGAACCCCCACCGGTATTTCCTGAACCTCCCGTATTTGACCCACCTGATGTAGCACTACCACCGGTATTAGAACCTCCCGAAGAACCACTTCCACCGGTTGTTGAACCTCCACCTGTCGTACTTCCTCCCGATGAACCAGAACCTCCTACAGGTGGCTGAGACGTTCCACTTCCCCCCTGAGCTGGGTTATTTGAATTTCCATTGTTTCCACTTTGTGTACCTGTTGAGCTTCCTTGAGGAGTATTGCCTCCTCCACTTGTTGTAGAAGTTGTATTTGTATTTGAGGATTGACTTCCATTTGAACCTCCCTGAGCATTCGAATTATTTCCGTTATTGTTATTTGATGAGCCATTTGTGTTTGAGTTAGAATTATTATTCCCGTTCTTTTTATTATTGTTTCCATTAGAGGCGTTTAAATTTCCTCCACTGGTTGCAGAACTTTGGGCGGATGACATAATACTACCAACAACCGATTGAACCGTGTTACTAATAATTTGTGATGTAATTTGATTTTGTGTTACTTGTCCTTGTTGTTGTGAACATGGATTTGTTTGACGATATTGAGTATAAACTTGATTAATCCAAGCACTAAATACCCCACTTGTAACATCAGAAGATGTGAAATATCTACTTTGATTTAAGAAAAATATTGTTGTTCCTCCTTGGAGGGGAATTGTAAATAGTGTAACCTCTTTAGTGCACGGGTCAATGAATGTTGTGGTTGATGTTTGAGCGTGGATTTTCTGAGTTGTGAAGAACAAAACTCCAATAAAAAAAAGTAATTTTAATCTCCTGAAATCCATATTAATAAATATTAAAATGGGGGTCCATTAACCCCCATAATTTTTATACATAATCATTTTTTAAACTACTAATTAGGAAAAACACCTTTTTTAATCATCCTAAGAAGAATTCTACTACAAGCAATATCTAAAGCTTTTTTTGTTGATATACCAATTGTAGACTGATTAAACTTAACCTCACTCAAATTATCATCATTTAGTAGTGTCAATTCTCTTACAGTTTTAGCTTCCCCTAAACCACTCGCGGCGATAATTGTTCCATTTTCCGCATCTGTAAATCTAACTTGAAGACCAAGTCTTGTGACCATCGTATTTTTAACACCATTAGATAGGTTTACAGTTTCATCTTCACTCACAGAGAAATCATAAACTTCTATTGTAACAAAATAGTGTGCTAATCTTATTTTTCCTCTACCATTTAGTGTGTCGTAACTAATCCCTGCCTGAGACGCTTGGAATTGTTTTACCATTCTGTTTTTAATCTCAGTTTTATCTTCAGTAAAAGTGAATCTATTTAAGTTTTCCAAATATTCTAAAACAATATTTGCAACACCTAAACCAACTTTCTTTTCTTTTAATTCGGGATATTGTTCATAAACCTCATCATTTATACCAATTTTTAAAATTTGAATGGGTATTTGGGGTCCGCTATAATCCATTAAAGAATCGATATTAACACTTGTTTCAAACGAAGCTTTATATTGTTCTGTTTGTGTTTTACCAACAACTTGAGCGCTTGCTTTAGTTGTAATACCAAACATGATGAAAAACCAAATAGCAATAACACCAAGGGTTATCCAGAACTCTTTACTTTTTTCGCTCATTTTAAACATGGAATTCATATTTTATTCTATAATATCTTTTATTTTACCACACTTTAAACATTCTTCAACACCATCACCATCTAAGTCACCCCAAACGTGTTCACATTGTCTATGTGCAAAGTATTCATCTATAATACCATCACCATCGAAGTCAATACCATCCATTATACCATCACCATCTTCGTCAACTTCTACACCAACTTTAGGTGTTTCAGCAACAACGGATGTGGTAGGTGTGGAAGCCGAGTTATTTCCTGAAAGTATTGCATTTGTAAAACTTTCAGGAATTATTGGTGTAGAACCGAGTTTTGGTCCATCAGAGAAATCTGATGTGTTAGATAATGAGACACCATCTTCTTCATCCATTTTCTGAACTAACATCTTATCCTTATCGGTATCACTAAACCAATAGTCAATAATTTTACCATAAGAACCAATGAAAGCACCTAATAAAAGGAGTAGAAGTTCTTTCCATTCTCCACTAATTGCAGTATTTCCGATGATTGCACCGAATATACCCATTATGATAATCATAAATCCACCTAATACGATGGCTGTGATGAACCATCTACGTTTCATCATTGCATTTAATAAATCTTTGAAACCGCTCGGTGGCGCTTGTTTTACCTCACCCATCATTTAATTCTTTTCGTTTTTTTGTTATTATATTACCATTCAGGCTCCTTCTCCTTAAATTCATCACCTTCTTTTTTCTTTGGTGCTGGCGCGTTTGAAGGTGCTGGAGCCTGCTTTTCAATCACTTTCTCTTTGATAATAGTAGTACCTCCTGCAGCTTGTTGCTGTTGATTAGAGTTTGTAATGTTAATAACCGGAGCCGCTTGTTGAGCTGGAGCTGGTTCATCACCACCACCAAAAAGTGTGGTTCCAAGCCAAGTACCTGCACCTAATACAACAGTACTAACAGTACCTATTATGGTCTTTTTTAAACCAGACCATGTTCCGTCTTGTTCTTGTGTTTCTTCTGACATAGTTTTAGACTTTTAAAAATTGTTTAGTTAATTGTTTATTATAATTATTCAGAACTAAATAATAATTTCCATTACTTACATTCGTCATATCAATTTGTTTATATACCACAGTTTGATATCCGTTTCCTGATATATTACCAAATTGTTTAATCATTTTACCTGATACATCGTAAATCGCAACTGCCATAGTTGTATTAGGGTCAGGGAATTTAACTTCTAACTCAAACCATCCCGTTGTTGGGTTTGGTCTGATATGTGCAGTAATTTCACTTATTTCAGATATACCACCGATGGGTGCTCTTCGATATGAAATCGTGGCAACGTGACTCGTGAAATCAATATTCAAATGGTCACCATTTTTATCTGATGCGTCCATTATGTTTCTTACATAAAGATTTGCCACTACATCAGTATTATTACGTGATGAGAATTTTAGTTTAAATGGAACTGAAGCACCTATTAATCCCTGTTTCATTTGGTTATTCATTCCACCAAAACGGATTGTTCCCGCACTTTCATCATGTGTTACATATTGTAACCAAGGACCCCCATTGAAGTTCGATACGATTTCTTCAAACTTAACGGCATTTTTATCATACTTCATTTCAAATTGTAATCCGTAGTTTTCGTCACCATTTGTGTTAACATTAAATGGTACCCATACAGGTTGTCCAATTTGAGCGTTAGTGTTTGGAATATTCACATCAAGGTCACCCCTGAATATTGCTCTAGCAACTAAGTTACCATTTGCGTCATATACAGGTGAAGAGTGAGTCCTATCAACGTCACCTAATATGAAGTATTTAATATCCACATTTGTCAAATTAACAAGACCGACACTATCAACAATATAATTGTATGCGGTTAAATTGTTTGACCAATCAGTCCATTGATTGGTACCCATCGCCAAAGAATCAAATAGGTTTCTATGGAACGCATGTATCATAGTTGTTGTATCAATCTTTTTAAGACCACTTACGTTTGCGTAAATCAAATATGGGTCACCACCATCAAGAGCACCCGACTTGTTTACATCACCAATCAAATATGCTAAACCATTTCTCAAATATGTTCTTGGGAATGTTTGGTTAACATCGGTAAGCGAATATTCATCATATGTTTTAACCGCGTCAGATATTGTTACTGCATTATCTCTAATAGTGGTCATACTATCACCGGGGAATCTTAATGTTAACTTATACTTTGTATTCTTATCAACATTGTTAAGTGAATATACACCCGCGGTGTCAACTTGTTGTGATGACACAAACTCACCTGTGTTGAATTTAGTACAAATAACAGTAGGTCTAACACCCGCACCTCTCATTGTAGATGGTAACCATACTTTACCACTAATAACTAAGTTACCCAAAAGCTCTAAATGCATTTTTTGTACGTTCAATACGGCGATGTTATCTCCAATAGTAGTACCATCTAATTTGAACATACGAGCCCAGTTAATTTCAACACTATCAGCGTCAAAGTTTGATGTAACATCATTAATAAGGAACTTATTATGAATTAAAAATGTGTCCTGAGTAATTTGTGAACCACTTGATAAAACCAAATAGTTTCTTGCTACAGTGTAGTTGGTGTCGGCACCATAACTATAGGTACTAGTACCTGAGTTGTAACTTGAATATTTGTAGTCGTTGAAGAACTTAATAGACAGGGCTGGCGTCATACCACTAACAGTGGCATCAACAGTTGTTGAAATATGAGTAAAAAGTTGTTTCCTATATTGGAAATCAACTTGGAATGTTCTCACATCCACAGAAGGTGCTGCGTCGTATTTAAACACAACATCTAATGTGTCTCCACGTTTAATGGTTTTATAGGCAACAGGGTTACCAATACCGGGGGTTGTTTGGGCGAATGTTGTTGTGACTAAGAATAGTCCAAACAGAACAAAGATTAGTTTTTTCATAGTAGTTTATCGAGTAGATTTATTGTTGTTTTTTTTATTGCTGAACTTGCAGATTCTTGGTTGAATTTTCCACCTTCATCTATTATTATAGTTGATGTCGATATTTCAGACGACTTACCTTCCGCAAATTCACTTTTTATTTTTTTTCCCTCTTTATTGTAGAGGACGCCTTTCATTCTTATTACGGTTGTTGCTTTATCTTGGTGAAACACCGCAACCCCTGATTTAGTGGAAACAATATCAAAGAAGATTAATTCAATGTATAACGTATAATTAGCTTGTTCTTTAGCCCCAACTAAGATTAAACTATCCTGCTCATTTATTATTTCTTGAGCAATGTTTCTAACACCAAACGCCAAATTCTTATTACCCACAAGTGTTCCAACCTTAATATTGTTAACAACGGGGTCTACGAAAATTGTCGCATTACTCTGAGCTTCTACACTCAAGAAGGGTAAAAGTGTTAGTATAGTTATGACGATTAACTTCAATGGTTTCATTAGTAAATTTTTATAACTTAGGTTAATAGCCTAATTTATTCGGCGGTATCTCCACCCTTACTATTCTTGTTATTTATCCATTTGTCTACCGATGCAATACCAAATGCACCTAAAGTAATAACCAAGAATCCATCGAATATGAATTCATTAATTAACAACTCTTTACCTAGCCAACCTGTAATAAGGTCAACAAAGAGTGCAATTATCATCATTGTGAAAGAAAGAAAACCAACTACTGACTTTTCGTTGATTGTGTTGTTGTCGTTGAATAACGTACTAAAAAATTTTTTCATAGTTTTAGTTTGTGTTTAGTTTATGTTTTGGTTACTTATAAATACATTGAAATGGTTATAAATGGTCAGGTTTTTACATTAAAAAATTTTTTTTGAGTTTTTATTTGTTTTTCCAATACTTATTATTAACTTTGTAGAGGATTTAAACTTAAATTAACCTTCGATGAGACAATTCGTACATATGACATCATTTACAATCTGTTCAAAATGGGCAGAAGTACGTGATATTGCTGTGTCCCGAGGTCTCTTGTAAGTAGTTGAGTTTTTGACGATACTGAAAGAACCTCGGGAAAAATCTCGAGGTTTTTTTGTTTTAGGGCTGTTAGTTCAGTTGGTTAGAACGTCTGATTTGCAATCAGAAGGTCAGGAGTTCGACTCTCCCACGGTCCACAAAGTGTTCTTTGACATATTGTTTTATTGGTACCGTAGCTCAGTTGGTAGAGCGCTAGCCTGAAGAGCTAGGCGTCACTGGTTCGAATCCGGTCGGTACCACGTTTGTCCTCGTGGCTCAGTTGGTTAGAGCACCTCACTTTTAATGAGGGAGTCATGCGTTCGAGTCGCATCGGGGATACAAATTAGTTCCTTAGCTCAGTTGGTAGAGAACTTGTCTTACATACAAGCTGTCACTGGTTCGATTCCGGTAGGAACTACAATGATGGTTTAATCATGCATTATTTGGAGATGGGGGTTTAATGCATGAAATAAACATCAAACGCGGGTATGGTGCAACGGTAGCATGTGGGTCTCCAAAACCCTTGATGGGAGTTCGAATCTCTCTACCCGCGCTAAAACAAATGTTATGGAAAGAAATGACAACTTCGACGCAATCAAAATAAAATTTGAGTCGGAGAAACTGAAACTCAAAGAAGAAAGGGAAAAAACAATTAAACAATATTGGGAGAATTTACCAAAGATTAATAATCCTGAAGATGTCCCCACACTTCCAAGAGTGGATGAAAAGGAATGGAAAGAGTTCTATGTTCCGAAACTAATCGAAGCCGGTGCAATTCCTAAAAAGGATTTGGTTCACGGCCAGATTTATATTGGTGAACATAGAAACACCACAATTGCAAGATGGAATCAAGAAACAAACAAATTTGTACACATGAGATATAAGTTTGGTTGGAGAGAAGATGATTGTAACCATTTTGAAGATGATGATGGATTTGCATTGTTTGTTCCAATTAGATTGGGAACTCAAGAAGAATGGGATGAACGAATTAAGTAATGGTTCTTTGGTGTAATGGATAGCACGCAACGCTACGGACGTTGAAGTATGGGTTCGAGTCCTTTAGGAACCGCCACGGTCCTGTACCCAAGTGGCTTAAGGGGGGAGTCTGCAAAACTCTTATTCGGTGGTTCGAATCCACTCGGGACCTCACTATAAGGTATAGGACTTATAATTGACCATTATAAGTCTGTAACCTTATAATATGGTGGATATAGTTCAGTTGGTTAGAACGTCTGATTTGCAATCAGAAGGTCGGGAGTTCGAATCCCATTATTCACCCCAAATTGGATTTTTTAATAAAACTACCATATAAAAAAATAAATTGATAAATGTATTTTAGTTTGTTCTAATTGTCATAGAAAGATACATGAAGAATTATTGGTGTGTATACCCTCACCCTGATAAGGTGTAGAAAGGTTAACTGGTTACATGTGAGTTCGAATCTCACCTCACCAACAAACATTGCGGGGTGGACTGGAGAGGTTCCAGCTCGGTCTCATAAGCCGAATGACGTGGGTTCGATTCCCTCTTCCGCAACTAAACATTTTGAAATATGGAATTTATTTCTTATATTTTAGATACGCCTCCTTAGCTCAACTGGTAGAGCAACGCACTTGTAATGCGTAGGTTATTGGTTCGATTCTGATAGGAGGCTCCAAATTGGTCTCATAGTTGAAAGGCTACAATGTGGGCTTGTCACGCCTGAGGTCGGGGTTCGATTCCCCGTGGGACCGCAAAAGGAAAGATGGCAGAGTTGGCCGATTGCGTCAGTCTTGAAAACTGAAGAACGGGAAACTGTTCCGTGGGTTCGAATCCTACTCTTTCCGCCAATGGTCGGGTAGCTCAGCGGTAGAGCAATCTCGCTAAAACGAGACGTGACGCGATAGGTTCGACTCCTGCCCCGACCACTACGATTATCGTTCTTTGACATATTTTTAAAAAACAATTATTATGGAACAGTTATTTGCATTTGTTCTTGGTGTTGGCATTATGTCATTGATTTATGGTTTAGTGTCAGTATTGAGAATGAGAAAAGAACTCAACAATGTTGAATCAAATTTACATAACACAAAAGATGAGGTTATGTCAATTTTTAGGGAAATTGAAAGAATCGATAAAAGAATCGACTCAAGGGTTGATAAACTTGCCGATATAATATTTCGAGAATTAGAAAATAAGGAAAAAGAACTCCAAGATTCTATGACTCGAAATTATGAACAAACAAACAGAGATTTTGAATCCGTATGGAGAGAAATTGATAAACAACAACAAAACAAAAATAAAACACGTAAAGTGTTAACAGACTAAAAGTCATAAGTCAAAGTTCGATAATCGTTTTGGTCCCGTCGTCTAATGGTTAGGACACCTCCCTTTCACGGAGGTAATTTCGGTTCGACTCCGTGCGGGACTACATTTAATTATGAAAATATTAGTAACAGGTGGAAATGGATTTATTGGTACAAATCTGATAAGGAAATTACTTAGTGAAGGACACGAGGTGTTTTCCCTTGATGATTTATCTACCGGTTCAAAAAATAATGAAATCAATGGGTGTAACTATTCATATGGTGACATCGAACAACTACTTAGTTGGGAAAATGATAACTTCAACATCTGTTTTCATTTAGCTGCATTAAGTAGGGTTCAACCATCTTTTGAAAACCCACATGAAACATTTAGAGTAAATGTGGGTGGAACACAAGTTGTTTGTGAATGGGCAAGAAAGAATAATGTAAAAGTTATTTATGCCGGTTCGGCATCAAAATGGGGGAACTACTTTGAATCACCATATGCCACGTCAAAGAAACTTGGTGAGGATATTATCAAAATGTACAGAACAGTTTATGAATGTGATTTTGAAATTGCCAGATTCTATAATGTATACGGTCCCAATGAAGTTGTTAATGACAAATGGGGTGCATTAATTGGAATATGGAGATATCAAATGGAAAAAAATCTACCATTAACAATTGTTGGTGATGGAGAACAAACAAGAGATTTCACCCATGTCTTCGATATTGTTGATGGTTTAATCGAAATTGCATTTGGTAATGAAAAACACGAAGATGCGTGGGAACTCGGAACAGGAAAACCTTACTCGGTTAATGAGGTGTTTGAAATGTTCAAAGAATACTTCAACGTAACAAAGATTTCATTACCCGACCAAAAAGGAAATTACAGAAAATCAAAAAGAGTAAACGGTGATGCAATAAATCGATTAAATTGGCAACCGAAAGACAAACTTAAAAAATACATAAAATCATTAAAAAAAACCGATATGTTAGAAAGAATACTCGCCATATATGAAGATGAGGAATTACTCATCGCAGATGGATTTGACAACGCAGTTATTGGAATAGATGAGAAATCTATGAGAATAATTTATTCAGTCGCTAAATGTCTTGAAATATTATCACAACAAGGAATGGATATGACTGAAGCAGTTGAATACTTTGAATTTAATGTGTCAGGTTCATATGTTGGAGAAAAAACACCAATATGGTGTGAAGATTTATTTTAAATAAAAAAACTTTTTGTATATCTGTATATACTTATTAAACAATGATGAACTTGGTACACATACAACAAACGTCAAACAACCCGCTAAGTGGTAATAGGAGAGGTTTGTATTTAAGTAACCCAAGTTCGGATTTTAAGTTGTAAGTTATACTGAGAGTAAACTCAAACTAATTGAACCCGAACTTCAAAAAATGAAAGTTCGGGTTTTTTTATTTTATGGTTTTTTTCGTATAATTGTACAAGAGTTCAGATTCAACTGAATTTGTTCTTTGACATGTTGGTGAAATTGATGCCGCTGTGTTGAAACAGGTAGACAAGAGAGACTTAAAATTTCTTGGACAGTAATGTCCGTGCCGGTTCGATTCCGGCCAGCGGTACAAAAATGGAAAACTCCTTACAGAGGACGGATTAGCACCGTTGAAAGATACTTTGGCTCTTGGGATTAGCTACCCAAATGAGTTACATGACCCAAAGTGAACTGTGATGGACCCTGCACTGTGTGGCCACACAACAGGTGGACAGTAAACTATGTCCAATCAAATCTACAACTACGGTGAGCGTAGAAGGAGAGTTCCATTTTAATGGGCCCATAGGTAAAGGGATATACCCTCTCACTTCTAATGAGATATTCCAAGTTCGAATCTTGGTGGGCCTACGAATTTAAATGATGTCTCTTTCTATGACAATTTGAACATAAAAGAACACATTTATTAAGTTCATTTTTGATTGATTCATCAGACTTCAATCTGAGTTTTGACCAATCAACATCTTTTTCAGAAGGATTTAAATGATGAAAATCAAAAATGACATATGGTTGTTCAGGATATGATAAAGAACAGTCAACACATTTACTTCCTTTATAGGTAATTGCGTCGATTTTTCTCTTAACCCATCGTTTTGCACAGTAATCGTTGAAGCATTCCTTACATAGTGTTTGTATTTTATTTTTTGATAAATAAAATTCAGTAAGTAATTTTTCTTCTTTGCAGGTTGAGCAGATTTTGGTTTCCATTATAATAAATATTACTTAGAAACAAAAAATCTAATGACCATGAAGATGTGATGAGTACCATCATAGAGTTTTCGTTGGTTTCGGTGATGTAGTTCAATTGGTGAGAGCAAGACCCTTATACGGTCAAGGTTATGGGTTCAAATCCCGTCATCACCACTATATATTAGTATGAAGCGTTTTAATTTAATATTGACGATTATCGGTGGGATATCGGTAATTACGGCGGTGGGATTTGTGAAATCATATACCGTCGAACAGAGTGTAAAAAATTTGTCTTCAAAAGACACCACGGTTATCGTTACCCCCGTTTTGGGTTTAGATACCATTGTTGATGTGAAAGGAAAGAAATCTCTCTTTATTGGTGATTCCCAAACTTCTGGTTATGGATGGGGATGGCAAGACATTCTTTGTAAAGAAACGGGAATGAGGTTAACCAACACCGCAGTCGTTGGAAAACACTTACCTTGGATGGTGAATGTGGCAAAAACATCCATCACATCAAATTACGATTATTGTTTCATCTATGGTGGGGCAAATGACATACACGGGAATAGAAATCCATATAGTGTTGTCAAAGATGTACAAAAAATCGTAAATATGTGTAATGATAAGGGAGTTCAACCTATTGTTTTAACAGGTTTTAATGCTGAAGAATGTGTTAGACCAATTAAGGGACAGCACTTTTATCCAAAAGCATACACACGTTACCAAACAATTCTAATGGACAGTTTAAAAAATGTAAAAATTGTTGATACAAGAGTTGTTGTAAGAACAGATTGTGCGGATTGGACCTGTCACATGAAATTATCAGGTCATAGAAAAATTGCAAATGCGGTTATTGACCAAATGAATTTCAAAACAATTAAATAACTCCAAAATCCTAAACGCGGAGCCGGACCTATAGCTCAATGGTTAGAGCAGCGGACTCATAATCCGTTGGTCCCAAGTTCAAATCTTGGTCGGGGAGCAATTACCGAAGTGGTGGAATGGTAGACACACGACACTTAGGATGTCGCGCGTAATTGCGTGGGGGTTCGAATCCGTCCCTTCCAACATCGGGTGATGTAGCTCAATTGGTGAGAGCAGGACTCTTATACAGTCAAGGTTATGGGTTCAAGTCCCGTCATCACCACATAATCTTTTAAACTAACGATAAAATACAATATCGTTAAAATAAACGATATGGACTTGTAGCTCATTCGGTTAGAGCGGCACACTCATAATGTGAAGGTAGTAGGTTCGATTCCTACCTGGTCCACAAAAGGACTTTAATGAACGAAGTACAAGTTTGAAGTAGGTTAGTCCCACCTACGATTGCGGAAGTAGCTCATTTGGTAGAGCGCGACCTTGCCAAGGTCGAAGTGGCCGGTTCGAGCCCGGTCTTCCGCTCCGAGTAGACCTTAAAAAGGGCCCTTCCGTCGCGTACGACGACGGCATGTTGGGCCCGGGTCTACTTTTTAAGCGGTAATAGCTCAGTTGGCAGAGCACGTTCCTTCCAAGTACGGGGTCGCAAGTTCGAATCTTGTTTACCGCTCTTAATTGTCTCTTCGTCTAACGGCAGGACAGCAGATTTTGATTCTGCGTGTGGTGGTTCGAATCCATCAGAGACAACAATGGAAGGGTACCCAAGTTGGTGAAGGGGGCAGTTTGCTAAACTGTTAGGGTGTCACAGCCGCGAGGGTTCGAGCCCCTCTCCTTCCGCATAAAATAATAATTATGGAAAAAAAAGGTTATGAATAGTTTTAAAACATTACATGGAATACCAGTTCCCGACATCATCGATTACATCAAAAACTATCTGAAAGAGAGAGATAACGTAGAATTATTGGTAGGTTCTGATTCTCAATCATTTAGTAATTCCAAGACGGTCTATGGGGTTGTTATTGCCCTTTATACAAAGGGTAAGGGAGCACACGTTTTATGTACCAAAGAATCAACACCTTTCGAAAAAGACACCTCAAATAGATTACTTTCTGAGGTTTGGAAAGCGGTTGAGGTTGCGGAGTTTTTAAGACAGAATGGGCTACCAAAAGCTAGTTTTATTGATATTGACCTTAACCCTGACCCGAGGTATAGGTCAAATAGAGTCTTGAGACAAGCGGTTGGATTGGTTGAGGGTATGGGTTATAAGGTACGTTATAAGCATAATGGAGCCATGATGACCTATAGTGCAAACCATTTGGTAAGGATTTAAAAAAAAATTTAAAAATTTTTTCAAAAAAATTTGGAATTTGATTTTTTTTACTTATCTTTGTAAAAGATTTGAGGGTTTAGATATTGAGTCGAGAATCCAAAAAATAAGATTGTTCTTTGAATTAAGATATTGGGCGGTCTATAGTCCATAAAATAAACCATGAAAGTGGTATAAAGTGACCTATAAGGTTTAAGTAGGTTGCGGCTTCCGCAAGGGAGCTCGAGTAGACAAACGAGGTATCGTTGAACCTTGAGTACCGAGGGTAACACTGTAGGGAAAGTGGTTTGATGAACGGGGGATGCGGGTCCTTCGTTTGAGGTGGGAACATCAATAAGAATAACTCGTGGGGTTCATGCAAGAAACATGGTCATCCAACTATGTAATTGCGTAATTCAATATGATGGGAATCTTAAAACCGAAAGGTATGGTTGTGTACAGGTGGTGCTGTTACAATCCTTGAATTGAATCTGCCAAGGTTTATTTCATGAAGGGGTCCAAAAATATGGAGGTCGGGAGACTTCAGAGGGTAGTTCAGTATCGTGTTGTCCAAAAGATAACATGTCTGGCCGGCGAGCCGCTACCTTCTACATCCGCAAAACCAACTTTGTTAATTACAGTTTAACAAACTCAAAATTAAACAAGGAAAAGTGCTCGTCAGTCGTCGGAAACAGGTGACTACTTAGTAATGAAATGTTCATTGCCGTAGAGGGTTCCAAACCCGATACGATTTTTAAGAAAGTTCTCTAATCCCGCAAGGATGAATTGGCTCGGCAGGGTCGAAGAGTGATGAGTATTAAGAGAGTATTCGATGACTCAAGGATTGGTTAATCTAATTGACCGTCACTGGTTGGTACAACTCAAAAGGTTGTGGATATGAAGGCAAACAATAAACCTTCTAAAGTCAACTACATAAACGTGTAATCTCTGCGTTTTTTTTAATTTTATTGAGAAACCAACTGCTATATGAAGTCAGAAGAAATTCTGACTTTTTTTATGTCATTTCTTTTTATTTTAGTATATTTTTTTGTATATTTGTATTATGAGAATTGTATGTATATCCGACACCCATGGTTTACATCCGATTATGGACGATACAAACCCATTACCTGAGGGCGATATTCTAATTCATGCGGGTGACTGTACAAACGTAGGTAGAGAAAAAGAAATAGAAGATTTTGTTTATTGGTTTCAAAATCAAAAAGGTTTTGATACTAAAATTTTTATTGCTGGTAACCACGATTTTGGTTTTGAATATTACAATGGTATTAGACATGGTGGTGACGCACCTTGGTTACATCATTTATTGAATGGGGAAAATCTCTCACAATCCGATGTTGTTTATTTACATGATTCAGAGTTTGTTATTGAATCACCTGAATTTTCAAGACCGATAAAATTTTATGGAAGTCCTTGGCAACCAGAGTTTAATAATTGGGCGTTTAATTTACCAAGGAATGGGTGGGAATTAGAACAAAAATGGTCACAGATACCCAATGACACAGATGTTCTTATAACTCATGGTCCACCACATACAAAAAGAGACTTTACACCAAGTAATTTACAAGTTGGTTGTGAACTATTAATGTTCCGCGTGGAACAATTAAAACCATTAGTTCATGTGTTTGGTCATATCCATCATGCACATGGTGCTCAATACAATGAGGACACAATCTTCGTTAACGCATCAATATGTACCGAAAGATATGTACCCTCAAATAAACCGATAATCATCGATTTAAATGAAGTCGATGGTAAAATAATTGCTACATATGTCGAAAATAATTAGTCCCGTAAGTGTTGTTATATCAACCAGAGCCATAGATGAAGTTCACATGAATAAGGTGAAAAAAAGTTTTTCTCACCCTAAAACAGAGATGTTAATTTATGTAAATAACGGGGATTACTCACTCCCTCAGTTATACAATAAAGGTTTGAGTGAATCAAAACATGACATTATTGTTTTCATGCACGATGATGTTATTTTTGAAACTACGAACATAACAGGTAAACTAAACAAGTTATTTAAAAATCATCCTGAACACGGAATTATTGGTTTAGCGGGTACCGATACGTTGATAACAGGTAAATGGTGGGAAAGACCTGACAAAACATTTGGTCAGGTTAAACATGAACACAACGGTAGGGTACACAGAAACAACTTTTCAGGAACTTTTGGTGATAATCTTAAAGACGTTGTTGCGGTCGATGGTTTATTCATTGCAGTTCACAAACAAAGAATAAAAGAAAAATTTGATGAAGAGTTTACCGGATTCCATTTCTATGATATACCATTTTGCGTCGCAAACTACACAAAAGGTGTTAAAATCGGCGTAACCACCAAGATTTTAGTAATTCATAAATCAGTAGGTATGTTGAATAAAAAATGGGAAAAGAATAAATTATTCTTTGAAGCCAAATATGGTGAACACCTCCCCTTGATTATCTAACTTTTTTCCCGTATATTTTAGATATTTATATATAAATTTACTTTTTATGAAAAAACTAATTGAAATCGTTAGACAATTTCTTGGACTGGGTGCGACAGCTAAAGCCATCACTACCGCAGAACAACTAAAGACAGAAATTAAAGAAGCTGTTGTTGAAGTTGAACAGAAAGTAGAAGAGGTTAAAAAGAAAGTTTCAAGAAAGAAATCTCCTTCAAAATCTCAATCTAATGAGAAACCAAAAATGGCTAGAAAACCAAAACAATAAGTTCATTATTTTAGTATTGTTCTTTGACAATATGGGGATGACCGGAATTGATTGGCGTTCATAGTATACGTGGGCACGTAGTCGGATGTCATCTACGACTTAAATCTATGGTGGTAATTTTTAAACGGCAACGTTTACAACAACATGGAAGTAGCAGGTCTTCTTGCAACTTCTAAAGTAGCAGTCTAACCAAGTTAGGTTCTACAACGGGTCGATGGACACATAACCTTGGAACAGAAGTCCCTACGGTGTAATACCACCTCAGAGTGTTGGAGCAAACTTGACGGCTCTTGAAAATCCGGTTAGGAACAGGTTTGTTGATTGCAATGAAAGAAATCAACTATTTGTCGATTATGAATAATCGAATAAACGTGTAGTCCATTTATATTTTGGCGAACAAGACGCGGGTTCGAATCCCGCCATCTCCACAAAAAGAAACCCACCTATTGGTGGGTTTTTTATTTTAAACCTATGGTATCCCATAAACGAACAAAGAGGTCGATTAAGACCCCTTTGCCGAGATGTTGGATACCTCCTTTCGTTTTTTAGTTTAGTTATCATCTATTGGCGACCAAACCAATAGAGTCTACTAATAAATATCAAGAAAGTATCAATTATGTAAATGCTTTGGCTAATAATTTTAGACCTCCTAATGTTAGTGCACCACCCGCCATTGAAGCTGCACCACCCAAAAGTCCACTACCTTCTTGACCTTGCGATTGTCCTTGACTTTCTGCATTATAATTCTGAGCAATGTATGAGCTCATTGTTGGGTCATTAGCCACTTTTTCTCTAAACGCATCATCATTTGTCATTTTATCTTCAAGAGCTGATAATGATGGTAACCCAAAAGTTGACAATAAGTTATTAGCCATGATAAATTTTCTAAATGAGTTTCTTCTATCTTGTCTTGACCAAAATGGAATCCACCAATCTTTTACAAACGCACTTGGCATTTTACCATGTTTAGCAGCGTATCTTGACAATCTTTCACCCTGATAAAAACCTTTAAGTCCTGACCTAAATGATGTTGGTGAAGTAAATGCTGATTTTAATGCTCCAATAGGTTTTACTTTAGTTACCGAACTGGTAACAGATTTTGACAATCCCGCAAGACCTTCTGTAAGTCCTGATGCCCATGAAGATTTTACACCGCCTAATTTTTTTATTGTAGTTTGTACACCAGGGTGGTTTGTATATTTTAACGCTTTTTGTAATTCCGCACCTAATTTTGGATTAGACGCAATCACTCTCGCTAAATCATCACTACTTCTAAAAACACCTTTACCAAACGCCTGTAAACCTTTAATCAACGGCTTAACTGTAATATCCCCAATCACAGGTACAAGAGCAATTAACATAAGTGCGGCATATAATTTCTCACCTTTATATAGATAATAACAAATTAAGGCGATATCTGCAATCTCACCAATTACAGGAATAAAACCCGCAGCCATGAGAAGAGCCTCACCCCAACCCTCATTGAGTTGTTCTTTTTTATATTCTAATATTTGTTTTTTTGTTAGTTCCATTAGTGTATAATTTGACAAAGTTTACCTGATATCGTTTCAGAAATATTACTATCTCTTATTACTTCACCAAACAAGTTACCGGCAGTAGTTGTTGCCACTCCTTGTACGTTTAGACCATAATTTGTTCTATCAACACCTGTAATATCAGATGCAATATATCTTGTTAATGCCTCTAATAAAGCATCAATCAATCTTGGCATGTGACTTGTACAAGATGGAGCATCTTTAAATGGTTTCAATAAATCAAGAGGACTATAGTCCGCAAAGACTTGTGATGCGGTTGCCGCGATTCCTTTACTTACACCAAAAACTTCTGTTAAAACGAAATTGATAATATATTCTTTGGCACCAGATAAAATAGTATCACCCATCAAACCCTTCCAATCTAAGTTTTTTAAACCTTCGAAATCGGTAGGCATTTTGAATTCCTCATTGAGATATTTTGTTATTTCTTCTGGTGAATATCCCTCATTGACTAATTTAGTCATTGTTGAAATATATTTAACCGCGAAATACTCCTTATCTCTTATTTCGGATAATATAAAAAAGGACTCCTCGAGTTTTCTTTTACGTTCCTCAAGGAGTACTCCTTTTATTTTGGTTTTTAATTCCATTTTTACTTAGTTGGTTCTTGGGTAAGACCCTGAGGTTCATTTGTATCCTCTTCGTTATTTCTTTTAAACACTATCTTATCACCTTTT
>Ga0172376_10003901_pt1 | contig 17341 bp, 14 predicted proteins | sample Lak35m_FD_121114 | JGI IMG/M metagenome (GOLD analysis project Ga0172376, IMG submission 121114) | Freshwater microbial communities from Kabuno Bay, South-Kivu, Congo - kab_092012_35m | ecosystem: Environmental > Aquatic > Freshwater > Lake | place: Democratic Republic of the Congo: South-Kivu... | reverse complement strand
CGGGGTGGTATCAGTAGCCCGTTCCAGTCATGGCGGACGACTTCCCGACAACCGGGCCAGTCGGTCGTGATGATGGGCCGGGCCAGGGCGGCGGCCTCCAGCAACACCCGGGGGATGCCCTCCCCATAGCAGGACGGCAAGCAAACGATGTGGCTGTTGCTGAAGATTTCCGGTACATCGTCCCGGTAGCCCCACCACTCGATGACACCGGATGAGTGCCAGGTCATGAGTCGGGCGTGGTCGATTGAATCGCCATTGTCAGGATCGATATCACCTACCAGCACGAACCGCGCCATACAACCCTGCTGCCGGAGCAGGCGGGCCGCCTCGACAAATTCGCCTACCCCCTTGCTCCACAACATACGGGCCGCCAGTACCACGACAGGAGGCGTAACGGGTTCGGGTATGGGTTGCAGGCTGTCGGTATCCACACCCGCTCCCCGGATCAATACCGCCTGATGCACCGGAATAATGGCAAGATCGACCAGGGTCGCAAGATCATCGGGGTTCTGGACGATGACCCGCGATCCCGACCTTGACAGGAGTTTGCGCAACAACGGACGCAGCAGGGTTCTCAGACTGCGGATTCCGACCCGCCCCGATGTGTAGAGGGAACCCAGCCCCGCCAGGGCATTGACCACCGGAGTGATGCCGGCCAACCCGGCAGCCAGACTGCCATAAAGCACCGGTTTGAGAGCCACGTTGTGCAGCAGGTCGGGCCGTTCGGTCCGAAGGATACGGTAGATCCGCCATAGATCCCGGAGCATCCTCAGCGGATTGGCTTCACGCCTCGACCAGTCCAGCGGTATCAGCCCAAGACCGGCCGCGCTGATCTGCTCACCGTGATGCCGAACACGGGTCACCACCGTCACGGCGTAACCGGCCTGCCGGGCGGCGATGGCATGTGGCAGGCGATGCGAGCAGAAGTACCAGTCTTCTGTCACCAGATAGAGTATTTTGGGTGGTTCATTCACCAGAAGCTACCGTGTTGCAATGAGGACACCCGTTCAAGCCGGGCTACCGTGATCGTAGCCTTCCGGAACACAGGCACACAAGGCCTGACATGGATCGGCTTGTCGGGCATGACAGGATCAAGTACCCTCCGCGAACTCAACCCTACCCGTTCCCCCTCACCATGAAAATTCTCATCCTGCTCAGAACCCTGAGCATTGGCGGTGCCGAACGCCGGGCATCCCTCATCGCTACCGGGTTGCAGCGTGCCGGACACACGGTAACTTTCGCGGTCTTTTATGGCGGCGGCCCGCTGGAACCGGCCCTTTCCGAACAGGGCATCGAAGCACTCGATCTCGAAAAAAACGGGCGTTGGGATTTGCTCGGCTTTCCGCTCCGGTTCGTTCGCCTGATACGAAGGGAACGACCCGACATCGTGTATTCGTTCCTTGCAGGTCCCAATCTGCTGACAGCCCTGACTTCCCCCTGGTCTGGCTCGACCCGTCTGGTCTGGGCCCTGTGCGCGTCCCGCATGGACTGGAGCCACTACGAGGGATTCAGACACTGGATCGACCGGTTGGAAATACGGTTGAGTACGGTTCCCCGGGCGATCCTCTGCAACGCCCGCGCTGGTCGGGACGCTGCCGTGGCAGCGGGCTATCCGGGGGAGCGGCTCCATGTCGTAGCCAATGGATTCGACACCGAAAGATTTCGTCCCGATCCGGCAGGTCGCACCCGCTTGAGGGAGACCTGGGCCATTCCGGAAGGCATGCCGTTGTTCGGTTTGATCGCACGGCTTGACCCCATGAAAGGCCATTCCGTCTTCCTGGAAGCGGCCGCCCTCTGCCTGCAGCAACTGCCTGATGCCCGTTTCATTGTGGTGGGCAGTGGAACCCCCTTCCCCGCCAGCCCGCTGACACTGGCCGGACGGCTGATCCGGCTGGATCATCACCCCGACATGCCGGCCGTGTATAACGCACTGGACATTCTGGTCTCGGCCTCGCTTTTCGGGGAAGGACTGTCCAATGCAGTGGGAGAAGCCATGGCTTGCGAAACGGCTTGTGTGGTAACGGATGTCGGAGACTCGGCTTTCCTGGTCGACGACCCTGAGCGGGTGGTTCCGCCCGCCGACCCGGTCGCGTTGGCGAATGCGATGGTCGGTCTCTGGCATCGGCTGAAGGCTGACACCTTCGACAGGAAGGCCATGAGGGCACGCATCGTGGAGCATTTCAGTCTGGCCGCCATGATAGCCGGTACCGAAGCCGTGTTCCGTTCGCTGCTGGAGGCATGATGCGAATCTGTCATGTCATCTCGGGCCTCCGTATGGGTGGGGCCGAACGCATGCTGCTCAAGCTACTGTCAGCCTCCGCCCGCTCCCGCTTCGATCCTCTGGTGATCTCGCTGCTGGATCAGGGCGTGGTCGGGCCGGATATCGAATCGCTGGGCATTCCGGTGGTGACACTCGATCTGGCCCGTCCGGCGGGCTGGCTCTCCAGCCTTTCGGAACTGCGCAAGCCAATGCGCCGCTTCAATCCGCATCTGATTCAGGGCTGGATGTATCACGGCAACCTCGCCGCCTTACCGGGCGCGGGATTCGCCACCGGCAGGCCGCCGGTGGTGTGGAATATCCGCCAGAGCCTCGATGACATCCGGGCGGAAAAACCTCTCACCCAGGCCGTGATTCGCCTGTCTGCCCGGCTCTCGAACCAACCCGCAGCCCTGATTTACAACGCAAAGACCGCTGCCTTGCAACACGAACGCTTTGGTTTTGCTCGCCAGCGCAGACGGCTCATTGCCAATGGTTTCGACACCGATACGTTCATGCCCTCACCCACCGGCCGGGCCCGACTCAGGGATGCCCTGGGCATAGGCCATGACGAATTCGTGATCGGCCTTGCTGCCCGTTATCATCCCATGAAGGACATCGACAATTTCCTGCGAGCCGCCCATGGGTTGACGACCCGGGGCTATCCGGCCCGGTTTCTGCTGGCAGGGCCGGGCATGGATCCCGGCAATGCCGCGCTGATGACCCGTCTCCGCACACTGGCACCCCACTCCCGGGTGCAACTGACGGGAATCTGCACGGATATGCCACTGTTCTTTCAGGGTCTTGATCTGGCAACGCTGAGTTCGAGCCGGAGTGAAGGGTTTCCCAACGTACTGGGTGAAGCCATGGCCTGTGGTATCCCCTGCGTGGCCACCGATGTCGGCGATGTCAGACACATCCTGGGAGACACCGGCACCTGGGTAGCACCCGGCGACCCGGAAGCCCTGGCACAGGCGTGGTCGGCCTGGATTGACAGCGGTGTGACGGAACGGGCCGTGCAGGGACAGCGTGCCCGGGCCCGTATCGTCACACATTACGGCCTGCCCGCCATCGTCAGCCAGTACGAAACCCTCTACACCGAACTGACCTGATCCCGCCGCTCAGCGGGAACCCGGCCCCCAGTCCGGCAATAACCGTGAAAAAAAATCGTCTTGCAGCGGATGGCGGGTTTCTGCCGCCTGCAGGGCATTTCCGATCTGCTGCTTCAATTGCCGGTCGGCCACGCTGGCTTGCTCCGTCAGGACAACGCGGTCGGCCTTCTGCAAATAATCCCTGGCCCGCTCATAGTCCCCCTGCCCCAACAGGAAATTACCGTAAAAATAATTGGTATCCATGGCCTCGGGAAACAACTTCAGTGCCGACTCGAAGTATTGTCTGGCCAGGGCATCATCGCCGAAGGACACCGGCCAGCCGGGCAACCGCTGATAAAGATTGCCCAGTGTGATGTAGGCCGATCCCTCCAGTACCGCAGGATCAAGGGTGATGGCGGCCTGTAACAGTTCGCGGGCCGTCTGCACCATGTCGAGGGCACCCAGTCCGATCCGGGTTCCTGCGTAGGTACACAACACCATGGCTTTCAGAGCCTTGGGAGCCGCCAGGCCAGGGTGTTGTCGTTCCAGTTGCCCGATCTGATCCAGCAACACCTGAAAGCGGGCCGCGTGCTGATCCTCGGGCAGGCTATAGAGAACCACCTCCCATTCCGCCTGTAACCGGTGTACGGTCGCTTCAACCGCAGCCCGGGGTTCGGGCATGGCCACGGCGGATGCCGCCATCATCGACAGCAAGATCACCCGGACACACCCACGCCTGATGCGATGCCACATTGCCTTGACCACTCAGGGTGTCTTGCCAGCCTCAGGGACTGACGGTTTGACTGAACGCATAGCGGTTATCCAGGTTGTCCTTGATTTCTGCCTTGAGCTCGCCCGCCTGATCGGGCTTGAAAAAGAAGCGGAAATTGGGATCGGCACTGATGGCGATGTCGGTTTGCGCACTGAGCAGGGGTTTGCCGTTGAAGCTCACTTTCAGTGTGTCGACAAAATGGGGCGGTTTGACGAGGCGACTGATCTGATCCATTTGCAAACCCGTGATATTGGGGTGACTGATGAGTAACTGCACCTGGTTGGGTTGACTCAGATTCAGGGCATTCCCCTCCAGTTTGAACTTCATCTTGCCCATGCGGGCCATGGCAGCCTCGATATCGGTACCGATGGGCGCGGAACAACCGCCACTGGCCTTGACATAGGCTTTTGCCATGTACAGTTTCGCATCACTGGTTTCGGCGATGGCCCGCACATGGGTGTAGGAATTGACCCGAACCCGCATGGCCAGATCAGCCTTGCCGCTGTCAGGGGTCAGGTCGAAGCGGGCAGAAAAGGGCACCGGGTTGTTGTCGATGAACAGGGAGAGTGTCTTGATGTAGTACCCGGGCGTTTGCGGTATCTTCGCGGTGATCTGGATGGGGGTCAGGGCCGGATCCTCGGCCCGGTAGGGTGCGGTCAGTTCGATGACCGAACCGGATTCATCGATCACCCGTTCGCCGAAAAACTGCGGTTTGATGGTATGGATCCAGGCCGATTCATCTTCTTCACCGGCCCACCCCAGGCCACTGGCCAGCAGCAGGGCCGCCGTGGCAAAAAAGCGGTGTATGTGTACAGGTCTGCTTGTTTTCATTGCAATGCCTCCAAAGTCGGGAAGTTTAAGGATACACGGACAAATCACCGGCACTGTCCGTACCGGCCTCATCAGGAAATCGGGGTGTCATTTACGCCAGTAAGCCGGTGTGAACAGGATCAGGGCGGTAAAGACCTCGATCCGGCCCAGAAACATGGCCAGGATACAAATCCAGGTTTGAAAATCGGTCAGGGAGCCGTAATTGGTGGCCGGCCCCACCACCCCCAACCCGGGTCCTGCGTTGTTGATGCTGGCGATGATGGCCGACAGGGACGAGATGAAATCCAGTCCGCTGATGACCAGTATCAGTGTCAGTATCACTACGCTCATGAAGTAGACAAAGATAAAACCCAATACCGACAGGATGATACTGGATGAAATCACCATCCGGCCCAACTTCAAGGGATTCACTGCCGTGGGATGGGTCAGCACGAACATTTGCAGTTGACTCTGCTTGATGAGGATCAGGGTTCTCACCATCTTGATACCTCCCCCGGTTGAACCGGCGCAGGCGGTGATACAACTCAGAAACAACATCCACAACGGTGCAAAAATGGGCCACAGGTTGAAATCGACACTGGCAAAACCGCAGTCGGTAGCAATGGACACCAGGTTGAAACTGGCATGACGCAGGGCGGTGGCGAAATCCGGGTAGGTGCCTTGGCCTTGCAGGTACAGGGCAATGCCAACACAACTGCCCAGCATCAGCAGCAGATAGGGCAAGGCCTCTATATCCTGAAAGTAGGGCACGAGGTTTTTCCACCGCAGGGCCGTGAAATGGGTGGCGAAGTTCATCCCGGCAATCAGCATGAACAGGATCAGGACGGCTTCAATAGCCGGTGAATCGAAATACCCCACACTGGCATCGTGGGTGGAAAATCCACCCAGCCCCATGGCGGCAAAGGCGTGACAGATGGCATCCAGCCAGTTCATGCCGGCCGCCTTGAGGCTGAAAATACAGGCCACGGTGATCCCCGCATAGACCAGCCACAGGTTCTTGGCGGTTTCGGTGATGCGCGGTGTCAGCTTGCTGTCCTTCATGGGGCCGGGGGTTTCAGCCATCAACAGTTGGCGCCCCCCGACACCCAGCACCGGCAGAATGGCCACCGCCAGTACGATGATGCCCATGCCGCCCAGCCAGTTCAGTTCATGCCGCCACAGGTTGAGGGTAGGCGGCAGGGTATCCAGACCGGACAGCACGGTCGAGCCGGTGGTGGTCAGCCCGGACATGGTTTCAAAATAGGCATCGGTGAAGGACAACCCCGGCAGACTGGACATCAGCGGGAAGGTGGCAAAGGCCGCCATGCCGGTCCAAGCCAGAACCACCAGCATGAAGCCCTCCTTGGCCTTGAGTTCACGCTGATAATGGCGGGTCAGGCTCCAGAGAAGCAGGCCCGCGCCAAAGGTACTGAGCATGTCTTCGATGAAGAGCGTCAACGTGCCATCCTGAAAGACGAGGGCACTGATCAGGGGCATGAGGTAAGTGGCACTGAAAACCATCAACATCAAACCGAACACCCTGGCGAGGGACAGGAATCGCATCGTGAGAAATCCGGAAGTGGCAGGAATGGCTCAGGTGATTACGGTGGGCGCACTCATACCGGAACGCTGTCTGGCACCGGACAGTTGCTCGGCCAGTTCGATCAGGTCTTTCAGGGCATCCTGTGGATCATGGTGGTGCTGGCTGACATCCGGCTCATAGCGTTCGAGGTAGATACGCAGGGTAGCCCCTTCGGTTCCGGTACCCGACAACCGGAAGACCATGCGGGAACCGTTGGCAAAAATGATGCGGATGCCCTGTTTTTCGGTCACGCTGCCATCGATCGGATCGTGATAACAAAAGTCATCGGCCTCGCTGACCGTGTACGCGCCAAAGTTTTGACCCGGCAGGCTGGCCAACCGGTTTCGCAGGTGGACAATGATGTCTTCACCGATGGCAGCCGGCATGTTTTCATAATCATGACGGGAGTAATAGTCACGACCAAACCGCCGCCAGTGATCCCGGACGATTTCAGCAACGGACTGTTTACGCACAGCGATCAGGTTCAACCAGAACAACACCGCCCACAGACCGTCCTTTTCACGCACATGATCGGAACCGGAACCAAAACTTTCCTCCCCGCACAGGGTAATTCTGCGGGCATCCAGCAGATTGCCAAAAAATTTCCAGCCGGTCGGGGTTTCGTAGCAGTCGATGCCCATGGCCCGTGCCACCCGGTCGACTGCCTGACTGGTCGGCATGGAGCGGGCCACCCCGGCCAGGCCTTTCTGATAACCGGGCAGCAGGTGGGCATTGGCAGCCAATACCGCCAGACTGTCGCTGGGGGTGACGAAAAACCGGGTGCCCATGATCATGTTGCGATCGCCGTCGCCATCGGAAGCAGCCCCCAGACTCGGCGCACGCGGGCTGTACATCAGGCTGGCCAGGGTATGGGCATGGGTCAGGTTGGGATCCGGATGGCCGCCGCCGAAATCCTCCAGCGGTATGGCGTTGATGACAGACCCTTGCGCGGCTCCCAGTCGTTCTTCCAGAATGCGCCGGGCATAAGGCCCGGTGATGGCATGCATGGCATCAAAACACAAGGTGATGGAACCCGACTTCAAACCGGTCTCGATCAGGTTGAAATCGAATAAATACTGCATCAACTGCGCGTAATCATCGACCGGGTCGACCACCTCGATCTGCAGGTCGCCGCACGGGATCGTACCCTTGCAATCCAGATCCACCGGTTCGATGACGGCCAGCTTGTATCCGGTGATCACCTGGCTGCGGGCGTATACCGCCTGGGTGAAACTTTCGGGAGCCGGGCCCCCATTGGCTACGTTGTATTTGATCCCGAAATCTTCATCCGGCCCGCCCGGATTGTGGCTGGCCGACAGCACAAAGCCACCCAGAGCCTTGTACTTGCGGATGAGACAGGAAGCCGCCGGGGTTGAAAGTAATCCGCCCTGCCCGATCAACAACCGGCCTGCGCCGTTGGCCGCCGCCATTTTGATGATGATCTGGAGTGCAGTCCGGTTAAAATAGCGTCCGTCACCGCCCAGTACGAGCGTTTGCCCGGTCACATCCCCGAGCGTATCGAACACCGATTGCACGAAGTTTTCCAGATAATTGTCCTGCTGGAAAACCCTGACTTTTTTGCGGAGGCCGGAGGTGCCGGGTTTTTGATCGGGATACGGTGTGGTTGTACGGTTTTCGATCTGCATGATTGTTTCCGTGAGTTGGCTTGGAGTCGTTGTTGACACCGGCCGCACCGGGCAGGTGTGTTTTGATCGCTGTTTATTTTACTTGAGATGAAGGGGGATGCGTGAAATATCGTTCGCTTTGCGGTGCCTTGTTTGGCGTTGTTTTGACCCATGCACAGGCCGGAGAAGACAGTCCAGCCCGGGATATCTGGCTGGCGGTGGATACCCGGCCTCATCTGCTGACTGTCATGGAAGGCGACAAACCGGTAGAAATTTTTGAAAAAATCGCCATTGGCCGACGCGGATCCGGATACCAGAAATCACGGGGTGATGACAAAACCCCACTGGGAAATTACCGTATCGGCTGGGTCAATGAAAACAGCCGCTATCACCGGTTTTACGGATTCAGTTATCCCAACCGGGATAATGCCGAGCGGGCTTTTCAGAGTGGTTTGATCGGGCCCAATGCCTATCAATCCATTTTACGGGCCAGTGCCGGAGACAGTATACCGCCCCAGGACACGGCCCTTGGCGGGCAAATCGGCATACACGGATTAGGCAGTGCCAACCCCAGGGTACACCAGATTTTCGACTGGACCCATGGCTGTATTGCCATGACCAACGAGCAAATCGACCGCCTGAGTCACTGGATCAGGAGAGGTACACTAGTGGTTGTCCGTGAAATGTCGCAAAATAAGGGTGGAAACCTTGCCGATTTCACGGCAAACTAGTCATGCACGGTCAGTCGACTGGCTTCAGTAGGAAAGACCGTAAGATTTTTGTTTCAATCTCGATTTTAAGGGTAATTTCACCATGATCAAAGCAAGCAAGTTTTTCGCTGTTCTGATGGCAGCCGGCCTGGCCACAGGCTGCGCCAGCAAGAGCGACATCAGCAATCTGCAAAGCCAGGTCGATGGCCTGAAGGCCGAAATGAACTCGGTCAAGGGTTCGGCTGATGAAGCCCTCTCGGCAGCCCAGTCTGCCGAAGCCAAGGCGGCCAGCGCAGAATCTGCAGCACGTCGCGCAGCGGCTGCCGCCGAAGATGTCAGCAGCAAGCTGGATCGCATGTTCAAGAAGTCCATGATGAAGTAATCCTGCTCCGGCGGATTATTTAGCAAACCCCGGCTGACTGCATGGTTGGTCGGGGTTTTTTTGTTGCCCTTCCACCATTTTTCCAAGGCTCCTCATGCAACGCCGTCAATTCCTGGGTGATCTGGCCGCCCTGTCACTGGGTGTGGCCTGCCAGGCCATCCCGCGTCACGCACAGCCAGCCACCCGGCCACAGGAACACATTCTCGTGATCGGCGCAGGCATGGCAGGCCTTGCGGCGGCCGAACGCTTGTCCCGGGCCGGACGATCCGTCACCGTGCTGGAAAGCCGCAGCCGGATCGGTGGCAGAATCTGGACCAGTCGCATCTGGCCGGATGCCCCGGTGGATATGGGCGCCAGCTGGATACACGGCATCCGGGGCAATCCACTGACCACCCTGGCCAACCGGGTGGGTGCCCGCCGCATCGTGACCGATTACGACAACGCCATAACCTATGACACGGCAGGACGGGTGGCCGGTCAGGCGTTCGAGCGATACCTCGATGACACCCTGGCAACCGCCATCGACCGGGCCATCGCCCGGGCCCGGGCCAGCGGTCGGGACAGCAGCCTGGGTAGCGTACTCGGCAAACAGTTCAACGCCGACACACTGACTCCCCGGCAACTGGCAGCCTATCATTTCTACGTCAATTCCACGTTTGAACACGAATACGCCGGTGACATCGATGCCATGTCGGTACTGTCATTCGACGACAGCGATGATTACGGCGGCGATGATGTGTTGTTTCCCGACGGCTACGATGCCCTGCCTAACGCCCTGGCGCGAGGTCTGGACGTACGCTTCAACCACCCGGTTACGGGTATTGCTTACCACGGCAAGGGCGTGGTGGTGTCGACCCTGAGCGGTGATTTCGCTGCCGACCGGGTTCTCATTACCGTACCGCTGGGGGTACTCAAAAGCGATACCCTCAGCTTCAGCCCGGCCCTGCCTGCGGCCAAGCGTCAGGCCATCCGGCTGTTGGGCATGGGCGTACTCAACAAAACCTGGCTCCGCTTTCCCTTTGCTTTCTGGCCCCGGCAATACGACTGGCTGGAGTATGTCTCTGCCGAGAAGGGCCGCTGGTGTGAATGGATTGGCGGATTTGAGCGGTATGCCGGATCGCCCCTGCTACTGGGCTTCAACGCGGCCCGTTTTGGCCGGGATATCGAAGACTGGCCGGATCAGGACATTGTGGACAGTGCCATGCAAACCCTGCGCACCCTGTACGGTCAGGACATCCCCAATCCCGATGCCTGGCAAATCACCCGCTGGGCCAAAGACCCCTACGCCCTGGGTGCTTACTCTTACTATGGCACAGGCAGTCACCGCCGCCACCGCATCGACCTGGCCCGACCGGTGTTGAACCGCCTGTTCTTTGCCGGAGAAGCCACCTCACCCGATTCGCCTGCCACCGTACACGGTGCCTACCTCACCGGACTGCGGGCCGCCGAGGAAATCCTGACCCGCTAGACAAATGCGCATGCACACCAACCGGTTTCTGCTCCTGTTGCTCCTGACCCTGAACGGTTGCGCCAGTCTGGGGCCGCCCCGCAGTCCCGACAATCTGTGCAGCCTGTTCCGGGAACGGCCCGACTGGCGCAACAGCACCCTCGAGGCCCGGCAACACTGGGGCGTACCGGTTCCGGTACAAATGGCCATCATCCGGCAGGAATCCAGCTTCATCGACGATGCCCGCCCGCCCCGCTACCTTTTTCTGGGGGTATTGCCGCTGTGGCGAATGTCTTCCGCCTATGGATATGGCCAGGTCAAGGACGATACCTGGGACTGGTATGTCAGCAAAACCGGACGCACCGGTGCCAAACGGAATGATTTCGCCGATGTCACTGATTTCATCGGCTGGTATACCCGTCAAACCCGAACCCTGCTGGGTATCTCGCAGCAGGATGCCTACCGGCAATACCTGGCCTATCATGAAGGCCATGGCGGGTACAGGCGGCAATCCCACCAGACCAAACCCTGGTTGTTGCGGGTTGCCGGACGGGTCGCCGAACAGGCCAGGCGATATGGCTCCCAACTGGCGACCTGCCATTGACCCCGATGCCCAAACACCTGCATATCGCTTATCTGGACTCGGTTCGTGGCCTGGCGGCCCTGGCCGTGGTCAGCGAACACTTCATCATTGCCTACGGACTGCCCTGTACCGGCAGTCTTTGCAGTCAACTGCTGGATTATTCGCCCCTGCACCTCTGGTGGGACGGCACAGCCGCTGTCTCGATGTTTTTCGTATTGAGCGGACTGGTGCTGTCCCTCAAATACTTTCGCGAAGGTCATACGCCCTCGCTGGAAGGCTTTTCCCTGCGCTGTTATCTGGTAAACCGACTGTTTCGCATCTGGCCACCTTACTGCGCCGTCTGGCTGCTCAGTGCCCTGTTGTATCCGATCGTGACCGATACGCCCCTGATGCAGACAGAACACTTACCCCTTGACCCCTGGCTCAGCCAGATGTGGCACGGTCACGCACTGTCCTGGGGCGAGCGGTTGCGCGAAGTCTTTCTGCCGCGCCTGCCAGATGCCATCGTACTGATCCCGCAAGCCTGGACGCTGACCCTGGAACTGAATATTTCCCTGTTGTTGCCGGCCGGATTGCTGCTCATGCAACGCGGAACCGGCTGGCTGCTGCTGTTTACCCTGCTCCTGACGGGCTCGCTGGGGGCACCTGTCTTTCTGCTGCATTTCCTGATGGGACTGTGGCTGGCCCGGCACTGGATCGCCATTTCACGGTACTTGCTGGCACGGCCACTGCATCGTCGAATTTTGCTGTTGATGGGACTGCCGCTGTATACCGTCAACGACATCCATCAGGGCTGGCTGAATGAGACCGGACTCTGGCTCCTGTCGGGCCTGGGTGCCGTGCTGATCCTGCTGTATGTCAGCGGTTCGCTATCCAGCCAGCGGGTATTGAATGGCCAGACCCTGAGAATGATCGGCAAGGTATCCTACAGCCTGTACCTGCTGCACATCACGGTTCTGATCGGGCTGATTCCGCCACTGCTGCACGGGCTCGAACCACTGATACCCGACCGGTTCGCCCTGTGGGCTTGCGGATGGCTGCTGACCCTGACCCTCTCCCTGGCCGTCTCGCGCTGGTCCTATGCCTGGCTGGAGCAGCCAAGCATGGCAATGGGCAAATACCGGGGAGGCTGAAATGAACGCCTGCGAGCGGCCAGATGACCGGTCACACCGAATCACTCCCAAATTACCGTCAATTAGGCCACAATACGCAGCATATTCGCACCGGCTGTTTTCCCTGGCGAATCGGCAGCCCGGGTTCGTACCACCACTGAAATCAGGATTCCCCACCATGTCCGTTGAAAAAAACTTGTTCAGAGCCACCACCCCGTCTGTAGACATCGATCCCGGCGAAACCGGGGAATGGCTGGATGCCTTGCAAGCCGTCATCGAAGCCGAGGGTGTGGAACGCGCCCATTTCCTGATCGAAAGCCTGGTGGATCAGGCCCGTCGCTCCGGTGCCAACCTGCCCTACCGGGCCAATACCGCCTACATCAACACCATTCCGGCCCATCTCGAACCCCGCATGCCGGGCGATTCCGGCATTGAACAGCGCATTCGCTCCTACATCCGCTGGAACGCCATGGCCATGGTGGTCAAGGCCAACCGCAAATCCACCGAATACGGTGGCCATATTGCTTCCTTTGCCTCGGCAGCCACCCTTTACGATGTAGGCTTCAATCATTTCTTCCGGGCGGCCAGCAAGGATCACGGCGGTGATCTGGTTTATTTTCAGGGTCATGCCGCCCCCGGCATTTACGCCCGCGCCTACCTCGAAGGCCGCCTCAGCGACGCACAACTCGACAACTTCCGGGCTGAAATCGGTGGCAACGGCCTGTCCTCCTACCCGCATCCCTGGCTGATGCCGGACTTCTGGCAGTTCCCGACCGTTTCCATGGGTCTAGGGCCCATCATGGCCATCTACCAGGCCCGCTTCATGAAATACCTGGACGACCGCAGCATCCTGTCCACTGCCGGTCGCAAGGTCTGGTGTTTCTGTGGCGATGGTGAAATGGACGAACCGGAATCCATGGGCGCCATCGGGTTGGCCGGCCGCGAGCGGCTGGATAACCTCATCTTCGTGGTGAACTGCAACCTGCAACGACTGGACGGCCCGGTTCGGGGTGACGGCAAGATCATCCAGGATCTGGAAGCCGAATTCCGGGGAGCCGGCTGGAACGTCATCAAGGTCGTCTGGGGTTCCTACTGGGATCCGCTGCTGGCCAAGGACAGCAAGGGATTATTGAAAAAACGCATGGAAGAAGCGGTCGATGGCGAATACCAGTCCTACAAGGCCAAGGGGGGGGCTTACACCCGGGAATTTTTCTTCGGCAAATACCCGGAACTGGCTGAAATGGTGGCCAACCTGTCGGATGAGGACATCTGGCGGCTCAACCGGGGCGGTCACGATCCGCACAAGGTATACGCCGCTTATCTGGCTGCCTTTGAACATAAAGGCCAACCCACCGTGATCCTAGCCAAAACGGTCAAGGGCTATGGCATGGGCATGGCCGGTGAAGGGCTCATGACCACCCACCAGACCAAGAAAATGGATGAAGACTCGATCAAGGGCTTCCGGGATCGTTTCAATATCCCGGTTGCCGATGAACATCTGGCCGATTTGCCTTATTACAAACCGGCCCCCGACAGCCCGGAAATGACCTACATGCACGAACGGCGCAAGGCACTGGGCGGCTACCTGCCGAAGCGTCGACTGGACGCGCCGCTGTTGCAGGTACCGGAACTGGATGTCTTCGCTCCCCTGCTGAAATCCAGCGAAGACCGGGAAATGTCCACCACCATGGCCTTCGTGCGCCTGCTGACCCTGCTGCTGCGTGACAAGAAACTGGGCAAATACATCGTGCCCATCGTACCGGATGAAGCCCGTACCTTCGGCATGGACGGCCTGTTCCGTCAATACAGCATTTATTCGTCGGTGGGTCAGCTTTACACCCCGGAAGATGCCGGCGGCGTGATGTACTACAAGGAAGACAAGACCGGGCAGATTCTGGAAGAAGGCATCACCGAAGCCGGGGCCATGTCGTCCTGGCTGGCAGCGGCGGCCGCCTACAGCAACCACAACGTGCAGATGATTCCGTTCTACATCTATTATTCGATGTTCGGTTATCAGCGGGTGGGCGACCTGATGTGGCTGGCCGGCGACATGCGGGCGCGGGGCTTCCTGCTGGGTGGTACGGCGGGCCGTACCACCCTGGCCGGCGAGGGCTTGCAACACCAGGACGGTCACAGTCACCTGACCACCACCACCATTCCCAACTGCGTGGCCTATGACCCCTGTTATGCCTATGAACTGGCGGTCATCATTCAGGACGGCCTGCGGCGCATGTACCAGGAGGGCGAAAGCGTCTTCTACTACATCACGGTAATGAACGAAAATTACCTGCAACCGGAAATGCCGGAGGGCAGTCGCGAAGGCATCATCAGGGGACTGTACCCGTTGAGTACCCCGGCCCAGGCCAAAGTACAATTGCTGGGCAGCGGCACCATCCTGCGGGAAGTCATTGCGGCGGCAGACATGATCAAGCGCGACTACGGGATCGAATCCACCGTGTGGAGTGTCACCAGCTTCAGCGAATTGCGCAAGGACGGCCTCGAACAGCAACGCTGGAACCTGCTGCACCCGGAAGAACCACCCCGGCCCAGTCATCTGGAAACCCTGCTGGCCCCCACCCGGGGACCGATCGTGGTGGCCTCCGACTACATGAAAATGGTGGCCGACCAGATCCGGCCCTTCATACCGGCAGATCGTTCCTTCACGGTACTGGGTACCGACGGGTTTGGCCGCAGCGACCGCCGCTCGGAATTGCGATACTTCTTCGAGGTGAATCGTCATTACATTGCCTATGCGGCACTCAAGGCACTGGCCGATGGCGGCGTGTTTCCGGTCGAACGCCTGAAAGAGGTGATGAACCGCTACCGGATCGATCCGGACAAACCCAACCCGGTTCAGGTTTGAAGCCGATCCGGATTTTCCGAACAAGAACAATAGCCCGTTAGCCACAGACATACAGGAAACATCCCATGGGTTTAGAACGCGAAATACTGGTCCCTGACATCGGGGACTTCAAAAGTGTGGAAATCATCGAGGTTTTGGTCAGTCCGGGGGATGTCATCAAACCCGAAGACTCCCTCATTACGCTGGAAAGTGACAAGGCGGCCATGGAAGTCCCTTCGTCGCACGGCGGTGTCGTCAAGACGGTACTGGTCAAGGTGGGTGACCGGATCAATTCCGGTGCGCCGATACTGATCCTGACGGAATCGGACGGTGCGGTCGCCACAGAACTCGCCCCGGCCCCGGCAGAACCGGAACCGCCTGCTCCGGTTGCCCCGGCTCCGGCAACCAATCTCCCGGTGACTCCGGCAACCAATCTCCCGGTGACTCCGCCACCCGCCCCAAAACCGGAACCGGAACCCGAACCCGGCACTGAACACCGCGTCCCCCATGCCAGTCCCTCGGTACGCCGTTTTGCCCGTGAACTGGGAGCCGACATCGGCAAGATTCAGGGTAGCGGTCCCAAGGCACGCATCCTGAAGGAAGACGTTCAGCAATTCATCAAGGCCGCCCTGCAACGAGCCGCTCAACCGGTCAGCGGCGGCTTTGCCACCCTGCCGCCTGCGGCTGCCATCGACTTCAGCCGTTTTGGCCCGATCGAGGCCCGGCCACTGGCCCGGATCAAAAAACTGTCCGGTGCCAACCTGCACCGTAATTGGGTCAGCATTCCCCACGTCACCCAGTTCGATCAGGCCGACATCACCGACCTCGAAGCCTTCCGCCTGTCGCTCAAGGCCGAGGCCGACCAGCGCGGAGTCAAACTGACCCCCCTGCCCTTTGTCATCAAGGCCGTGGTGGCCGCCCTGAAAGCCTATCCCCACTTCAATGCCTCACTGGGCGCGAACGGGGATGAACTGATTCTCAAGCAGTATTATCATTTCGGCATTGCCGTCGACACGGTCGACGGGCTGGTGGTGCCCGTGTTGCGTGATGTCGATCAAAAAGGCCTGTTCGACCTGGCTGCCGAACTGGCCGAACTGGGCAACAAGGCCCGGGGCAAGAAACTGCGGGGCAGCGACCTCGAAGGCGGTACCTTCACCCTGTCCAGCCTGGGCGGTATCGGTGGCACGGCGTTTACCCCCATCATCAATTCGCCCGAGGTGGCGATACTGGGCTTGTCGAAATCACAAACCCAGCCGGTTTACCGGGAAGGTCAGTTCGTACCCCGCCTGCTGCTGCCCCTGTCGCTGTCCTACGATCACCGGGTCATCGACGGAGCCGAAGGGGCACGTTTCATCACCCACCTGTCCAGTCTGCTGGCCGATCTCCGGCGGGCGTTGCTGTAGTCTCATCCCCCAACAAACCGTTCACGGAACCCGGACATGAAACCCGCCCGAATCCCTTACTTCAGTGCAGACGATTACCTGGCCTTCGAAGAAACGCAGGCCAGCAAACACGAGTATTTCCAGGGTGAAGTATTTGCCATGGTGGGGGCGCGGGATGCGCATGTGACATGCAGCCTCAATCTGGAATCCCGGCTGCATCTGCACCTGCGGGGAACGCCCTGTCGTCCCTACATGGCCGACATGAAACTCCGGGTCGAGGCGGCGAATGCCTTTTTCTACCCGGATGTCTTCGTGACCTGCGATGCCCGGGATCAGGCCAACCCGCTGTACAAGGCCCATCCCCGTCTGATCGTCGAGGTATTGTCCGACTCCACGGCCCGGTTTGATCGGGGCGAAAAATTCGGAGCCTACCGTAGGCTCGATGCCCTGCGGGAATACGTACTGATCGACCCGGATACCTCCACCGTCGAGGTTTTTCGCCGCCACCAAGGCAGCGACGACTGGTCGTTCCACGCCTATGGCGGCACCGACACCCTGCACCTCGCCAGTGTCGAACTGGATATCCGTCTGGATGAACTGTTTGAAAACACCCAGCCGAACCAAACCATCTGACATGAAACCCGCCCGAATCCCTTACTTCAGTGCAGACGATTACCTGGCCTTCGAAGAAACGCAGGCCAGCAAACACGAGTATTTCCAGGGTGAAGTATTTGCCATGGTGGGGG
>Ga0172376_10003897_pt1 | contig 17350 bp, 16 predicted proteins | sample Lak35m_FD_121114 | JGI IMG/M metagenome (GOLD analysis project Ga0172376, IMG submission 121114) | Freshwater microbial communities from Kabuno Bay, South-Kivu, Congo - kab_092012_35m | ecosystem: Environmental > Aquatic > Freshwater > Lake | place: Democratic Republic of the Congo: South-Kivu... | reverse complement strand
TTATCTCGGCATCGGCGTGGCGATCATGGTCACTGGGCTTGTCGTGCAAGCCGTGGGCAACTTGTCCGTCATGCACTGGCCGCTGATCGGAGAGGTGCGCGGCTGGCAGGTCGCTTTCCTCATCCTCGGACCGCCCGGCATGCTGGTCTCGCTGTGGCTGCTCTCGGTCCGGGAACCCGCGCGGCGAGACGCAGGTGTTGCGACCGGCGTGCGTTATGCCGATGTCTGGCGACGCCTGCGCGAGGAGGCCGGGTTCTACGCGAACCTGACTTTTGGCGTGTCGATGCTGACACTCACCTTCAACGCGGTCGCCTTCTGGGTTCCCGCCCATCTGCTGCGCACCCACGAGTTGTCACCTTTGCAGGTCGCCTTCAGCTACGGACCGATCATGTTTGTCGCCGGTTCGCTCGGCATCCTGATGGGCGGCATGCTCGCCGATCGCTGGCGCGCGGCGGGCCGGGCTGACGCAGAACTGCAGGTGATTCTGTATAGCGCCTTGGCACTGGCACCGCTCGTGATTGCGGCATTTCAGGTCAGCGATGCGGCGCTGGCCATCGGCCTGCTCGCGCCTTTGCTGTTCGTCACCAGCTTCCCCTTTGGTGCAGCCTCAGCGGCACTACAAATGGTGACGCCCAATCGACTGCGCGCGCGAACCTCAGCCATCTACCTGCTGGTCATCAACCTGTTAGGCATCGGCCTCGGGTCGAGTGCCGCCTCGTTCGTCTCCGATGTACTGCTCAAAGACGAACAGCGCATCGGCGATGGGGTGACGGCCGTCGCTGCGCTGGCCGCACCCCTGGCCGCATGGTTGATCCACCGTGCCCGACCGACCTACCGGCGCCTGACGCTCACTGCCGCGAGCTAACCGGCCACTGCACTCGACTCGCCGAGTTTCGATTAGCTCGCGGGGCGCACGGCGACGAACAGGGTGTTGCCGCCGCGATTGATCAACAGCGCCACCGTCTTGCCGGCTCGCGAGACGCGCTCACGAAAATCTTTGATGGTCTTCACTGGACTGCCATTGACGCTGACCACGATGTCGCCACGCGTCAGACCCGCATCGGCGGCCGGGCCTGTGGCGCGCTCGACGAGTAGACCTTCAGGCACTTCAGCGTTCGGATTGCGCTGCCGACCGCGGGGCCCGAATCCTTGACTACGCTCCTCGGCGGTCAACTCGCGCACCACGAGGCCGAGTCGATCCGGTGAGCGTTCAGGCGCCGGCTCTTCATTAGCCGCCACCACAGGTTCCGTCTGCAACTCAGCGACGCGTACGCTGAGTTTGCGCGCTGCGCCATCACGCCATACTTCGAGCGAGGCCTCGCTGCCAGGCTGAATCACGCCGATGACCGTCGGCAACTGCTCCGAGCGCTCAATCGATGTGCCATTCGCCGAGAGGATGATGTCACCCTGGCGGATGCCCGCCTTGGCGGCCGGGCCGCCAGCCTCGACGCTACCCACCAGCGCTCCGCGCGGTCGGTCGAGACCGAAACTCTCGGCGAGAGCCGCATCGACGGGCTGGATCTGCACGCCGATCTTGCCGCGACTCACGCGACCCTTGGCGATGATCTGGTCACGCACGTTGACGGCCAGATCGATCGGGATGGCGAAGGAGATGCCCATGTAACCGCCGGAGCGGCTGTAGATCTGCGAGTTGATGCCCACCACTTCACCGACGAGATTGAACAGCGGCCCGCCCGAGTTACCGGGGTTCACGGCGACGTCCGTCTGGATGAAATTCACGTAGTTCGAGTCGGCATCCTGCAGACCACGCGCGGTCGCACTGACGATGCCTGCGGTGACGCTGTTATCGAAACCAAACGGCGAACCAATGGCAATGACCCACTCGCCCGGGCGCAATTTCTTTGGATCCCCGAGTCGCACGACGGGCAGCGCCTTCGCCTCGATCTTGAGGACGGCAATGTCGGTGGGTTTGTCGAGACCCACGACTTTGGCCTTGAACTCCCGGCGATCGGTCAGTTTGACCGTCACCTCCTCGGCCTCATCCACGACATGCGCGTTGGTCAGTACATACCCGTCGCTGCTGACGATGAACCCGGAGCCCTCGCCGCCCGGACGGCGGAAACTCTCTTCGCCGCCCTCCTCCGGCATGCCGGGTACGCCACGGCCGCCACCGGGCGCGCCAAAGCGCCGGAAAAATTCGTAGAACGGATCGTTCGGCGACATGCCAGGACCGGAGAGGCGTACGCGTTTGCCCTTGGTCGAAATGTTCACGACCGCCGGGCCGTGCTGCTGCACGAGTGCGGCGAAGTCCGGCAGGACGACACCGCCTTGGGGCGCCGCCGCAGCGGCCATCGGCGTCGCGCTGATTTGCGCAAGGCCCGCCGCTGCGATGGGGGCATCGGCGGCATCGGAGGCACGCGGCTGGCAAGCCGTGAACACAAGCAAGGAGAGGACCGCCGCGAGACTGCGACGAACAAACGGACGTCGTGACATGGTAACTACCCAGTGCATGAACACGCTCTCCTAGACCAAGCCGTTATGGGGAAGTTCACGAAACCTGCTCACGTCGTCGGAATGCCGACCACAGCGAGAACAACAGTCCGCCGATGCCGAGCAACAAAATCGGGACGTTGCCCGTCTGCAGGTAGGGCGTGGCACCACTGCGAGGCGTGATCTGGGCGCGCAGCACTGCGGCTTGGTATTCCGGAGCCTGCGCCACGATCGCCCCCTGTGGATCGATCACTGCGGAGACGCCATCGTTGGCCGCCCGAACCATGAACCGGCGCGCCTCGATCGCACGCATGCGCGAGATTTGCAGATGCTGGTAACGGGCTGTCGACCGACCAAACCACGCGTCATTGGTGACGTTGACGAGCGCGGTGGACGCGAGCACCGTCAACCGCTGCGTCGTGGGGTAAGCGTCTTCGTAGCAAATACTCGCTGACAGCTTCAGCCCGGCGAGTTGCAACGGTGGCTGCACTGGCGCGCCTGGCGTGAAATCCGAGTACGGCAGACTCATCAAGCGCAACCATCGCCGCACTAACTTAGGCACCGGAAAAAACTCGCCGAAAGGGACGAGGTGATGCTTGTTGTACCACGTCACTTCTTCACCAAAGGCAAGCAAAGAATTGAAGTAAGCGAGCTCATCGAGATCGGCCAGCGCATCCGCGCTCGTCGCATCAGGGCTCGCAGCATCCGAGCCGGCAGTACCCGTGGTCGCAGGCTCTGCGCGGATAAGACCGAGCAGCAACGCCGAGCGTTGCGCCTCGGCCGCATTGGCAAGATCACGCAAGTACGGCACGATATTGTTTGCAAGATCCGGCGCTGCAGCCTCGGGCCACACCACGAGTGGCGTACCGAGCACCTGCAAGGTCAGATCGCGATACCGACGCAGCGTCGTTTCGCGGTTCGACTCCAACCATTTCTGATCTTGCGGGATCGCCCCCTGCACAATCGCCACGCCGACCGGTGATCCAGCCGTCTCGGTCCACGCGATGCGATCGAGCGCAGCACCGAGCGGCCAAGGCACCGATAGCAGCACTGCAGCGACCAGCCGCTCACGACGCGTGCCCTGCCACAACATCACGAGCGCACCCGCCATCAGCAAGACGACGGCCGAAACGAGATAGACGCCACCGAGTGGCGCGAACCCCGCAAGCCAAGTGTCGGTGTGTGCATACCCGAACGACAGCCAACCGAAACCCGAGAGCGCCCAGCCACGTAGCCACTCGAGCAGCACCCACAGTGCCGGCAGGCCTACAACCCAGCGCATGGCACCGCGCGGCGGCAACCACCGGGCCGCGAAGTATCCCAGCGCAGCGCTATATAGCGCCATCACGGAAACAAGCGCTGCCATCAAGCCTAGCGCGAGCCATAACGGCGCTTTGCCGAACCCATGAATGCTGACGTAAAGCCAGTAGGTTCCGGCTGCGAAAGTGCCCATGCCGAAACAGAACCCGACCCACGCCGCACGGCGCGGCGGGCAGCCCTGCAATAAGGCAAAGAGCAGCGCAGGAGCGAGTACCGTAAAGGGCCATACTCCGAACGGCGCGAATGCGAGGGCAAGAGCGGCCCCAGCGAGCCCGGCGATCAGCGGGCCTGCAACACTGTCTCCGCGCAGCAGCGACTCGGGTGACATGCGTTGCCGCGGATCAGTCCGCGGCGCGCTCTTCCAGCGGCTGCACATCCCGCGGCGGCAGCACTTTGAGGGCCTCGACGCGCCGCCGATCGGCGCGCAGCACACGAATCTCGATGTCGCCGATCATCAAGGTCTCGCCGCGACGCGGCAAGTGCCCGAGTTGTTTCATCACGAGACCCGCGACGGTGTCGAACTCGTCATCAGCCAACTCGACGCCAAAGTATTCGTTGAACTCGGCGATCGGCGTTGCCCCACGCACCAGGAACTGCCGCTCGGCCTCTTTGCGGATGTTCTGGTCGTCTTCCACATCGAACTCGTCGTCGATGTCGCCCACGATCTGCTCGATCGCATCTTCGATGGTCACGACGCCCGAGACGCCACCGTATTCATCAACGACGATCGCCATGTGGTTACGGTTACGCCGAAATTCCTTGAGGAGCACGTTGACTCGTTTTGATTCGGGCACGACCACAGCAGGCCGCATGCATTCGCGGATATCGAAATCCGCCAAGCGTCCGGTGGCCACGTAGCGCAGTACGTCCTTGGCGAGCAGGATGCCGACGATGTCGTCGCGGTCGTCGTCCATCACGGGAAAGCGCGAGTGCCCAGACTCCACAATCACCGGCAACAACTTCTCCGCCGGATCATCACGCCGCACCGTCACCATCTGCGAACGCGGGATCATGATGTCGCGCACCTGCAGATCGGCGACGCCGAGCACGCCCTCCATCATCTGCAGCGCATCGGCATCGATCAGGCCGCGCTCGAGTGCCTGACGCATCTGCTGCACGAGATCCTCGCGATCCTCCGCCTCGCCTGACAGGGCGCGGCCGAGCTTGCGCATCCAGCTCATGGAACTGTAACGCGGGTTGGTCATGCAGACTCCGTGGTCTCAAGATAGGGGTCGGCGATGCCAAAGCCCGCCAAGATCCGCCGTTCGCGCCGCTCCATGCGTCGCGCATCAGCTTCATTTTCGTGATCGAGCCCCAGCAGATGCAGGCAACCGTGCACCACCATATGGGCCCAGTGCGCCTCGCTACGCTTGTGCTGCTTGCGCGCCTCACGCTCGATCACCGGCGCGCACAGCACAATGTCACCCAAAGAGCGCATCGCTGCAGGACGCCCGAGTCGCGGGGCGGGAAAGGACAAGACGTTGGTCGCATAGTCGCGACCGCGCCAGAGCAAATTGAGCTTGCGGCCCTCGGCTGCACCGACGATCCGGACGGCAAGCTCGGCATCGTGACCGCGCGCGCCGCTCGCCGCGCGCGCCCAGCGGGCGATCCGGGCGCTGGCAGGCATCGACCCGCGAAGACTGCTGCGCACTTCCACGCGTAGCGGTGCACGCACACGGGCGGAGGGACGAATACGCGGCGTCACGAGGCGGGTCCCTCGCGATGAGGCGCGCTTTCACGCGCCTCGTACGCCTGCACGATGCGCTGCACGAGCGGATGGCGCACCACATCGCGAGCCTCGAAAAACTGGAACCCTACGCCCTGCACGCCGCGCAGCACGTCGAGCACATGACGCAGTCCCGACAATTTGCCGGCTGGCAGATCGGTCTGCGTCACATCGCCCGTAACCACTGCACGCGAACCAAAGCCGATACGCGTGAGGAACATTTTCATCTGCTCGACCGTGGTGTTCTGCGCTTCATCAAGAATGATGAACGAATCGTTGAGCGAGCGACCCCGCATGAACGCGAGTGGCGCCACCTCGATCACATTACGCTCGATAAGTTTCGCGACTCGATCAAAGCCCATCATCTCGTACAGCGCGTCGTACATCGGGCGCAAGTACGGGTCGACCTTCTGCGTGAGATCGCCCGGCAAAAACCCGAGCCGCTCGCCGGCCTCAACGGCCGGGCGCACAAGTACGATGCGCCGCACCCGATCCGACTGCAGCGCCTCGACAGCGCAGGCCACCGCCAGATAAGTCTTGCCCGTACCGGCGGGCCCGACGCCGAAAGTCAAATCGTCGCGCCGAATGCGGCGCAGATATTCTCGCTGGTTCGGGCCGCGTGCGCGAATCGTGCCGCGCAACGTGCGCAGACCCGTGTCCTCCGAGTCGCCCTCAGGCGCCGCCCCCGGCGAAGCCGCACTGGCATCCTGATCGCGCAGCGCCAGATGCACGGACTCGGGCGTGATGTCCTCGGTGCGCGCAAGCCTGAATAACTCGCCGAGCAAGGCCTCAGCCGCACGGGCCTTGGGACCTTGTACACGGAAAGCACTGCCGCGACGTCGCACTTCCACACCGAGACGCGACTCGATGAGCCGCAGATTTTCATCGAGTGGCCCGCACAAATTGGCGAGACGCTCGTTATCGGGCGGCTCGAGCGAAAACTCGCGCAAGGCGAGTTCGGGGGAATCAGCCACGGGCGCGCTCCGCCGCCGCGATACGCCCACGCAGGGAGTGGGCCTTCGCTTCAGTGATCTCGACATCGACGAAGTGCCCAATGAGCCGCGCAGGGCCCGGAAAATTGACCCAGCGATTGTCCTCGGTGCGCCCGGCAAGCTCGGTCGCGTCCTTGCGCGACGGACGCTCGACGAGCACCCGCTGAGTACTACCCACCATGGCTCGATTGCGCGCCTGCGAATGCTCCTCGAGCACGGCCTGCAACTGCACGAGGCGGGCCTGCTTTTCGTCTTGGGGCGTGTCGTCAGGCAATGAAGCCGCCGGCGTACCCGGGCGACGGCTGTAGAGAAAGCTGAAGGACTGATCGATCGACAGGTCGCGTACGAGCTGCAACGTAGCCTGAAAATCGCGCGCGGATTCACCGGGGAAGCCCACGATGAAATCCGAGGTGACTGAAATATCGGGCCGCACGGCACGCAACTTGCGGATCTTTTCTTTATACTCGAGCGCCGTATAGCCGCGCTTCATGAGCGAGAGCACGCGATCAGAACCCGATTGCACCGGCAGGTGCAGATGATTGGCGAGCTTCGGAATGTTCGCGTACGCCTCGATCAGACTGTCGTCGAACTCGAGCGGATGAGAAGTCGTGAAGCGGATGCGCTCGATGCCAGCGATGGCGGCCACGTGGTGCAAGAGCGTCGCCAGATCGACGAGCACGCCGTCGGCCATGGCCCCGCGGTAGGCGTTGACGTTCTGACCAAGCAGCGTGATCTCGCGAACGCCTTGCTCGGCCAACTGCGCGACTTCGGTCAGCACGGACTCGAGCGGCCGACTGACTTCATCGCCTCGCGTGTAGGGCACCACGCAGAAGCTGCAGTATTTGCTGCAGCCTTCCATGATCGAGACAAACGCCGTGGCACCTTCGGCACGTGGCGCCGGCAAGGCATCGAACTTCTCGATCTCCGGGAAACTGACATCGACCACTGCCCGCCCCGTACCGCGCAGTTCAGCGAGCATCTGCGGCAGACGGTGTACCGTCTGCGGCCCAAACACCAGATCGACCTGCGGCGCAGCCTTGATGAGCGTGTCGCCTTCCTGGCTCGCCACGCAGCCACCCACGCCGATGATCACTCCGGGCCGGGCATCTTTGATCTGCTTCCACTCGCCGAGCAGCGAAAAGACTTTTGATTCGGCCTTCTCACGCACCGAGCAGGTGTTGACGATGAGCACGTCCGCCACGGCCGGGTCGTCCGTGGCGACGAAACCCTCGGCTGCGGCCAGCACATCCCCCATCCGTGAGGAGTCGTACTCATTCATCTGGCAGCCGTAGGTCTTGATGAAATATCGACCGGTCACGGCTGCGCCCGCCGGCGGCGGGTCAGAAGGGGATGTCGTCGTCAAAGGTCTCATCTTTTTCAGTGCTGCTACGTACCGGCTCGCCGTATCCCGGATCGGACCCTTGCGAGCGACCACCGCCCGAGGATCGGCCCTCGCCACCCATGCCGCCGCGACCACCGCCCAGCATCTGCATGTCGTTGCCGACGATCTCGGTGGTGTAGCGGTCGTTACCCTGCTTATCTTGCCACTTGCGGGTGCGCAAACGGCCTTCGATGTAAACCTGCGAGCCCTTGCGCAGATACTCGCCGGCGATCTCGGCGAGGCGGCCGAACAGCGCGACGCTGTGCCACTCGGTCTGCTCTTTCATTTCGCCGGTCTGCTTGTCCTTCCAGCTCTCGCTGGTGGCGATGCGTAGATTGGCGACGGTCATGCCCGAGGGCATGGCCTTGGTGTCCGGGTCCTGGCCCAGATTGCCGACGATGATGACTTTGTTGATGCCGCGTGCCATGGCGAACCTTCCTGTAGTGGACCCTCCCCGGCCGGGGCCCTCTCAGGCGGGGCAGTACGGCGGCGGGCGGGGGGTGGAAAAGCGCTCTATTCTAATCGTCTGGCCACCCGCCTGCACCGCGAAAATCCCGACAAAACGCCTGTGAAGACCGCTAGACCCCCGCAAAGGCCGGCCGAGGGGCTACACTAATCGGCTGTTTTTTCTGGATAACGGCTCGATGCATCCGATCCGCATCCGCGGTGCGCGGACCCACAACCTGCGCAATCTCGACCTCGACATCCCCCGGGACAGTCTGGTGGTGATCACCGGCCTGTCCGGCTCGGGGAAGTCATCCCTGGCGTTCGACACGCTCTATGCCGAGGGCCAGCGCCGCTACGTCGAATCGCTGTCGGCCTATGCGCGGCAGTTCCTTTCGATGATGGACAAGCCCGAGGTAGACCACATCGAGGGGCTCTCCCCCGCCATTGCCATCGAGCAGAAGGCCGCATCCCACAACCCTCGCTCCACGGTCGGCACGGTCACCGAAATCCACGACTATCTGCGCCTGCTCTACGCCCGCGCCGGTCTACCACGCTGCCCCGAGCACGGCATCGGGCTCGAAGCCCAGACCGTCAGCCAGATGGTCGATCAGGTCCTGCGCTTCGAGGAGGGCACGGCCGCCATGCTGCTGGCTCCGCTCGTGCAAGATCGCAAGGGCGAGCACGCGACGGTGCTTCGAGATCTGCAGGCCCAGGGCTTCGTACGCGCCCGCGTCGACGGCGAACTCGTCGAGCTCGACACCCTGCCGCAGCTCGATGCGCGTCGCAAACACAGCATCGAGGCCGTCATCGATCGCTTCCGGGTACGCGCAGAGAGCGCGCCGCGACTCGCCGAATCGTTCGAGACCGCGTTGCGTCTTGCCGGCGGTACGGCGCGCGTGGTGCGCATGGACGAACCGCGCGGCGCAGGCCTGTTGTTTTCCAATCGGCATGCCTGCCCCGAGTGCGGCTACAGCGTGCCGACGCTCGAGCCGAAGATGTTCTCGTTCAACAGCCCCGCGGGGGCTTGCCCCGACTGCGACGGTCTCGGTCAACAGGAATTTTTTGATCCGGCACGCGTCGCCGCCTATCCGCAGCTCTCGCTCGCAGGCGGTGCAATTCGTGGCTGGGATCGCCACAACCCGCATTACCTGCAGTTGATCGAGACGCTGGCGAGACACTACGGCTTTGACATCGAGGAACCTTGGCAGGAACTGCCGGCGCACACTCGCCAGATATTGCTCTACGGCAGCGGCGAGGAGAGCATCGAGTTCGTCTACGGCAGCAGCCGTGGGCGCCCGACGCGGCGCTCGCATCCCTTCGAGGGCATGCTCTGCAATATCGAGCGGCGCTATCGCGAGACCGACTCCCCGGCGGTCAAGGAAGAACTCGCCAAATACCTCGGCTGGCGGGCGTGCCAGACCTGTGATGGCAGCCGTCTTAATCTCACCGCACGCCACGTGTTCATCGGCGAGCGATCGCTCCCGGTGGTCACCCGACTCGCAGTGAGCGATGCCGCGCAATTCTTTGCCGAACTGCAACTGCCCGGCTGGCGCGGCGAGGTCGCCGGTAAGATCGTTCGCGAAGTACTGGATCGATTACGCTTCTTGGTCGATGTCGGACTCGAGTACCTGACGCTGGAGCGCAGTGCCGACACGCTATCGGGCGGCGAAGCCCAGCGAATCCGCCTCGCGAGCCAGATCGGCTCAGGGCTGACCGGTGTGATGTACATCCTCGATGAACCCTCGATAGGTTTGCATCAGCGCGACAACGGACGGCTGCTCGCGACGCTGCGCCGGCTGCGCGATCTCGGCAACACGGTAATCGTGGTCGAGCACGACGAAGAAGCCATTTTGGCGGCCGATCACCTCATCGATCTCGGACCCGGCGCCGGCGTCCATGGTGGCGCGATCGTCGCCGCCGGCACCCCGACCGATATTCGCGACTGTCCCGACTCGCTCACCGGACAGTATCTATCCGGCACGCTGCGCATCGAGGTGCCGCGGCTGCGCACGCCGGCGCAACCGGGCAAGGTGCTGCGGGTCGTCGGCGCGAGTGGTAACAATCTCAAAAATGTGACGGTCGAATTGCCGATCGGGTTGTTGAGCTGCGTCACCGGGGTGTCGGGCTCTGGCAAGAGCACGCTCGTCAACGACACGCTGCTGCGCCGCGCGCTTGCCGAGCTCAGCGGGGGCCCGAATGATGCCTCACCTTGCACAGCGCTCGAGGGCTTGGAGTTCATCGATCGGGTCATCGACATCGACCAAAGTCCGCTGGGACGCACGCCACGTTCCAACCCCGCCACCTACACGGGTGTGTTCACGGCACTACGCGAGTTGTTCGCCCAAGTGCCCGAGGCTCGCACTCGCGGCTACGATGCCGGGCGCTTCAGCTTCAACGTAAAGGGTGGCCGCTGCGAGGCCTGTCAGGGCGATGGCGTCATGCGCGTCGAGATGCATTTTTTGCCGGACGTGTACGTGCCCTGCGACGTGTGCCGCGGCAAGCGCTACAACCGCGAGACCTTGCAGATCCTCTATCGTGGCCGCAGCATCCACGACGTACTGGAAATGACTGTCGAGGACGCACTCGCGTTCTTCCGCAATATCCCGGCCGTGCAGCCGAAGCTGCAGACACTACTCGACGTGGGCCTCGGTTATCTCAAGCTCGGCCAGAACGCCACCACGCTCTCGGGCGGTGAGGCGCAGCGCGTCAAGCTTGCTCGGGAACTGGCCAAGCGGGCGACGGGCCGCACGCTCTACATTCTCGATGAGCCGACCACGGGGCTGCACTTTCACGATGTCGCACAGCTGCTGCGCGTGCTGCAAAGATTGCGCGATGAAGGCAACACGGTGGTGGTCATCGAGCACAACCTCGATGTCATCAAGACCGCCGACTGGATCGTTGATCTTGGGCCAGAAGGCGGCGCGGGCGGCGGTGAAGTGTTGGCGAGCGGCACGCCCGAGCAGGTGGCGCGCGTCGCACGCTCGCATACGGGTCGTTATCTGGCACCGTTGCTGAAGAAGCGCTGAACAACCTCCTCGCCGACGAGAGTCTCTTCGTATCGACCCGTTGTGTAATGACGCACGACTTCGCGCCAAAAATACACGGACGGGATGTTGCGGCGTAGCTCGCGTACTTCCCACTGTCCGGCGAATCGATCGAACACCAATGCTGCAGCCGCGCGACCCACACCCCGTCGTCGCATCTCTGGTTCGATGAAGAACTCCTGCATGCGAAATGCATCCGGTACCGGCAAGCGCGCGAACATGCAAAACCCAGCGGGCAAACCGTCGCGCATCAGCAGCATCACGATGTTGCGCCGATCGCCGAACCACTCGTCGAGACCTTGACTCGATTCTTCGGTCGTCACACGCCGGCGCGCGAACTCGCCGAGCCAGTTCGCGTAACTGCGCTCAAGCCAGGCGCGTTGCTGCGGCGCAGTGCGCGCATCTCTCAGGCTGACAGTCATGACAATTCGAGTCCCCAAAAAAACAAACCCGGGAAGTGGCTGACCACCGTCCCGGGTTCGTTCAGGAGCCTTGCGGCTCCCGCGTTGCAATTTCCGTTAGGAAATTACTTCGCGGCCTCGGCAGGAGCCGGGGCAGCAGCGGCGTCGGCCGGAGCAGCGGCAGCGTCAGCAGCCGGAGCAGCGGCGTCGGCAGCCGGGGCGGCCTCAGCGGCAGGAGCCTCAGCGGCAGGAGCCTCAGCAGCCGGAGCAGCCTCGGCCGGAGCCTCAGCAGGCTTGCCACCGCAGGCGGTCAGGGCGAGCGCCGCGAGAACGGCGCTAAGAGCGAGCTTCGTCTTCATTTAGTTTTCCCCAAAAAGTAGAGACAAGAGTGAATCAAACAACCTAGCTAGTTTGTCTGGCGACTTTCGCCGCGCGCGAATTCTATAGGGTTTTTTCGTGCTTGTGAACGACCATTCGGCCTAGAATTCACGCTTCGTCTCGAGGAGCCCCCATGCCGCAACCCACCCCCGGTAGCCTATTCCCCGCCCACCTCGCCGAGGTCGCGAGTCGCACGGCGGCGGCTCTCGAGCGCTGCGGTTTCGATGCGGTGCTGCTGCATGCCGGGGAGCCGCTGGAGTTGTTTCGGGATGATCAACACTACCCGTTCAAGGCTCACCCGCCCTTCAAGTGGTGGGCACCGCTCCTCGATGCCCCGGGATCGATGGTGCTGTGCCGGCCCGGTCAGCGTCCGCAACTGATTTTCCATGTCGCCACCGACTTCTGGTACCTGCCAAACAGACTCCCGGAGGGGGGATGGACCCGCGAATTCGACATCATCGAGGTGCATTCGCGCGCCGAGGCGCGGCTTGCGCTGCCGACCGACCTCGGGCACACCGCCTGGATCGGCGATCCGTTACCGGAACTGCTCGACTGGGGACTCGCCAGCATCAATCCGCCTGATCTGCTGCGCCGACTCGACTACGCCCGTGGGTGCAAGACCGCCTACGAGATCGAATGCTTGGCCGAGGCCAACCGGATCGGCGCACGGGGTCACCGCGCGGCCGAGGCCTGCTTTAGAGCCGGCGGGAGCGAGTACGACATTCACCAGGCTTTTGCGGACGCTTGCGGGCAACGGGAGCAGGAGTTGCCGTACAACTGCATCGTGGCGCTCAACGAAGGCGGGTCGGTGCTGCACTACCAGATTCTGCAGCGCGAGCGCCCCCGCCAGCATCACTCGCTGCTGCTCGATGCCGGCGCGAGCCATGCAGGCTACGGCAGCGACATCACCCGCACCTCGGCCTTTGACGATGCCGAGTTCACCGCGCTGATTGGCGCCATGGATCGGCTGCAGCTCGGACTCTGCGATCTCGCCAAGCCCGGCACCGACTGGCGCGACATCCACCTGGCCGCAGTGCAACGCATTGCCGGCCTGCTGTGCGAGACCGGGGTCATCCGGTGCGGTGCCGACGAAGCCATCGATTCGGGTGTCTCGCGGCTGTTCTTTCCACACGGCATTGGCCACATGCTGGGCCTGCAGGTGCACGACGTCGGTGGCCTGTTCGCCGACGCCGAGGGGGGCACCTTGCCCAAGCCGCCGCGTGATCCGGCACTGCGACTGACCCGACGCCTCGAGCCCGGGTTCGTGGTCACGATGGAGCCCGGGTTCTACTTCATCGATGCGCTGCTCGAACCTCAGCGGCAGGGCAGCCACGCCGCCCGTATCAATTGGGCGCGGGTCGATCAGCTACGCCGATTTGGCGGCATCCGCATCGAAGACAACCTGGCGATTACGGCGGACGGTCACGACAACCTGACCCGCCGGGCATTCGCCTCGGCGTAATTACTTTTTCAGCAGGTCGCGGATCTCTTCGAGCAGCACTTCGTTGCGCGGCGGCGCGGGCGGTGCGGCAGGCTCCGCTGGCGCAGGCGCGGCCTTGAGTCGGTTGATGGCCTTGATGGCCATGAACAGTGCCGCGGCGATCAGCGTGAAGTCGAAGATGGTTTGCACGAAGGCGCCCCACTTCAAAACGATTTCGGTGCCGTCCGGACCCATACCGAGCGAAGTGCCCATGTCCTCGAAGGAGACACCGCCGACGATCTTGCCGAGCACCGGCATGACGATATCGCCGACCAAAGACGAGACGATTTTGCCAAAAGCCGCGCCGACGACGACGCCGACCGCCAGATCGATGACGTTGCCGCGTACGGCAAACTGCTTGAATTCCTGAACCAGACCCATGTTCGCTCCCCCTGTCTGTGATGCCCTGGCGGCGATTCCTCAAGGAGCGCATGTTAACGCGCGAAGCCGGCGCGACAAAAGAAAAGGCCGATGTCTTCGTTGGAAGACATCGGCCTCGTGTCACTGAACGACTGCCGCTTGCGACCCGCTCTGCTGGCGGGCAGCCCTACCGACTTTCGCCTCAGGCTGCAGCAGCCTTGCGGGCGCGCGGCTTGGCAGATGACTTGGTCGCCGCCTTCGCCTTCTTCTTGCCCTTGGCCGGAGCAGTCTCTTCGGCGGCAGGCGCTGCAGCCTTGTCGACAAGCTGCATCAGCGCCATCGGCGCCGAGTCGCCCGGGCGCGGCATCATGCGCAGGATTCGCGTGTAGCCACCGGCGCGTGCCTTGAAGCGCGGACCGAGATCGGCGAACAGCTTGGTCACCACGTCCGCATCGCGCAAACGCGCGAACGCGAGACGGCGACGGGCTTCGCTGTCGGTCTTGGCGAGCGTGATCAGGGGCTCGACCACCCGACGCAGTTCCTTGGCCTTCGGCAAAGTGGTGCGGATGGTCTCATGACGCAGCAGTGCCACACTCATGTTACGCATGAGCGCGTGGCGGTGCGGAGCATTGCGCGACAGTTGCCGCCCTGTAAGTCGATGACGCATAACTAACCTCTATTCAGTCTGATGCGCGCCGCTCACGCAGCGCGCATCACAGGATCACATCAGGCCGCGATCTTCGTCGTGGCGCAGTCCCGCCGGCGGCCAACCATCGAGACGCATGCCGAGCATCAAGCCGTGGCTTTGCAGCACTTCCTTGATTTCGGTGAGCGACTTCTTGCCGAGGTTCGGCGTACGCAGCAGTTCGACCTCGGTGCGCTGCACGAGATCGCCGATGTAGTGGATGTTCTCTGCCTTGAGGCAGTTGGCACTGCGCACCGTGAGCTCGAGCTCATCGACCGGACGCAACAGGATCGGATCGAACTGGGCCGCCTCGGACTTGCCGCCCGCTTCTTCCTCGCCCTGCAGATCGACGAACACCGACAGCTGATCCTTGAGGATGCTGCCTGCACGCCGAATCGCCTCTTCGGCATCGATGGTGCCGTTGGTCTCGATATCGAGGATCAGCTTGTCGAGATCGGTGCGCTGCTCGACGCGAGCCGCATCCACCGAGTAGGTGACACGACGGATCGGGCTGAACGAGGCATCGAGCTGCAGTCGACCGATCGGCCGGCTGACTTCCTCGAACGCCAAACGCTGCGAGGCCGGGCGATAGCCACGACCGCGCTCCACGCGCAGCACCATGTTGAGTTCGCCGGCCTTGGTGAGGTTGGCGATGATCAACTCCGGGTTGACCACTTCGACGTCGTGGTCGGTCTGAATGTCACCTGCGGTGACGGGGCCCGGGCCCTTCTTCGACAAGCGCAGCTCCGCCGAATCGCGCGTGTGCATGCGAATGGCGACTTGCTTGAGATTCAGCAGCATATCGACGACGTCTTCCTGCACGCCCTCGATGCTCGTGTACTCGTGCAGCACGCCCTCGATCTCCGCCTCGGTGATCGCAGCGCCCGGTATGGACGAGAGCAGCACGCGACGCAGCGCATTGCCGAGCGTGTGGCCGAAGCCACGCTCGAACGGCTCGATGACCACGCGGGCCTGACGCGGCGCGAGCGGGCTCACCTTCACGACACGCGGCTTGAGGAATTCAGTAACGGATCCTTGCATGTTCAAATCCTCTCTCGGTAGCCGAGCATTACTTCGAGTACAACTCGACGACCAGGTTTTCGTTGATGTCGGGCAGGATGTCATCCCGCGCCGGCACCTGCTTGAAGACGCCCTTCATTTCCTTGTCGTTCACTTCGACCCACTCGGGCAAGCCGACCTGCGAGGCGATCTGCATCGCGTTCTGGATGCGCAACTGCTTGCGCGCCTTCTCGCGAATCTGCACCACATCGCCCGGACGCAACTGACAAGAGGCAATGGTGACAACCTCGCCATTGACCTCGACACCCTTGTGGCTGACGAGCTGGCGGGCCTCGGAACGGGTGGCTGCGAAGCCCATGCGGTAGACCACGTTGTCCAGCCGGCACTCGAGCAGCTTCAGCAGGTTCTCGCCCGTGGCTCCCGAGCGGCGGGCCGCCTCGGTGTAGTAGTTGGCGAACTGCCGCTCGAGCACGCCGTACATGCGGCGCAACTTCTGCTTCTCGCGCAACTGGCTGCCGTACTCCGACAAGCGGGTCTTGCGCTCGCTCTTGACGCCCCCGGGGGGCACCTGGAACTTGCACTTGGACTCGAGCGGCTTGACGCCACTCTTCAGAAACAGATCGGTGCCCTCGCGACGAGCGAGCTTGCACTTGGGACCAATATAACGGGCCATGAATGAATCCTCTTGCGACGCGGCGTCAGACGCGACGCTTCTTGGGCGGACGACAGCCGTTGTGCGGAATCGGCGTCACATCCGAAATGCTGGTGATCTTCAAGCCGCAATTGTTGAGCGCGCGAACCGCCGACTCGCGACCCGGGCCGGGGCCGGCCACACGCACTTCGACATTGCGCAAGCCATGCTCCTGCGCCGCAGTGCCCGCCTTCTCGGCGGCGACCTGCGCAGCAAAGGGCGTGGACTTGCGCGAGCCGCGGAAGCCACAACCACCCGAGGTCGCCCACGACAGCGTGTTGCCCTGTCGGTCGGTGATCGTGATGATCGTGTTGTTGAAGGAAGCGTGGACGTGCGCGATACCATCGAGCACGTTCTTGCGGGCCTTCTTCGGCTTCTTTGCGCCGCCAGCGGCGCCCGATTGCGATTTCTGTTCTGCCATGTGCTTTTGCCTGCTGACCCTTTATGCCTTGCCCGGGGGCGCGTTGAGTTTGACGGCTTGCTTGCGCGGACCCTTGCGCGTGCGCGCGTTGGTGCGCGTGCGCTGGCCACGGACCGGCAGGCCTTTGCGATGACGCATGCCGCGGTAGGTACCGAGGTCCATCAATCGCTTGATGTTCATCGAGACTTCACGACGAAGGTCGCCCTCGACCAGGCCGCGCGAAATCTGCGTACGCAGCGCGTTGACCTCAGCCTCGGTCAGGTCCTTCACCTTTGTGGTGGGATCGACGCCTGCGGCTTCGCAGACGGTGCGCGCACGAGTGCGTCCCACACCGTAGATGTGTGTCAGACCGATGACAACATGCTTGTTCATCGGGATGTTGATGCCGGCGATACGTGCCATTTTTTCTGCCCCGAAGCCGCGTAAAGGCGCGGCATTCTACTTAAATACCCTTGACTCTCAACCCTGCCGCTGCTTGTGCCGCGGATCCTTGCAAATCACGTAGACGACGCCACGGCGCCGCACGATCTTGCAATCCTTGCAAATCTTCTTA
>Ga0172376_10003894_pt1 | contig 17360 bp, 28 predicted proteins | sample Lak35m_FD_121114 | JGI IMG/M metagenome (GOLD analysis project Ga0172376, IMG submission 121114) | Freshwater microbial communities from Kabuno Bay, South-Kivu, Congo - kab_092012_35m | ecosystem: Environmental > Aquatic > Freshwater > Lake | place: Democratic Republic of the Congo: South-Kivu... | reverse complement strand
TAAATCAATATGTACATTACGCTTGTAGGGAGTTTCCACCCCACATAGGACACAGGTGTCATAATCACCCTTTTCTTTCATCTCTGCTTCTAAAGCACAAGATAGATGGTTGTAGCCTGAGAGATAGTCATAATCTACCCCAGAGGTGTCTTTTCCACAATAAGAACATGTAAATGGTTTCATAATTCAGATTTTAATGCTCCTCACACCCCCGTATTTCAGGGGATGTGAAGGAACATTGATTAATGAATACAAACCTACTTAATTTTTCTCACTCGAACAACGAAAGCTTTGTAATCATCTGACGGTTGATACCAATACTTATTAGAGGTGATCGTCAGACGTTTTGTGTGTAGTTTAATCTTCAAGAGCTTGTCTATAAACGAATTTACAGCAGCATCTTGAGAATCGTCAGAATAAACTAAGGGTTTGACTGGGCTCCATATAGAGCGATAAACTAGAGTGGATGTAATGGGCATAAGGATGGAGGATTTATAGATTAGAAATAAATACGGAAGTGATCTGCAAATATTTCAACACGCTTGGGTGTGCCCTCAAATGTAGTGCCTTGAGGAACAACAAAGCCTTTAGCAGATTCCTCTTGCTTTCTAGCTTTCAAAAGCTCCTCTTTAGTTCTACGAAGTTTTTTAGGACCATACCACTCTCTTATTTTACTAGTGGACTTTGCAAGTTGTGTAAGTTTTAAATAAAAACCCTGTTGCGAAGCACCAAAGTTAGCATGTTCATTACGAGCAATTTGTAACAAAGGTTGACCTGTACGAATTAACTCTTTCATTTTTAGAACGTCTGCTGTGTTGTAGAAAAATGAATTTTTCATGTCTGTGAATTTTAAAGGTTAACAATTAAGCGATTTTAGCGAAGCAGCACATGGGCATTGTATCACGATAGGTAAGATGTATGTATATACCCCCATCTGTTAAATACTCTGTGTACTTCATTGGTTTTTTGTTTTCTTGTTGTTCAATAATAGTTTCGCCTCTAGCATTAAAGAATGTTTTTACAGTGTCCTGTGTTGAAAACTTTCTAACGCAAAAGGTCATAATAAATCTGTCTTTAAATTTAGCTACGTGGTCTTTCAAATATTTAATGGTGCCACAATAGTCCAAGTCATACAGTGTACCACATTCATCTGGATTAGCAGTGGATACATCTTTTAGTTTTAGATGTACACCTTCGTGTGATAATCTTGACAGTTGATGTAAGGCTGTAATGCCATCTTTCTCATAAATTTCAAATTCTGTATATCCTTTTGATTTACAGTAGGTTATGTAGTCTTCAATGTGTGGACCTGCTAAACCTACAATCTTATTAAGCTGCATGTCAGCAAAAAAAGAAAAAAGGAAGTCTCTCACTTCCTTCTTTCTCTTTCTGTCTGGATTATGTGCTATTGTTCTTGCATAGTTGGACATAATTAACAGATTTCAAACCCTCCACAACTACGGAGGAACTTAACAAACTCTCTTACATATCCTATTGTCACCCCGTGAGCTGGAAATACAAGCTCTCCATCCTCAGCCACTACACCATTATACATAATAGTGCCTGGAGGATAGTCTTTGTCCAGTTTTTTACTAAGTTTACTGGACACAAATGTCCCATTTCCATACACCCATATACCAAAACATATGTATACACTGTCATCATCTTCTTTTGCATTAGTGTTATTGAGAATAAGAAACAGATCTAATGCATCAGCCAGTATATCACATTTTAGCTGTGTATCTAGGCCATTACCACTATTATCTCCCCATCCTTCTGTAGATAGAGGAGCACCTGCCACCTTGATAGCTAGGTCACATAGTACGTGTATAGGCGTCCAAGCCCATATATTAGCCCTGAAATAATAGCCTGGATTGTTCTCTTCAAAAGCATCTTGTGCTTTGAAATAAACATCCTTTTCTTCCTGTGTTGCTGTTTTCCAATCTGGAGCAACGGGTTTTTCACCCACCAGTTGTGGGTTTAAACCATAAACATCCATTCCCATAATTAATTAGTTTAAATGTAAAGGTTTACGATTGTGTAACATACTGACATTGAACTCTTTACACCAGTCTCCAAAATCATTAACGTGTGTGTTAGGTTGCACTGTGTGGAGAGTGGTGATAATGGTGCATACAGGCTTTGCACGTCTGCCAAATAGCAGCTCTTTAATAAATTTTAGCATATGTGTGTGTTTTAGATTTCCTTCCATGTGTCATCATCCTCATCATCCCATTGTTCTTCTTCTTCATCATCATCATCATCCCATTCATCTTCCTCCCAGTCTTCTGGAAAGCTGACAATCACTTTTTTAATACCATCAGCACCTTCCATAAACAGGAGTTCTTCTGTTTCTTCATCCACTTCAACAGCTATTTGTCCTTCATAAATCTCTATAATGACATTAATCTGTTCTATGGTGATGTCTTCTAGATCTTCTGATTCAGGACCTTCATCAAACCATCCTATTTCAGCCTCTTCAGCCACAATTTCATCATTAATTGTGAGAACAGGATAGACAGGATAGCCATTTTCTTGTATGAATCTCTCTTGATCAAAAGGCATTTGATCTAGCTTACGCACCCCCACTTGTTCTTTCAGCTTATGTCCATGATTGAGCTTATAAGTGAACAACATTCCTTTCTCCAGCCCACGAGAAGGGATGTAGGATTTGAATCCTAGTTCAGCAATTATACGCATTGCTATTCTTTTTTATAGGTTTCGTTGTAGTATTTAGATTCATAAATAATTTTTTTGATAAAATCTCCTTCAAATACATATTTTTCTCCATCTTTTCTAATTGTAATATCTATAAATCTTGCAGATAAAATAAGTTTTATTTTATAATCAATTAAATTTTGCATTGCTGTTTGTTGTGCCATTGGCTTTAGTTTTATGTTACGCATGGCGTAACGTTTAATATTAGCTATCATAAGTATTTACTCTTAAGAATTAGATTCCAATAGTCTGTTGTTTCTGATGTACCATCTTTGTGCAATCTAGTCCATGTCTGAGGACATTTCTTCTTACAGAACGCTATACGCTCTCTTTTAGAAAGCTTCTTGTCTGTCATGTATTCATAACATATCCAAGGCTCCCAGAAATGTAACTGATGCTCATGATACACTGTAATGGCTATTTGGTAGCCAAAGAATACAAACGTGTACACAGGATTCCATTCATGTCTGATGTCATATTGGTCCCATTTGGTCTTCCAGCCCAGCCCACAATAGTCAAAGCCTATTGTAACAGGCACAGGTTCTAAATAACCTGGTTTAGTTTTACTCTTTACTAACCTTCTAGGAAAAAAATATGGTGTACATATCTGTGTTTTGCCTACATACAGTTTTAGTTTAAAGGGCCTAAAAGGGCTAAACAGTATTTTAAGCCATCTAAAGCTCTCTAAGAAGTATTTAATGTTTCTCATTTGTGTGTACGTTTTTAACTGTGAGTTGTCCATTTTCTATGATGAGATAGTCACCATTACCTTGTAAGGCATCTATCAAATAATATCTACCACCAGCTGCTTTTAATGAGCCTTCCAGATCAATCTTTTTCACCTGTGTATGTCCAAATATCTGTCTGTAGGCCTTTTTAAGCTCTGTGTTCTTATTAGCAGCCATAAGAGATCTAGGTCTTATCCAAATAGGTGATTGCTCCTCATTGTCCCCTGTAGGGTCTATATAGGTCATCTTTTTCATACCAACAGCCATACCAAAGCTAAATGTGTTAGGCTTGTATTTAAAGAGCTCATTGAGCTGCTCTACAATTGTAGCCACAGACCACCCATCACTACCAAATACACTGTTCATAAACTCAGTGCTTACACCAGCATGTGTGAATAGGAAATCATCAAAGGTATAAGCCACCTGCAGATGCTCTCTATTAGCATCTAGAACAGGACCTATCTGAAATCCACCCATGTGTTGGTATCCTGAGGTGCCTGTATCTCCTATTTCAGGGAAATAATGGTGATCGTGATTGCCTATTAGACACACCACCTCAACATCTTTAGCATCCTTCTTATATTGCATGATGTCTAGGAAGTTATTTAGCTGCTCTTCCAACTTGATGTCAAAAGAATCGAAATAATCTCCTATAAATATCACTCTATTAGGCTGCTCTACATGTGTAATGAGCTTCCAGAATGATGTTCCGTGTGTGTCTCCTAATACTACTGTTTTCATAAAACAAATTTAATAAAAAAAGGAACAGCCTGTGTTGCAAGGCTGTCCTTTTTCTATCCTTAAAAAACCCAATCCTAGAATAATTAACAGGAAGAAGGGGAACAAAAGTTCCCCTCTCCTGTTTCACACACACAAATCAATCCTTAAATTCTGTTTTAACAACACGGTTGATGAGGCTGCTAACGTTCTTTACAAGTGTGGACATATCATTCACTATTGTGTAATAGCTATAGATGTCCTTTACATTTCCATAACGAAGACCCACCCCCACTGTAACAAAGCCATCTCTTTTACATCTTTCTATCACTCTTTTTAGGTCATTGATGGCTTTAGTGCCACCATAGCCTCTACCTGCAGGCTCACCATCGCTAATAGAGATGAATATGATGTTATCAGAGGTTTGCTGTCTAACACGCTCATAGATGTTTTCTATCACAGGACCATCATAGTTTTCTCTATAATCGTTATGTAGCTGTCTATCAATGGTGTATTCGAAATTTGGATTGTAGAGCTCGTGGTACACCCTTATAATAGGTGAATCAGTACCACTGTGGCCATAGAAGAACATCTTTTGAGGAGGCAGTATCTGTGAAAATGCGTAATAGATGGTTTTAAACAGATCATTTTGCACACGTTCACAACGTCCTTTCATAGATCCACTCTCATCACCCAACACACAAATACTAAAAGGTCTTGTAGACACATCTTGTTCCATCTTGTAATACACGTGTGTATTGCCAGCTGGTATTTCAGCCACCTTATGTGGGCTCATTTTACCACATATGAGGTTTTCAATAACATCCTCTTTAGGCTCAAATGATATATCCAGCATGTTTACAAGCGTGTTACCCATCTTTATCTGCTGAGGAGTGTAAACCGTGGAAGTGGCTTTTTTATCCATCACCACAAACTTTGTGTTTTCTTTCAATCTACCTGAAAGAGCACTAGGTGGTTTAGACCAAGAAGGAACAGTGCTTTCTATTTGACGAAACATCTTTAATATAGCATCAAAATTCTCATCAGATGCAGGTTTTTCTGATTCTCCATCACTATCACCATCTCCTTTTGGTGCTGATTCTTTTCCATTATCATCTATTGTATAGAAGAAATCAGCCTCACACAAGAAGTCATAATAATGAGTGAACAGATTGCCCATTTCATCATCATTTTCACGTAAAAACTTAATGCATTCACACTGAGTTTTCTTGTTTATGTTAAAAATAGTGACAGTGGCACCTGTGAACATAGTTTTCTCTTCTCTAATAGCATCCTTAACAAAGATGTTTAATAAGCCCTTTTTACTAATTTTCAATAAGAAGATTTTACACAGCTTGTCTGCTGTATACCAGGTGAGTCCTGCTGACATAGTGAAGTCATATTGAAGGGAAGGAGGAATATAAATGAAAGGATGATCATAGATCACCCTTTCGTATCCACCAAAATAGCTATCTTCCCATCCAAATAAACTACTACTCACCACTGTCGCTAGTTTCTCCCTCTTCTTCATAAAACTCTTCCGTTTCATCAGATTTAGCTTTAGATGTGTCAAATAAGGTTTCGAGAAACTTTGCACCTTCTGTGCCACCTATACCCTTACATATGATGTAAAATGCATCATAGAGCGTAAATCCATCTTCCACTAGCTCACCAATCATCTTTAAGTGACGAATAGAGAGGTTGAAGCTCACTGTAAACTCGTTATGAGCTCTGTTAATGCCTGTATACACCTTCACCATCTTTGTGAGCTTTTCTGACTCAATAGACGGACAATGTGTATAAATGGCTTTCTTCACTTCCTTCTCACTAAGAGGATCGATTTCAACAATCATAAACCTGTCTAATAGAGCTCTGTCTAGCTTATGTGTACCTGTATACTGACCACCTAGATTGGCTGTAGCAATAAATACACATTGAGGATGCACCTTTATAGGAGCTACATCATCAAAGCAATATTCCATAGGCAGTTCCCTACGGAAGTCTAGACAAGGAAATAGAAGGTTGTTAGATGTAACAACAGCACGAGATATCTCGTCAAGCATAACAATGCCTGGTTGCTGTATCACCTCAGAGAATCTACTCTTGATGAATGTACTAGTGGTGACACCATCTTGCATTTTGATGACGTGATTACCCACCAGTGACATAATAGGGTCTGTCATAGTGCCCATATCAAAAATAGTGAGTGGTACATTTAGGTCTTTAGCAATGTTGCTCACTAGTTCTGTCTTACCTACGCCTGTTGGGCCTAGAAGGAGTGTATTTACACTACGTGTAATGTTGCGCTTAAGAATCGCATATACACCCTCACTCACCCTGAAATAGCCATTTAGCTTTATGTATTTAGTGCTATTAAAGGCTGGTTTCACTTCAGGCTTTACATCTGCAGCAGGACCACTAGCCTCTATCAGCTTTTTCATATCATCAGCTGTAGGAGGTGTTTTAGGGGCTGCTGTTTTCTTAGTTTTAGAAGCAACACTCATTGCTTCTAATTTCTCTTTTAGCTTACGCTTCAAGGCTTCTTCTGTGATTGTTGTGTGTGTTTTTTCCATTTTACATGGCATTTTTGGTTAATAAATAATTTATTTCTCTTTTGTAACAGAATTCATACGCTTTTTAACAAACCATTCAATAAATCTCTCCTCATCTAAATCAAGCTGTTTAATCTTCATAGCAAGAGCTGATGCAAACATCTTGCCTTGTACACCATCATCTGTTTTTTGATCTACCGTACAATATTCGTATGTTAAATAGATGGCTTCAGCCTGTGATTCAGCATATTCCAGCACCTTTTCTAATACACCAGACTTGGTGCAAAGGTTACGAGGAGCTTCTTTTGGATTGTCAAATAGCTTTCTTGACATAATTTCTACAATTAGCATTGTATATATAACAATGCCTTCTAGCTCATATTTTCTTTCTACATGTATACCCATAGCTTCTGCTAGGGTGCCACCGCTGTGGTTAAACTCAATTTTTTCCATTTGTGTGTATTTTATGTAAATTAATCATCGTTTTCACAATCGTCACACATTCTGCGTTCATGTTCTGCCTTAGCTTTGTTCTTGTAGTGGAGAAACTTCTTTGTAAATTGTTCTAAGTTACCATCTACATCTTCATACATCATTGCAAGCCCTGATAGAAACATCTGTGCACCACTTGATTCAAAATCAAGGTCTCTATCCACCTTGCTAAATTCCATAGCAATATAGATGCGCTCTTCTTCTGTTGTACACTCATCAAACATCTTTTCAAGCTTTCCTGTCTTTGTGCGCATGTTTACAGGTGCTTCATCTGGATTGTCAAACAGGTTTTGTAATAACACTGTCTGATCAATGATGGTGAAAAATACTAGTGCATCTAGTTCATCACTGCGCTCCTCATCAATGCCTAAAGCAAGATGAAGGCTGCCTTGTTCATGGTCAAATTTTACTGCCATACGTGTGTGTTTTATTTGTTAAATAATTGATTTACAATGCTTTCCATCCTTTACCAACAGTGCCTGTAGGCTCTTTAGCTCTTCCTTTGCACCCATATCCATTGGTTGCACAAGACATAAGACCACTAATGACACCTATCATTAAAATGACAATGAGTGCTATTTTAGCCACTCTTTCCATGTATGTTTCTTCATTTTGATTCATAATCATTTGATTTACAATAAGTTAATAAAAAAGGGGGCTGTATAGACATACACCCCCGTACGATTGCTTGCCATATGAAATTCTTATTCTAATGAAGCCTGTATAAGAGCACAGATTTCCAAAGCTTCTTGGAAGTCATCAGCCCATATTTTGGTTCCTTGTATAATCCAGAGCTTTTTATTTCCATCCTTTTCTATTGGAAGAGGATAGACAATAGGTCCTTCATCATAATCAGAAGGCTGTAACAAATAATTTGTCATTGTGTGTGGTATTTTGTTATAAATTAAGATTTATGTGATCTTTTAACATCCTGTATTGCACCCAAAACTCTGTCAGCTATAGACATTTCATATGATTTGAGGTGCATGTCTAGATATTCTACTAATCTATTTCTTAATGAATGCTGTATAAATAAAACTGTCTGTGTGTCTGTTCCTTCAGGATAGGTTCTATTGATATAAGCTTCAATTTCCTTTTCGTTGCGAGTGACAGCTCTTCTAATGTGTTCAAATGAGTCTAAATCAACTGGTTGTGCTTTAGAAGGCTCTTTAATATCTATAACCATAGGGATTAATACAGAACAAATAAACCACCAGGTGACAGAAAACAACCAAAATGCACCACTATCAAAAATAGCGGGCACACTAAAATTAAAGAATGTAAGCACCCAAATGGTCCATACAGCAATAAAAGGTGCTGATAATAGACCTAGAATGATAATAAGCTTTTTCATAGCAAATCGTTTTAATTGATTGATTATTAAGGATTTAGATTTTCTTCTGATTCTGATTGTGATGTTCCCCACTGGTTAAGTGCATCTGTTATAAGAGCAGCAGGAATATTAGGTCTTTTTTTAACTGCCCACCACTCACTGCCATCATATTCAGCTCTTTCAGCCCACGAGTTGTCTGTGAACCATATTGTCCCATCAACTTCTTGTAGCCCATATCCATTATCATAATGAAAATCTAGGCTTTCTATGAAATCATCCCAATCATTCTCTGTATATCCTACTGATAGAGAGAACACTTTATCTTCTTCTCCATCATCATCCTTTGTCCAGCTATCCAATCTTCTAATTTCAGCACAAAGGACATTTTTTCCTTCTATAAGGCGAAGGAATTCCTGTTTAGCATTCATCATAGCTAGTTAATTTATTGGTTATTAAGGAGTTATGTAAAAATATATGGTTTTGCATCACCAAAAAGCCTCTATTCTATGAAGTAGAACAGATGAACACCTGACTAATCCCTCTGCACTCAGTTGTAACCAAACCAACGCTTTACAGGAAGATTAGTTTAGCCTGAAACACGTTACAACCGCTAGCCTTTGGGAAGCTAGAATGGTGCATTAAAACAAAAGAGCCTTATTGCAGGCTCTTATTTGAGTAGAGGAAAGTCTTCCCATTCCCACTCTTCTATACCATTGTATTCCAACTTATGAGGAACCTTGATGGTATTAGAATAGAGACTGATGACAATAACCCTATCTCCCTTATCTAACTGCTTTTCTAAAAGTCCTCCAGGCCAAGAACCTTCATAATGAGTGGTTGTATTCTTGGTCTTGTTGTGAATAATGTACATAGTACAGGTTTTAGTGATTAAAATAAGAGCGTGGCTGGTTTCTTCGTAGTTCCTCTCTATCGCTGTTTTGCAGCTCACGAGGCTAATCAGCCACACTCTATTTATGTAGGCGTGTAGACTCATTGGCTTAGTTTTACAGGCTGATCAGGCCCAACCACATTTTGTCTACAGCTTTGTAAGCCTACAATATGTTAAAACAAAAGAGCCCTGTTACAGGCTCTTATTGATAAAATGGTGTAATTATACCACCATCTACAGATTTAAACTGTTTTCCGTAATAATCATCCACACCTTCTAATATCCGAACATTAGAGATGTGGTTGTCTTTAATAGTAAGTAGTAAATCCCCTTCTTCTGCTATAGATTTAGCAGCTTCCCATTCAAGATGGTTAAAAACAGACTTGTCTTTTTTAATTACAGAATATGTATGTAACATAACAATCGTTTTACCTGTATACAGGCTTTTTGGTGAATTAATGCTATATTTATCCCGTATATGGGCTTTTATTTAGCTTATGTGTGAAAATGTGGGAAAAAGTGGTGAATGGTGATACATCATCTCTAACACATTCAGAATCAATGTGTTATGTAGGTTGTTTTTGTCTCCCCACCCTAACTTTCCCACCCTATATATGAAAGAAAGAGCCCCGAAGGGCTCTGTTCTGTTCATTATTCTTGCTTCAACAAGCTATTGAGAAGTGATTCATCAACCTTTGTAACATCGAAAGTTTTGCGGATGGAGCGTTTCATTTTGAAATCATCCATTTTAAGCACGCTTCTTTGGCTCTTGGCACTATCAAGTTGAAAGCGAATAATGCTTGGGTCCACTTCATCTTTGACAGGAACAATCTTCACAAGACCTAATGACTCTTCGTCATAGAATCTGCAAAACTCGTGGTCTGCATTTACTGTAAACACTGTGTTGTCATACTTGAATCTGCGATACTTCTGTCCTTTCAGCTGTGAGTCTTTGTCATAATCAAAGATTCCAGGTAAAGCACTGATTTCCAGGGTTTGCTCGTCTGTGAGCACAATGGGTGTTAACTCGTTTGCCATTTTGTTTGATTTTTGGCGTTAATAAATTGGTTTGAACAAGCTGGGGGATAGCCCCAACCTGCTAATTACTAGGAGGGGTTTTGGTTGGAAGTAGACTCCCCTCCCATCCCCATAAAACTTTTTTAGCCTATTAGTTGGTAGGGGGGCATTGATAGTCAATGTGTTATGTAGGGGGGATGTTCTACAAGTTGTTAACAGGGGGTGGGGAATATTTGGAAATGTCCTACAGGCTATTGTACCTTTGGGGTGGTGGGTGGGTTAGGGATTAATAGAGCCTGGATGGAGAGAAAGGGTGCATAATATAGCATTCGTGTAAAAGATTGTATTTGAATATGTTGTAAACATTGTTTATCTTTGTGCTCAACTAGTTATGGAACAAATAGCTAAAGGGATATTACAGAGGCTTAAGAAGATGGAAGAGGATGAATATCTTCTAGCACAGAGGTATTATAATATATTGTCAGCTGTGAATGATCTCCATCTCACTAATAGAGAAATACAGCTTATAGCCTTTGCAGCTATTAAGGGAAACATTTCCTATGCTAATATTAGGGAGGAGTTTTGTGCTAAGTATGGAAGTAGTGGGGCTACAATAAACAACCTGATTTCTAAGCTTAAGAAGATGGGTATTCTGATTAAGGATGGGACAAAGGTGAAGGTGAATCCCGTTATTGTGCTGGATTTTAATAAAGCCATTTCCCTAGAAATAAAGCTGACACATGGAGGATAGGAAGCCAAACAGTATGTCCATGAAGGACTGGCTGATTAGAAGGCTAGCCCCTAAGCTCCTAATTAGTGAAAAGACGATTGAGGCTGTTATTAACCATCAGTTTCAATCAGCCAACGAAGCCCTGCTAAGTAATAAGACAGTGGAAATCAGCGGGTTTGGTAAGCTCATTTTCAACACAAAAAAAGCCGTCAAAAGAATGTCCATGCTCCAGGCTATGGAAATAGCGCTGCAAAGACAAGTTGAGAATACAGAGCTTAGTGATAATAAAAGGCGTATAGCAGGTGTAAAGCTGGAAAGCGTGAGACAAGCTATAATAGCCCTAAAACCAAAGATTAATGAAGAAGCTAGTGCTCTCACAAATATATGAGGGATGGAGAAACAAGCTCCTGCCCCCAAAAGAGCTTAAAGCCCTTATTGAAAAGACAAGCCAGGAAAGATTGGAGATGTGTGCAAAATGTCCCCATCATTCTAGCTTGCATAAAACCATCAGACCAGATGAGCATTGCACCTATTGTGGGTGTACGCTCTCAGCCAAGACAAGGTGTCTTTCCTGTAAGTGCCCCATTGATAAATGGGACGCACTGGTGACACCTGAACAAGAAGATGAAATGATACCACCCCCATCTGATGGAGAAAAGTAATGAAATCCGCCTTAAGAAAATACCCCTTCGTGCTTTCTTAGAGGCCCTGACAGACATCTATGAAAGAGGTGTCGATTATGTGGATATTATAGGAGTGCCTGGAGAAGAACAAGACTCCATAGGTATTTCTGTAAAAGAAGACTATTTTGCTAAAGACGAGGATGAAGAAGAGGAAGGTCCTTTGTCTGATGAAGATTTAAACCAACTAGTATGAACCCAGTAGTGGAAGCATGGCTTGTAATTGAAAAACTAGCTGCCTTAATTGCCACCCCTGATGTAAGCCCAGAGGTGAAAAAGCTGGCTAACGAAGAGATTGAGAAACTGCTCAGCTCTGTCATTCAGCCCAGTCTTGCAAAATTTACAGCAGCCAGCTCAGGAATAGTGCTGTAAACACGTATGTCAATGAAGAAGTTAAGTTATTACCACCAGATATTAAACACCCTAGAGGCTCTAAATACAAACTATCCAGCTTATAATATGGGTAGACATTTAGCTACAGCCTTAGATGAATATGGAGATCTTTGGGGACTCTCAGACAAAGAGATGATGTTTGCGCTAGAGAAGTATAAGACACAGCTGGAGATGGACATCCCACATACAGATGATAATGAACTAGATCAAATCATTAAAGATGGGATGAACCTGGAGGATATTTTAAAAGAAGATGATGGCGAAGACTATTAAAAAAGGCACCTTTGTAAATGCTGAGCTTGATTGGGCTGAGCAACAACTACAAAGTTGGAAAGCATATGTGGATGCTAATCCTCTGCATGAGCTGAAAGACCGTGTAGAATGGAAGCCCACATCAAAGGGTGGAATGATACCCATGGTGATTGCTTCCATCGAGGCTCAAGGAAAGTTTATACAGGAAACCATGAAGAACTATCTTGCCCTTCTTGAGGTGGTGGAAAAACTGCGTGAGAAGGAAGAAGCAAAGGTGGAAGTGAGAGGTAGTGGTGAACTGAGCAGCATGGCTGAAGACTTCCTTAGAAGCAGAAGATAAGAATGAATGAATTACAAAGCATAGATTACAAAGATTGGTTTATTAACCAAAAGCGTCTGCCTGACCGTGAGTCTGCAGAATATAAGCCATTCTTTGACTTCCATAAGGATATATGCTTGAACGGATGCACAATGAATGGTGTTTACATCAACCCATTCCTATATTGGCACCTAAACATCTGGCACACAGAAGTGGATGTGGTGGATGAGCGAGGAAGAATATACCAAAAATATGCCAACCCCTTGTTACGTGATAATGAGTGGGTGGTGACAAATGAAATAGACAGAGCTCAATTTGAGAAAAAAGGTTTGGTGATATTAGGCATCAGACGTTTTGCCAAGTCTGTCATTGAGGCTAGTTATATCGGATGGGGCGCAACATTTGATGAAAATTCCCAGAATGTGATCGCTGGGTTGAATGCCCCAGATATCAAGCTGATCACAGATAAGCTGGACAAAGGCCTCAACTTTCTACCAGAAGCCTGGAGATGGCAAAGGGTGGAAGACAATTGGAAAAACCAAGTGACGCTCGGAATTAAAACTAAAGGAGGAGAACGTATTCCATTCTCCCAAATCCTCATCCGTAACCTGGATGAAGGTAATAATGAAGAGGCTATTGCAGGTACAAAACCACGTAAACTAATTATAGATGAGATTGGTAAAGGCAATTTCCTCAGAGGTTTCCAAGCTGCTGTACCAGGTTTCACCACTCCTTACGGATGGGGTTGTTCTCCCATTCTTACAGGTACTGGTGGTGATATGAAGCGCTTCATGGATGCCAAAAGCCTCATGTTTGATGTGAACAATTTCAACTTTCTTACATATAATAATGAGAAAGATGAAAAGCGTGTGCACGGTTTGTTCATTTCTTACAAATACAGAATGGAGGCTAAAGAACCTTCTACACTTGGTGCTTTTCTTGAACAGCCAGAAAGCAGCCCTCTTAATGAGGTGCCTATGCTGGTGAGTAATGAAGAGAAGGCTAAAGAAATAACAGAGACCAACTTAGAGCGTCTTAAAAAGGCTGGAGATAGGGTGGCTTATTTAAAGGAGAAGATGTACTATCCCATTGAAGTGGATGACATCTTCTTAAATGAGGACACCAACATATTTGATATAGAAGCAGCTAAACGTCAGAAGTTTAGATTGTTACAACAAGAGCGCACAGGCACTCCTGTTGTTTTATTTCATGATGGGGAGAAAATAGCACATGAGTTTACAGACAAACAGCCCATCACCAACTTCCCGTTAAAGAATAGTGATTTAAAAGATGCTCCTGTTGTCATATATGAGTTTCCTATTGAGAATCCTCCTTATGGACTCTATGTAGCAGGCGTGGACCCTTATAGACAAGGACAATCAGCTTATTCATCCTCTCTTGGCTCTGTATACATCTATAAACGTATGCATGATATTACAGGAGAGAAATATCAGGATATGTTTGTAGCTTCCTATTGCGCACGTCCTGATAAGAAAGAAACATGGGAAGAACAGGCTAGACTACTCATCAAATTCTACAATGCTAGAACGCTTTGTGAAAATGATGACATTTCCTTTATAGAATATATGAAAGCTAAAGGAGATGCACACTATCTTGAGAAACAACCTGAATGGCTAAAAGAGATAGTGCCTGGAACAACGGTGAAACGTGAATATGGAGTGCACAGATCAAGTCAGAAGATAATTGACTATCTTCACAACTGTCTAAAGAAATACATGGAAGAGTCTGTGTACAAAGAGACAGATGAAAATGGAGATGTGGTGAAAGAAATATTAGGAGTGAGTAAGGTGTTAGATCCTGTTCTACTAGAAGAGATTATTCAGTATAACGATCAGGGTAACTTTGACCGTATTGTGGCTGCAGAACTAGCTATTGCTCAGGCTCTCAAAATGGATCCCATTCTAGGCAAGGTGGGTGGGTCAGGAGATGAAAGACTTAAGGCCTTCTTTAAGCCAAACAGAAATAACCAACTGTTCACAGAATCAAGAGGACTATTTCAAAAGAAAAAAAGTAAATTGTTCATATAATGGCTATTATTAGATATACGAAAGATGCTACCATTAGGTATGCCTATCTCAACATATTCCCTGACCAGTTCAAGACAGATAAGGAAAAACAGGATGAGAGTTGGATAAAGAACACGATGGATTATTTTGCAAACAAAGCTTATGCTGAGTATGTAAAAAATCGTGACACGTTTGTTAAAAACTATGACTTGATGAAGGGCATTCTGCGCATGGAGGATTTCTATCAAGAGCCTCAAGTGCGTTCATTTACAGATGTTCTTACGGCAGACTTGCAACTCCCTGCTTATGTAAAGATGTATTCCATCATCACCACACCTGTAAATGAACTGGTGGGTGAAATCACAAAGCGTCCAGACACTTTTCGTGTAAAGGCATTTGATGATGATAGTCAGGCTGAAGAGCTAGAATTTAAAACAGGCATTCTTCAACAATATGTTATCACCCAGGCTAAGAGAAAAATCTTAGAAAAAGCTGCTCTTGTAGGACAAGAGGTAGATGAAGAAGAACTGGATCAGATGACAATGGATGATGTGAAAGATCAGTTAGATAGCTACACCTCTGTAGCTGAGAAGTGGGCTAACCACGTTCTCACCTGTCAGAAGGCTGAGTTTAATCTAAAGGAAAAGAGTGAAGATGCATTTCGCGATATGTTAATTTCTGGAAGAGAATTCTACCATATATATGAAGACAACTCAAAGCTTGGTTTTAACATTGAGGTGGCTAACCCAAAGAATACATGGTTTCTTACCACTCCTGATAGGAAGTATATTTCTGACCCTACAGGTAGAGCACAGGGGGCTTATGCTGCTGGTACAGTGCAAGTTATGGAGCTTTCAGAGATTATTGAAAGCATTCCTGATCTCACTAAAGAAGAGATTGACCACCTCAGAAGCTCGCTTCAAGACTATGGACTTATCAATGTACGTGAGTCTAATCTTGGCAATCCTAATGCCATTCCTGGTATAGACTCTGTAACATATGATACATACGATCCTTTGGTTCTTCAAACACGTATGATTATTGAATCAGAGATGAAGGAGAACAACGATGGTCTTAAGGACTTCTTAGGACTAACGTCTAATGTTAGCTCATTTGGTTATAAATACGTTGTTGTACGTTGCTATTGGATAAGCAAGAAGAAGATTGGTAAACTCATCTACATTGATGAAATGGGGAACGAACAATCTTTGCTTGTAGATGAGAATTACAAATCTGGCACTATTCCTACACAGCAAAGCCTAGAATGGGGATGGGTGAACCAGTGGTATCAAGGAATCAAGATAGGTCCAGACATCTATCACATCAAACCTTTCAAACTTCTCAACTATTGCCCCATCATAGGCACCACATTTGAGGTGAAAAACACTGAGGCTAAAAGCTTGGTTGATTTGATGAAACCCTTCCAGGTGATATACAATGTATGTATGAACCAGCTTTATAAGCTGCTAGAGAAGGAAGTGGGTAAGGTGTATTTAACATCTATTAGGCATATTCCTGTTCCTAAAGATGGTGATGCCCAAGATGCTTTGGATATATGGGAAATGGAAGCAAGAAACAGGGGTGTTGTCTTTATTGATGATAGTCCTGAGAACTTGAAATCCCCAAGTTCATTTAATCAGTTTAGGGATATTGATCTTACACGTACACAGGAGATACAATCTAGATATACACTAGCTCAACAAGTGAAAAACGAATGTTGGGAACTAGTGGGTATGAGTAGACAAAGACTTGGATCTATATCTGCTAGTGAGTCTGCTACAGGTGTTAATACAGCTGTGCAACAATCTTATTCCCAAACAGAACCCCTGTTTGTAGCTCACGAGTATGTTATGGGTCAGCTCTATCAATCTATTATTGATGCTGCCCTATATGTAGAATCTAAAAAGCCTCAATCCACCCTCAGCTATATTACAAACGAGGGTGAATCAGCTTTTGTTACAGTGAATGGATCTGATCTCAAGTTCCGTGATTTGAAGGTGTTCCTCACCAACCGTCCTGATGACACTAAGATGTTTGAAGAGCTCAGAGCACTAGCTCAGCCTTTGATGCAAAATGGTGGAAGCTTGTACGATGTAATTGAGCTCTATTCTACCAAGTCCATGAGACAGATGAAGAAGGTGTTTAAAGATCTTCGTGATAAACAGGACGCTATACAGCAACAACAGCTTCAAACTCAACAGCAACAAGTGGAGCAACAGGGTCAGATTGCACAAGCTCAGATTCAACAGGCTCAAATGCAGAAAGAACAAGACATTGCAAATGAGAACTACCAAAATGAACTTGACCGTATCAATAAGAAAGAAATAGCCCTCATCAATGCTGAGTCTAAATCCATGGGTATGGGTCTGTCTGATGTAGATGCTTCAGGTGTTCCTGATGTATTGGAAATCAGCAAGTTAGCCACAGAACAAGACAAAGCTAGCAAGGACTTCCAGGCTAGAATGGCTGACATAAATGCCAAAAATAGAATGGCTGCTGAGAAACTAGCTATT
>Ga0172376_10003891_pt1 | contig 17377 bp, 5 predicted proteins | sample Lak35m_FD_121114 | JGI IMG/M metagenome (GOLD analysis project Ga0172376, IMG submission 121114) | Freshwater microbial communities from Kabuno Bay, South-Kivu, Congo - kab_092012_35m | ecosystem: Environmental > Aquatic > Freshwater > Lake | place: Democratic Republic of the Congo: South-Kivu... | reverse complement strand
TGCAGGAGCAGTTTACCTATTCACTGGAGTTGGAAACTCTTGGGCTCAAGCAGCAAGATTAACAGGAAATACTCTTGGATTAGGAAATCCAGATGGTGATCTTTTTGGAATTTCAACTTCACTAAATTCAGATGGAAATGTTCTTGCTGTAGGCGCATACAACGCTGATACAACTGGAGTAAGTGCAGGAGCAGTTTACCTTTTTACAGGAAGTGGAAGCTCTTGGGTTCAGACTGCTAGATTAACTGGAAATACTCTTGGATTAGGAAATCCAGCTAGTGATAATTTTGGATGGTCAACCTCATTAAATTCAGATGGAAATGTTCTATCTGTAGGCGCATACAACGCTGATACAAATGCAGTAAATTTTGCAGGAGCAGTTTACCTCTTCACTGGAGGTGGAAACTCTTGGGTTCAAACTGCTAGATTAACAGGAAATACGCTTGGATTAGGAAATCCAGCTGTTGATCTTTTTGGAGTTTCAACTTCACTAAATTCAGATGGAAATGTTCTTGCTGTAGTAGCCGAATCTGCTGAGACAAATGGAGTAAATAGTGCGGGAGCAGTTTATATTTTTGATTTAGATCCTTATTCTCCAAATGGAATTCTTTCTGGATTGGTAATTACGGGTATAGATCAATTAACTGGGTTAATAACGGGAATAGAGTTATTACAAAATCAAACATTTTTAGAAACTATTAATTTCCCATTTTCTGGTAATATTAATTCTTTGTTTAATTCTTTTGTTAACACAGGAAATTATGTATATCAATTCACAATAGAAAATAATAATCAATACATTACCCAAAATGAACAAATAAAATTTTCTAATTCTTATTTAACTGGCGCTGAAATATTTAAAACAACAAATTTATTAGTGAATAGATTTACCTCAATAGATAAAAATATAAATTATTTAAATAGTATAGGAATTGAGGAGGTTATTATCAATAATCAATTAGATGTTGATGATGTTGTAGAAATATATGCTTTTGATTTTGAACAAGATTATTCTCCGATTTTAAATGAAAATGGAGAAGTTAATGTTGCTAATAGGACTTTTCGTGTTTTACAAAATAAAAATATAAAAGCAATATTTAATAATGGTAGGTTTGAATCTGATCAAATAGAACTTCCAAATCAATTTGATTATTTTGTTGATGATATAGATCGAATTTCTGGAAATTATGATTTAGATGATTTAATTTTAATAGATTTTATTAAAACTGGTTTTTCTGGATATTATTATGATGGTGGAGCGCAGCTTATATTTCCAGCGCACAAAGATTTTTTATATTCATATGGTAAAAAGCTTGTTAGCGGAATAGATTATTTCCAAAGTGGAAACGGAGAAACATATAGAAATATTAGTGCATTATTAGAAGAAGGATATATATATGGTTATAATTCAATATTAAATTATGAATTAATTTCTGGTAATAAATATAATTATATTTTACCAAGAAGATATCCAAAAGATACAATTTCTGTTTATTTAAATGGATTAAAACAGGATCCTATAACAGATTATACAGAAAAATCTAAATTTGACCTAATATTTAATCCTGTATTTTTTGAAAATACAGGTCAAAATATATATAATACAAATGATTCTTTAGATGTAAATAAATAATATACTTATATGCCATCAATAGTTAAAAATATAGATACAGTTACAGTAAATGGTTCTAATAGATATTTAGGTGGATATATATATGATGTTAACTTTAAACCATCTATTGGTCAAGAAGCAGCAAATTTAACAATTAGCGTAGTTAACGAAAATGGAACATATGCAAATCCAATATTAACTGTAAAACAGCCAAGTCAGATTCGTATTGGAAATTTAAGTTTAAATATGTATCCCACTAAATACAGAAAGAAAGAATCTTCACAAGGAAAAATATTAGAAGTTGAATTTACAGATGGAAGCTTTTATCTTGATAAAATATATGTTGGACTAATAAAAAAACATTGGAACGCCCCAAGTACCATTGGGTCTAAAAGTCGATTAGTAAGTAATTACTATCGTAGATTCACAATTAATAAAAATTTTATTATTTTAGGCAGAGAACTTCATCCTTGCGATGAAAATAAAGATGGAGTTTTATCGCCAAATGAAATTAGAGATATAGACCCATGCGACCCATGTCCAACTTGCCCACAAGATAAATTTGATAAAAATATAAAATGCGATGATTTAAGTTATCAAAAAGTTTTTGATGTTGTGTACCATTTCTATGAATTTTTAGATGGTCTTGCCGCAATGAATAAATTTTCTGTAGAAAAACCTCAAATTTCAGAAAATCAAATTCAAAAATATTTAAAAGATTATACTGGCTCCGCAAGATCTGTATTGGCTTCATGGTGCGCAGATTTAGCTTTAAATTATGTTTATGATTCTTCTAGAAATTTATTATTCTTTAAAGATATTTCTGAAGACGTAAAGATTAACGAAGACGCGATTAATTCTTTATTTCAATCTAATGTTAAGATATTTGGAAAAGAAATAGAAGAGTCCATGGAAAATACATATTCGCACGGATCAATATCATTATACGAAAGAGATGGTCAATTAAAAAATTATAATTGTGCTAAAGATCAATCAGTTGTTATGCCCATAGTAACAGATTTTGATTATCTTGGCGCAAGAAAAAGAAAAACTGCAGATAAAAATTTAGATTCTTTGCATGATACAATTGGAGCAATATTAGGAAATTATTCAGAATCTCTTAGAGAAAGTTTTTGGTTAAGAAAAATGTATGGCATAAATGATGCTAAATCAGCAAGAAAAATGATTGAGAAATTAGATTTAGGTAAAGGTTCTCAAAATCGAGCATCAGGATATTTTGAATCTATAAATAAAAAAATGCCTGAATTAGGAAATATGATAATAGTCGGAGTTATCGAAGATCCAAACAAGATTAAGGCTTCTGAAGGTCTAAATGAAGAGCAAAAATTAATGAATCAACAATACAACACCCTGACAAATAACATCTCCAACGATATAGAAAGAAATGAATTTTTAAAAAATGAAGGGTTTTTTCTTATTGCTTATCATGAAAAAGATAATTATGAAAAAAGATTAGAAACCGAGCAAAAGTTTTTTGAATCTATTGGAAGATTTTATTTAAGAGAAGGTTACGTTAGGCTTTGCGGAATTACTGGTTCTCCAGAAGAAATAATGAAAAATACAGAAATAAATGCAGGGGATGGCGCAAGTGCAAGTTTTTATTCTAAAGGATTTGAATTATCAAGTTTACCTATGGCCAAATATCCTTATGATTCAAATGGATATATAGGGTGCTTATTGGCGACTTCTAAAAATAAATCGGAAGCAACAAAAAACCCACCAAAAAGCCCTTTTGAAACATTAGAAACAAAAAAAATAGATTCTCCACCTAATGCAGAGGTTTACTATGGACCAACAATTCTTTCGTTAGAAAGAGAACCCGTATGGTCTCCAGATCCAAAAAAATTAGAAGATTATAAAGAGCTTTTAGATAAATTTCAAGTTTTTATGATAAAAGAATATGGAAACGATGGAAGAGGATATATATCAACTTCTGCTTATCCAGAAAGTATTCAAGAAATTTTAAAGACTAACGCATCTACAATTGTTTCTCCTCAAGGTGACCCACTTCCAGGAAATATAAGAGTTTATACAATGATTCCCCAAAAAAATTTAGATATTTCTTGGTATTGGGACGAACAACATCCAATAGAAAAAATAGGTAAAGAAATAAAAGAAAACAAGGATCGATCAGATCCTACTTCAATACCAGGTTTAATAAGTAAAAATAGTTTTAAAATTTCTATTAGCGATGTTTTTGATATATACGCGCCTCCTCTTAGTATACAAAAAGATTTCAAACCTGGAAACACATCTAACGAAGATCCATGTGATGATTATATTAAAGATAGAAAACCAGCTTACAGAATAGTTTTATCTCAAAATTATAATAAATCTAAAGAAATAGCAAAAATACAAAACGTTCAAGAAAATTTACCAAACGTTTTTCAAGAAGATACATTAAAATTTGAATTAAATTATTTAAATATAACAGATTCAGACTTTAGAGCATTAAACTCAACTTGTTATCCAGATTCTAAACTTCTTAGGAGTATACATGAACAATATAATGTTCGCCAAACAAGTTCTGTAATAGAAAAGTTTAAAAAAATAAAATATCAAATAAAAGGTATTCCTGAACTTGATTTTAAAAAAGCCTTAGATCTAGGATTAGATGAATTAAATTTTTCTTATTCATCAGATGGAGGAGTATGTAATATTTCTTTTAGCAATAGTTTTGCAAAAACACCAAGCTTAGATACAATTCGCGCGGGGATAGCTTATAATAAATTACAACATTATTCGTCTTCTTCACCGACCAAGGAAACATCAATATAATGAATGCGACCGATTTTAAAAAAATAAATTTTTTAAATCAAACTGGTAATTTTGATTATGATATATCATTAACCGTTTCTAACTTTACGGGCTTTTTTGAATTTGGTCTAAGTGGAAGTGGTCAAAATTTATCTTTCAATGGTCAATATGGAAAATTAAGAGATAAGAGTGATAATTTATTATTAGGTTATATTTCAAATCAACCTTTGCAAGTTCATGGAAATATATATTCTGGAAAAGAGTCTTTGTCTGTGGATGGATATTCTATTTATAAAAACATAGAAAATACAGGATATAATTTTAATTACTTTTATTTAAATCCCGTTAATTGTGAGGTTGAATATTTTTTTAGTTTAACCGGAGAAGCTACAGATTTTAATTTAAGTTTATCTAATAAAAAAATAAAAAACTTTAATATTACTGGCGCAGATGGAACGACTTTTAGTACTAAAACATTAACAGGTTTGATTTTAAATCAAAATCCAAATTTAGAAATTAAAATATTTTCTGGAATAGTTTTAAATAAAAGTGACTATTATTCACTTGAAGGATTTCCTACGTCTTTTTATAATAGCGGTCAATATTTAATAAATACCCATACTGGAGAAGACGCTTTAGTAAATGATTTATTTCAAGCAAGATTTTACACGAACTTTGGAATAGTAGATAAAACAATACAAATTAGCGGAGAAGTAATACCTTTATTTTTCTTATATTTTAATATTTTACCAGAAATTAGTGGATTTCCAAATATACAAACAGGATTTGATAGAATTTTTGTAAATAATATTAAAAACTATTATGTTAGTTATGGTTATGTTTCTGGAGCTCAAGTACAAGCAAGTCTTACTTATTTACAAGGATTAACTGGAAATGTAACTGGATTTTTAAATGCTACAGGAAATTTTTCTGGTTATTTAAGTGGATTTTTAACTGGTTCAGGATTTTTATCAACATTTATTAGCGAGACAGGTATAAAATTCAGTGGCTTTAATGATTTTTTAAATTCTATACAAAACGTTGAAGAGAGTGGGTTCTTTGCGCAAAAATTTGATATTGCGACAGGATATTCCCAAAGCAATTATTACGTTAGTGGATTTGGTTTAGGATCTGGAATAATATTAAAAGATATTTATGGTTCTGGAGCTCAGCAAGTAACTTATAGTGGTCAAATTCCATACATAGGCGGACTTAATGTTATTTTTAATCCTCAATCGATGATTGGAACGGGCCGAGATGTAAATGAGATTAATGAAATAATTTATCCAGAAGGAAATCTTGATTATACAAATGTCACAAATAGTATCAAAATACTATATACAGGAATTTTAACTGGTTTAGTTTTAGATACTGGAGCATATAGTTTAAAAACTTTTAATTTCGAACCGATAAGAACTGGAAAATTTACATTTGAATCTTTTATACCTGGAACGGGATTAAAAAGTGGAATATCTATTACTGGAATTGTAAATCCTAAATTTTTTATTGATATGCCATTTGGATATTTTGAATTCACTAAAAAAATTACTGGTCAAGTTAGTGGAGAATCTAGAACCCAAGACGAAACTAGTATTTTTACAGGAATTGAAGATTTATTTAACTGTAAACCAGCAGACAAAGCAAGAAAATATTTAGCTACTGCATTTTCAAATTCAGGTATTATTGTTAGTGGTAGCGCTTTTTTAAGTACTTGTTATGACGGACAAATACCTAGTGGATTTTTAGTTAAATTTGAAAAACCCGGAGAAGAATTTTATTTAATTTTAGATAAAGACGATGAATGCGAAGAACCGGTTATTGTACTAGACGCAGAAGTTCCAAAATGGATAGTTATTAAACCTACTGGTATTTATGAATTATTAATTAATAGTGGAATATCTGGAACAAATGCTCCATTAAATACAGATGATTCATTTTTTTCTGAAAATCCTAGTAAACAATATCAATTATTTAGTAATTTTTCTGGCAAGTTTCAAAATGTAATTAGTGATCAATGTAAAAATTCTGGAATTTGGGAACAATATTTTGAAACTGCAGTTCAATTGGACGAGAGATACTCTGATTTTTATATTAAAAAAATTAATGTTAATTTAATTAGTCTTGAAGATAACGGAAGAGATTATCCATCTGAAGTTTATTTTAAAGTAAACAAGAATGAAAATTATAATTTTCAATTAACTCAAAATAATATCGTTATAAATAGTTCTCCCCAAAGAGATTTATATTTAAAATTAATATTAAGCAAAAAGATTTTAGATGGATATAGTGGATTTTTTGAAACCGGATATTTTCAATCTTTTAATAACGTAAGTTTTTGCACTGGGTTATCGACAGGCGAATATCGAGCTAAAATTAAATATTTAAATTTTGATCGTTCGCCAAAAATAAGAAGTCTTTGCAGAATACCCGTTCAAATAGCTAATATATTAGATAAAAATATATATAATAAACCAAATATAGATTTATTTACTGGTTCCGGATTACTTTCTCAAAGGTTCTATGGTTTTAGATATTATGGAAGCGGCTGGCATCAACAAGCTAACGTGTATTATACAAAAAATAGTATTTATGGACATAATTTTATAACAGGTTATACAAATACATACAGAAATATGTTGTATACTCCACCATTTATTGACACAGCCTATAATTTTACATCGGATAGACAATTAATTAAAGCTTTAGATTTTACTTTAACTGGTTTAGCTTGGAGTGGGTCTGGTATAAGAAACATAAATTTATTTACTAATCGAATAGCTTTGAGTGGAATATCTAGAAATAATTTCTTACAATATATTAAGAATATAAATAATTCTGGAAGATTTACAATTAATGTATTTGATGCTCCAGATTTTTCTACAAGAGGAAAGCAGGATGTTTGGTATAATACAACTTATGATAATAAAGTTTATAGCGAAACAAGTTTAGAAAACAAATTAAATGTTTTTTCTACAGACAATTTTGAACCATTTTTAAAAGATATTGCAGAGATTGGAGGAGGAACTTATTATAATTTATACGGACTTACACATTTAAGAGATTTGTATAGTTTAAACTCTTTAAGTATTGCGCCTATATTTACTGAACCTATGTATGCAGTTTGTGATGGAGCTTATCCCGCTGGATCATTTCCTACTGGAGATCAACCTGATGTTGATACTACTCCAGGCCAAACCGGAATAGATCTTGTTCCTATAATAATTCCTGTTATACCTATTCCTATTCCTATAACAGGAGGAGATGGAGCTACTCCTCCAGGTCCAGACATTCCTCCTGCAGCAGAAGAAAATAATCCTCCTGACCCTGAATCTAGACCTAGAATTGGAGGAGGTGGAGGAGGTGGAGGTGGAGGAGGGTCTTCGACTGGAGGAACTACAAGCAAACCTGGATGCTTAAATCCAAGTAAATATAGTATAAATCAGAGCGTTGGAGGTCTTGAATGGACAACACAACCAGAATATGGACTTGTAGGAGGAAAATGTAAATGTAAAAAACAAGGCCTCGCTAGAGCAAAAATAACTTTTACAAATCCAAATTGTGCGCCAAACAGCACATACGGTTATACTGTTACTTTAAAAGTATATAGCAGGGGGTCTAATATTGGAACTTATAGATTAGAAGCCCCTCTTACAACAGTGCCAGCAGGTGATAAAGGCAGTCCAGGTACAACTACAGCATATGCAGTTGGAAAAGCGTGTGGTCCGGTTAAAGGTGAATATATGACTGTAGCAGTTCAAGGTTATATTAAAGAAACACAATGGGGAACTCATGAATGCACATGTGAATGTCCAGACAAGAAAAAACCACCAAGAGAAGAAAAATATAATCTGGAAAAAAATTGTCCTAACAGTGATCAACAAGAAGAGATTTTTTACTGGGAATGTGAAGCGGAATTTGAATCGCCTGGCGAGGATTTTGAGGAAGCGAAGAAGGCTGCAATACAGTATGATAAAAGCCTTAAACGCGCACCAGCCGGTGCAGGCCCGTGGTGGATAATAGGATCATGTAGAAAATGCGGAGATGTTGGTTGCACTTGGGATGCTGCGCCTAATTATGATGAAGATGCTAAAGTTGATGATGGTTCATGTAAAACTTGTGAAAATGAAGGTTTATGCAGATATGGAGATGATTGCAAAGGCTCAGATTGTAATAGCGTAGGAAATGGTTGTTGCGACGAAGGTTGTTTGCCTTGTGACGGTACGGGAGATGATTGTTCACCAACACGCAATAACTTTAAAGTAACAGAAAAGTTTGGTGGCGGATTTGTTTATTATCTTCCGTGCTAGGATTCTGCTCGGCTTTTAAATAAAAAAGACATCTACATTTTCTTCGTCTACTTTTAAAAGTGAAAAATTATGAAATTTTCCTTTTTCAAGATGAATTTTTTCTACAAATTTAGACCAATCTGATATTTTTATTCTTTCTACTGTTCCAGAATAATTCTTCGGAGGAGCTATAAAATGTAAAAAATGATTTAAATCAAATGCTCCAGGATTTGTGTTAATAAAGTCTTTAAAAAATATATAAGATTTTTCTTTATTTTCCATAACATAGTTATGTATTCTATTTCTGCAAGCACAGTTAGGGTTGATAATAGCGCTATCTATATCTTCTGCTATCTCTGGGGCCCATTTTTGGGCCAGGGTCTTAAATTCAGCATTATTTATAAGGTATAGAAATATCTTACCTAAATGTGGATAATTTTCATCTATTGTCATATAAATATAATATATATATATGTTGTTTGTGTCTAAAAAAAAACAGATTTTAAGTGTAATTTAAATATAATATCTTAGAAAGGCAAAAGGAATTTTAATTAAATAAATATTAATTTTATAGAATGAATATAACTAATGATATAGAATTTCTGCAACAAGGTCAATTTTCTTCTTTTAAGATAAAAACCCAAGGACAAGATCTACCCACTGGTTTCAAAGCATTTAATATACCAGAAGGAATGACATTATATTCTTCAGATGGATGGATTTATGGTACTCCAATAAAAGAAGAATCACTTAAATCAATATTCGTAGCACAAGGAGAACAAGACAACACATATAAATTTGTAGATGTAATTGTAAAAGATTTTACTTTTTTTAAAGAATTTAAAAACAAATTAAAAAACCTAGGTATTCCAGAAGAAATAAATATCTCTGAAATAGAAAATTTTAATCAAAGATTATATTTTAAAAATTTAGAAGTTAATAATTTAATTAATTCTTTACCAATTAATATAACTGGCTTTAGACATTCAACTGGATTGAACGTAAATATAAATTTAGATTTAATACTTAGTGGATTTTACAAAGAAACTGGATACTCTGGATATGGAGGATGGTGGACTAATATTTGCGAAAATACTCCTTGGTGCGATGGAATTACTACAGGAAATGATCAGTTTGATTTTATTAATAATTCTACTGGACAAAATTTCATATTTTCTGTTGTAGAAAACTTTGGTAAAACAAAAATCACTGGTTGGAGTGATAATACCGATGGTAATGCAATTGATGGAAATAGAATAACTGGAGCATTGTTAATTAGCGCTGGATATAATCATTCTTTAGCTTTACTAGATAATTTTATTTTAACTGGTTGGGGTAATAATCAACATGGAAAAGTTTATGGTACAACAGGCGCAACAAATATTGATCTTAGCCCCATGCGTCAACTAACTGGTGTCGCTGGTATTAGCGCTGGATCAGGGCATAGTTTGGCTTTACTTTTTGATAAAAAAATTACAGGTTGGGGATTAAATAATTATGGACAAGTTTCTGGTAGTATATTAGGAGGAAATTGGTCTACAAATCCTGCTGCAGTTTTAACTGGTGTTAGACAAGTTAACGCTGGAGGTTCGCATAGTTTGGCTTTACTATCAAATAGAAGAGTTACAGGTTGGGGATTAAATAATTATGGACAAGCTACAGGTGGGAATAATCTTACTGGTGTTATACAAATTAGCGCTGGATTAGAACATAGCTTAGCTTTACTAAATAATCATAAAATAACTGGGTGGGGAAATAATGAATACGGACAAGTTTCAGGAACGACTTTATATACATCTTGGGAAGATACACCCGTAGGGAAATTAAACGGAGTAGTAAAAATTGAGGCTGGAGGTTATCACGGTCTAGCTTTACTCTCGAATGGAAAAATTACTGGATGGGGATTAAATAATTATGGTCAAGCTGATATATTTTGTGCGCAAGTTAATACTGGAAATTGCCAATCTACAATTCAAATTCCTTTATGTTTTCCAGGAACTAGTTATTCGGCAAATATAGGATTTGATGAGGAAGGTTGTCCAATATATACTTGTATTCCATGTCCAAATTCTCCTTCTTCATGTGGCGAGCCACCATTTCCAGAAGGTACGATAGTTGGCGCAGATGCAAATGGTTGTCCAATTTATGAGTGTTTATGTGATCAAAGTAATTGTACTGCAAATCAAGCTATTGTCAGTTTTTACGAAAGACAAGACAGCTTAGGGACAATGAATCTAGTATTAACTCCAACTTCTTTAGGTTGGACCCCAAGTACAACTCAAATTTTATGGGGAGATTTAATGCCATTAAATAAAGCTTTAGCAGAAAGATTACCAAGTGATTATCTTAATAGCGTACAACCATGGGTGATATCTCATACGTTTTTGACTGAAACACCAACTACCGTTGCAGTTCAAAGTACATTAATTGGATACGATATTTCAAATTGTCCAATTTTTATATGTAAAGTAATTCTTAGATTATCTGAGCAGCGCGCCGTAAATTTAAGAAATGTATTAAATCTTGCTCCAAGCTCATTTTCAGGCGTAGAAATTGTATTTCAATTTGAAGGTAATACAGGTGCTTCTGAAGAAGATCCTTCTTTGCCCGCTATAGACACGGGAGATTGGGAACCAGGAACCGTGTTAAAAATTGAAAACGGCCCATTAATAGGAGGAGGATGTAATCCAATTGCTGGAGTTATTGCTGGAAGAGGAGAGGGATATTGTGGTCCAGGACCCGAAGGGACCGCAGCAATACACGTTAGATCAAATATACAATTAGTAATTATAAATAAAGGAAAAATTGGGGGTGGAGGTGGTGCTGGAGGAGACGGGGATTCTTGTGGAGAAGGTGGTCCTGGCGCAGGTATACCAGCTGGAGAAAATAATGGAGGAGGTGGAGGAGCATGTTGCGGAGGAGAATCTGACGCTTCAATACTTTGCGGAGGAAATGGAGGAGGAAATTCAGGTAATGGAGGAAATCTTGGAAATAGAGGAAATTGTGGAAGTAGCTGTCCAAATAACGCTAGTCCAGCTATCAGGCTTGCGTCGGGAGCTTCATATCTATTTGATGCAAATTCAATTAATCCATTTTTTGAAGGAGAAGGAATAGTGGGAGCTTTGTAAAATGAAAAATTGGAACCAACTTATATTAGAAGGTGATATTCCATTTGTAACTGGAAATACTCTTGGATTAGGAAATCCAGCTAGTGATAGTTTTGGTAGATCAGTTAGTTTTAATTCTCGTGGAGACACACTAATTGTTTCTGCTCATACCGCAGAGACAAATACAATAGCTCAAGGAGTAGTTTACGTTTACGTTGTTTCCGGGACACAAAATAATTGGATGCAAGTATCAAGAATATCTGGAGAAAATAATGGTGATCAATTTGGAATTTCAACTTCATTAAATTGGAAAGGCGATATTTTAGCAATAGGCGCGCCATTTAATGATCCTACGGGTATATTTAATGCAGGTGCAGCTTATATTTATACTGGTAGCGGAAATAATTGGAAATATGCTGCTAAAATAACTGGAGATACTCTTGGATTAGGAAATCCACAAAGTGATCTTTTTGGTAGATCAGTTAGTTTAAATGCAAAAGGAAATGTTCTTGCTGTAGGAGCAAATGTTGCTGATACAAATACAGTAAATATTGCAGGAGCAGTTTACCTCTTCACTGGCAGTGGTTCAGGTTGGACTCAATTAGCAAGATTAACAGGAAATACTTTAGGTCTAGGAAATCCAGCTGGTGATCAATTTGGATGGTCAACCTCATTAAATTCAGATGGAAATGTTCTTGCTGTAGGCGCATACAACGCTGATACAACTGGAGTAAGTGCAGGAGCAGTTTACATCTTTACGGGAATTGAAAAATCTTGGGTTCAAACTGCTAGATTAACAGGAGATACGCTTGGATTAGGAAATCCAGCTGGTGATCAATTTGGAATTTCAACTTCACTAAACTCCGCTGGAAATGTTCTTGCTGTAGGAGCACATCTTGCTGATACAAATGCAGTAAATAGTGCAGGAGCAGTTTACCTATTCACTGGAGTTGGAAACTCTTGGGTTCAGACTGCTAGATTAACAGGAGATACATTTGGATCTGGAAATCCAGCTAGTGATCTTTTTGGAGTTTCAACTTCACTAAATTCTCTTGGAAATATTCTTACTGTAGGAGCAAATGCCGCTGATACAACTGGAGTAAGTGCAGGAGCAGTTTACCTTTTTACAGGAAGTGGAAGCTCTTGGGTCCAGACTGCTAGATTAACTGGAAATAATAGAGATTTTCCAGCAACTACTTTACTTTTTGGAGAATCAACAATACTTAATTCTTTTGGAAATATTCTAGCTGTTGGTGCACCAAATACAACTTTAACTGGACTTGCAAATGCCGGAGCAACATATTTGTTTACTGGTGATGCAAACTTTCAAAATCAAATTATAAGTTTTCCTTTAATACCTTTAAAAAGATGTGGAGATATATTTGATCCTGCGGCGATATCAAATTCAAATTTACCAATACAATATGAAAGTAATAATTCTGGTTTTGCAATTGTAACTGGAAATTTAATTTCAATTCTAACTGTTGGTACAGGAATTATTACAGCTAGACAAAGCGGTGATAATTTTTATTTTCCTGCTCAACCAGTAAGTAGATTTCTCGAAGCAGTTAAAGGCGAACAAATTATTAATTTTGCTAATATAACAAAAAAAATTGGTGATCCAGTATTTATTTTGACTGGAAAAGCTTCTACAAATTTACCTTTAACCTACTATTTAAGTGGTACCCCCGGTGTAGCTACGTTATTAAATAATAGTTCAATCGCAATACAAAGCACTGGACAAATTTCTATTTTAGGAGTTCAAAGTGGTAATTCATGTTATAATTCGTCTACAGGAATAGCATTATTAAGCATAAATAAAGGTGATCAAACTATATTTTTTAATGCAATACCAATAAAATATACAAATAATCCTCCATTTTTATTAAATGTATTTAGTACGGCTGGCTTACCAATAACAATTACTGGAGATTATGTACCAATAGCTAACATAACAAATCTTTTAGTTACATTGTCTGGTGCTGGATTTGAAGGGCAAGGCAATATTTTTGCAAACCAAACTGGCAATAATTTTTATAATCCCGCAGCGACTGTTTCAAGGATTTTAAAAGTTAATAATCCAATTCCATCTACACAATTTGATGAGCCATGCGTTTGCGGAGCAATTGATATTTCTGCCGGAACTTATCATAATACTGTTTTACTAAAAAATTATAGAGTTACTGGATGGGGTAATAATGATTATCTTCAAAAAGATTTTCCAAATTATATAAAATATGCTTACAATATTTCTGCTGGAAATAACTATAGTCAAGCTATAATGAAAAGCGGAATTAATACCGGAGTTATAAATGAATATATTAGATTTCCTGATGGATATGGATTATTTGAGAGTCAAAATGGAATAGGAAAATCAAATATTCTTGGTGGAACTTTTAATTTTCCATGGATATCTACTGGAACTTATAACGAAATTTTAGGATATGCAGATCCTCTTTCGGGCTCATGTTTACATCCAATAGATAAATCAGGCGAATTTAATTATGGCCATCTAGATGACGGAGCATTACCTTATAATACTATGATACAAGACCTGACCGCATTAGCGCCATTAAGAAAACCTGCGATCAATATTATTAGCGTAAATAACTTACCCCCAGGGCTTTCTTTAACAGGAAAATTAGGTCCGATTAATCCTAATCTAATATTAAATGCTCCAAAAGCATTTCCTGTTAAAGTGGCAATGCTTGGATTTACGGGCCTTTATGGTCCGTTATATAAAGAATATAAAAAGAATACTTTTACATCACTTATTTCTGATGCTAGTGGATTTTTTGCTACAGGAAGGAATAATTACAATCAATCAGAAACATTTAACTTTACTGGAATTAAATCTGTAATAGCAGGAAAAGACTGTAGCTTTGTAATTTTTCAAAATGGAAAAATTACAGGTTGGGGAGAATCTTTATTCGGAGAAAATTTATCTACTATTTCTTCAAACTTTTTAAATGTAAAAGAAATAGCAAGCAAAGGAAATCATACTTTAGTTTTATTTGAAAATAATAGGACAAGCGGATTTGGATTGAATACATTCGGTCAAACAACAAATGGAAACAACTTAACTGGAGTAAGCGGTATAGCGGTTGGTATTAATCACAGTTTAGCAATACTTTACAATGGAAGAATTACAGGTTGGGGAGCAAATAATTTAAATCAAACTTCTGGAACTTCAACTTTTTATAGTTTATGGAGTCAAACTCCTGTTGGTAAAATTAGTAATGCTACAAAAATTTCTGCGGGGGCTTATCATAATTTAATATGTTTAAATGATAGAACAATTACGGGCTATGGAGATGATAGTTATAGTAAAATTAGTAGAGGATTGTTTTTAACAGGAGTTATAGATGTCTCCGCGGGAGAAAATCACAGTCTAGCTTTATTAGATAATGGAAGAGTTACGGGTTGGGGAAGTAATCAATTTGCTCAAGTTTCTGGAACTTTAAGCCCATCTTTAGATTGGGAGTCTACTCCAGTAGGAATTTTATCTGGAGTTAAAGCTATATCTACTTCTTACAATCATAATTTAGCTTTATTAAATAATGGAAGAGTTACTGGATGGGGATTAAATGACTACAAACAACACTTACGCATAAATACTAATGAATATCTTACTGGTATAATAAATATATCCGCAGGAAAAAGCCACAGTCTTTTTTCTTTTAATAATAGTCTCGGAAAAATATCAGTAGACACTGATGTTCCTCTTGAAATAACTGGAAATCTTACTGGATTTGGTATTACTGGCTCTGGCATAGCAATAACAGGTTATAATACTCCATATGTACTTTTCATAAATCAACCAATAGGTCTTAAAGATGGATACATTCCATCTTTCTATTCTATAACTGGTAATCCTAATCTCGCTGGAAATTATAATACATATTTTTTAATTCATGAACCTGGAGCTAATACCGAATATTCCGAAAGATATATGACATTTACTGTCTTAGAAACCGGAAGATTTCCTACTTTATTTAAGGTATGTGGAGGCACGATTGGTTTAATAGACCAAATATTAAATTAAATAGTGTAAATTATTACAGGAGCAAGGTTTAAAATGGAAAATTATTATAAAAAATATAAATTATGGACTTTATATTTTGGAGCTTTTTACTCTGGTAATAATTATTATCTTCCTGATATAGATATTAATCCTTTACAATTTAATAAATATTTTAGTCCATTTTATATTGATTTAATAAATATTCCAAAAGAAGGTTATATATCATATATAAACTTTTTAGAGCCTTTACATAAAAAATTTATTAAAGATGGCGCAGATCAAAATCATTTTTTGCCAGAAAGAATAGATACATTAGATATAGATTTTGAAAAAATTAGAGATTTATATCCTATTGAGTGTGACCAAAGAGCTTTTATCGGAATTAATTTTTTTGACAATAATTTAACATATGTTCCTACTGGGGCTAATGTTCAGAATAAAACATGGAGCACTCCTTCCGAGTTATATAATTTAATGTATAATTTAAGTTTAACTTATACCGGAAATATAACAGGATCTCCAGAGCAAGTTACCGAGGGAAATAATCAAAACTTAATTTTCTCTGGTATAGGTTACGGACTTCATAATTGTTATGGGTGCATAGAGGATATTTCTTTTGTAGAATTATCTGGAATTAAAACTAAAGAATATTATCCAAATTGTGACGCTCCCCTATTAGATTTAAAATCTGCAACTTTTACAATTAAATATAATACATATAATCTTTTTTATAACGAACTAGATGAATCAGAAACATTACTTAATTTAAATTCTGAAAAAATTAATTTAGAAACAGGAAGAAAAGATTATATAAATCCTGAAGCTTCTAATTCAGAATTATTAAAAATTTTTACAATTGGAACAACAATCAATAATCTAAACGTTGTTTCAGCTACTCCAATTACCGGAATTACTGAAGTCAGTACTTTATTTGATGGAACACTAAATAAAGTTACGATTACTGGAACAGGAATACTTGGTTTTCAAAGTGGATCGATAGAATCTTTAGCGAAAACAAAAAATGAAATTCCTTTGTTTTTTAGAACTTTAAATTTTAATTCTCCAACACTATCACCATGTATAGAAAATACTTATTCTACGGGTGAAATATTAAATTTTTCTGGAGAAAATATCACAAGTTATAAATATATTCCAAATTTAAAATGTTCAGAAAAAGTATATGGAAGCAGATTATTTAATGTTCCTTTATATTTAAGTGATCGAGGAATTCCTGTGGATACTCAATTAAGTAAAATATATAAAAGTTTAATTTCTGGCATTTCTCCATATGAATATGAAGTTACAAAAGATAATTATTTACCATCTTTTAAAAATAGAAAAGAAAATAGAGCCTATTATTTTTCTTTTGAAATTGCTTCCGGTTTTTTAATTTTTTACACTAATCCTGCTCAATCTGCCAGATTAACAGGAAATACATTTGGATTAGGAAATCCAGCTAGTGATAATTTTGGAATTTCAACTTCACTAAATTCTGCTGGAAACGTTCTTGCTGTAGGCGCATACAACGCTGATACAGCTGGAGCAAGTGCAGGAGCAGTTTACATCTTTA
>Ga0172376_10003888_pt1 | contig 17383 bp, 16 predicted proteins | sample Lak35m_FD_121114 | JGI IMG/M metagenome (GOLD analysis project Ga0172376, IMG submission 121114) | Freshwater microbial communities from Kabuno Bay, South-Kivu, Congo - kab_092012_35m | ecosystem: Environmental > Aquatic > Freshwater > Lake | place: Democratic Republic of the Congo: South-Kivu... | reverse complement strand
GGTCCCGCTGACCCGCTTGAGTTTCGTCCATGGGGCAACCCAAACAGCCACATGATTTTACAAAGCAGTCTCGGTTGCTTGCCTTGTCGCATTTTAGACTGGGTGGACGATTCTTTAGAGTTTCATCCGTGTGTGCGCGAGATTGAAGTTAACGATGTCCTCAGCGCGGCGCGGCATGTGGTGAACTATGCCGAGCGACACCCGTTAAGCCGATAGATCATCCCCGTTTTGTCGCATGGCGCGGTTTTGGATTCGCTTTTCCATCGCTTCGGTGCGGGCACGCACACGGACGGGACCCGCTTTTTCTGGAAAGCGTGGGGTGACTTTTTCATAGAACGGGATGTAGGGGGCGAAGTCTGCTTCAATGTCACCTGTTGGCAAAAAGGGCGTTGTCACCTCAATGAGTTTGCGCTTGTAGTCCATATTTCCGGGCACCACTGGCACCCCCGCTCCAAGCGCAATGTAGTAAAAACCGGAACGCCAATAGTCCATTCGACGCAACCGCCCTTCTGGGGCTATCATCAAGCACACCTTATCGACTTTTCTAAAATAATCCACCACCTGCTGAACCGTATTCTCGTTGGCACCATTGCGATCAATGGGGATGCCGCCCGCCATGATTGCCAGACGAAACAACAGTGGGGGCAAATCGGTTGCCACCAAAAAACTCATCTTGACGCCCAAACTCCAAGACATCATCACCAACAAGAACACATCAAAGTTAGCCGTATGCGGACCGCCGATCATCACCAACTTGGACTGATCGGGTGGCAAGCCGTCAATCCGCCAACCCAACAAACGTATAACGAGGGTTCCTACCAGACGATGTAACAGACTAACAGTAGGCAAATAGCGATATTTCAAAATTGTGCACCTTTTTTGGAAAACTTAACCAACCAGTAAAACCCCAAATCCCTATAAACGTTACCGCTCCTCAACGGGATGGGGGACAACAGAGCGCGTTGTCTCGTTGCGATACGTCACCATCCCAACCGCCGCGCCTTTAATTTTCTTGACATGCTTGCATTGCGTGACATCCACCAACACGCTTGCCTCATGCCTCAATTTGCTGTAGTACGCCGCATGAGAAGATGCCTGCTGAATGACTGCTTCAGGAATGGTGCGCCCATCAAACTTGATGACCACGTGTGCGCCAGGCACTCCGCGCACATGCAACCAAAGATCATCCGCCGAGCCACGCTTAAAGGTGACTTCTTCGTTTTGTCGGCTATTGCGTCCCACCCACATCACGAAGCCGTCCGCGCTCACCACACGCAAAGGCGCGGTCTTTTCTCCGCCGATCTTGCGCGGCACTTGTCCATTCCAATGCCCTAATTGATGGAGAGATTGACGAATTTCATCAATCTCTACCCAGTTACGCGCTAAATCAAGGTCGGTCTCCAGTTGGTGGAGGTATGCGATTTTATGCTGGGAGTCCTCAATCAAAGCAGGCACTTCTTGGTGAGCGCGTTTGGCTTTGTCGTAGCGATGGAAGTATGCTTCTGCGTTCTCGGTGGGTGTCAACCTAGGGTCAAGGCGAATCTCAAAAGCAGGTTCGTCTGGGTCATACTGTGCCACCAACTTGGTTTGTTGCGCCTGAATGGCATATTGGTAAGCGAAGATGAGTTCTCCACTTTGCTTGAGGCGTTCAATGTCTTTGGCATCTCGAAGAGACTTCTGCATAGAATTGAGCTTCGCCCCCTCCTTCGCCAAGCCCTCTTGGATCATTTTGGCGACGGGTATCTTTGCCACGCGATACCCATCTTCCCCGCCGGGAATACCGTAATGGGCACACATTGCCACACTCAAGGATGGGGTGGATTCCCAGCGTTCGACATGCACCAACGGCAAAACGCTGAATCCAGCGATCTCCCCTTTTTGGTAGTAGTTCCCCGGTTGCCACTCGCGCTTCAAAAGCGGGGCAAAGATTTCCTCCGTCAACACATGATACAATACACTAACGTGGGCATCTTGAGCTTTCTGGGTGACAGACCCTCCCGCGCGTACCACTGCCTCACGCGCCAACAACCCACTCATACCCAATAAGTTAGAGGAAAGTAGTGAAGTCGTCTTTAACTCAGGGTCTAACAGCCCCTCAAAGAGATGCGCGAATGATTCTAATGTCAAGTCAGCGGGGTTCATGCGCCCCTCGATGGGCGGCGGGGCAACATATTGATGGGCAGGCAGGGTGATGCGATAGCGATTTTCTTGAGGTCCAATGCGACGGGCACAATCCAATATCATCCCATTTTGGACGAGGATGATATTGCTACGGCGTTCCATCGGTTCAATCACCAAGGTGACTTCCCCTTCTTCACCGATGATACTCATCTCCAAAATCCGCTCGAACGGGGGATGGCTAACGTGTAAAATGTGTCCCCCCTCGCAGTAACGCCGAATCAACAATGCCAGTTGTGACGGTTTAGCCGTGCCCCGTCGCAACTTTTCGCCGATGAGATGCACACGGGGGTACTGTGTATCTACGCTGAGGTACAGGTATTGGCGACGATGGTTGGCATAAATTTCTAAACCGATGCCGGTTGAATCAACCATCACCGAATCTTGAACGCGCCCACCAACGATGGTATCCATCAATTCATCAACTAGAGCGGCAACAACAAATGAATCCATCGTCATGATCGGTCAAGTGACATTACCAATAGATCACGCTGTCAACAATCATCACCAAGAACAGCAACGCCAGATAGTAGGTGGAATATTTCCAAAGGCGATACTGCAAAGTAGGGGTCGAACGGTACATCAAACGAATGGACAATATAACCAAGCCCAACCCCAAAACAAACGCGCTCAGGGTGTAGGGCAAACCCAACATTCCCAACGGATAGGGCAACAACGAAACGATCCACAGCAAGATGGAATAGACCAGAATTTGCCAATAAGTCGCATGTTCGCCATGCGCCGCAGGCATCATTGGCACCCCCACCCGCGCATAATCATCGTTTACAATGAGGGCGAGTGCCCAACTATGAGGCGGTGTCCAGTAGAAGATAATGGCGAACAACACCCAAGCCTCAATCGGTAGCGACTGGGTGATAGCCGCCCACCCCACCAGCACCGGCATGGCGCCCGCCCCACCTCCGATGACAATATTAACGGAGGTATTGCGCTTGAGTATCATTGTGTACAGGACAACATAATAAACAGCACCGATCAACGATAACCATGCCGTCAACCAGTTTACCGCTACCCCTAATAGCACGATAGACAAAACCAAAACAGAGACGGCATACACGATGGCATCGCGCACTTTGATCTTGCCACTGGGAATAGGGCGGCGTGCAGTACGCTCCATCTGGGCATCCATTTTGCGGTCGATGATCTGATTCCATGCGCTGGCACTCATGGCAGCACCCGCCCCACCGATTGTCGTCCACAACAGGATCATGGGGTTGGGTCTGCCGTCAGCGGCAATGAACGCCGCAGTGATGGTTGTAAATACGAGAAGTGCAACAATTCGGGGCTTAGAGAGATGCAAATACGCCCGAACCACCTCAAGGGGTTCTGCTCGACGGATTACAAAGGTGTCCATATCTATACGCTCAAAACAAACTATTCACCATCGAAAGAATTCCCAAGATGAGAGATTGGACACCATAAGCATTTCTAAATGAAACGCTAAGATTTGTTTTGGGTCTGTGCGGAAAGCTTTGCACTCTCTTTGTCGCGGTTCAAACGAAATGCTTCTTGAATGGTGGCATGGTTGGCGTTCTTTTCAACCCGAGCCTTCTGCACATTTTTGTCCAAGAACCAAATTAACACCGCAAAGGTGAGCGACGCACCAACCAGATTAAACAGGATGAAACCAACCATAAGCGCAAACCACAACCCTTGGTTCGCCCCAAATTGGTTGACTGATGCTTCTGGAATACGGGTGACCGTGATCAAACCGGGCAACAAACCCGTTGTTCCTTCTGCCGCGATGAAGGAGGTAAGCCCCCCCCCGACGATCAATACTGCTACAATGACAATGAGGATTCCAAAACGACGATCCATTACGACTCGGTGTCCCCTAATTCGTATGAATTTCTAAACACTATAATATGATTGTACTCCGCTTCACAAATAACATCAAGCGTTCATTGATACCGATTGATCCGGTGTGGGGTTTGGCAGTGGAAGGGACATTACGAAGGTTGTACCTTGATTGACCACACTACTGACGGTGATCGTTCCGTGATGCAATTCAACGACCCGTTGCACCAGTGCCAACCCAAGACCCGTCCCCTCTATGCGTCTACGTTTGGCGTGGTTAGAGCGGAAAAATGGTTGAAAGACAGAGGGCAAGTCTTCCTGCGGAATCCCTATTCCACTGTCCTCAATTCGGAATTGATAAAAGTTTTCGATCGTCTTGATGGCAATTTTAATTGTACCGTTCGCAACATTGTACTTAACCGCATTTCCCACCAAGTTGTTCACCACCAACGCCAACAATTGAGGTGAACCTTCCACAACCGATAATTCAGAATCGAACTCATGCACAACCGTGAGGTTCTTCTCTTGAATCATTGCGCTGATCAGTTCTTCTGCATCTTTGACAAACACGGTCAAACTGCATGGCAGAACTTCTAGGGGTTCATGATTCTTATCGAGGCGTGCCAATTCCAAAATGTCATTGATGAACTGAGCCATGCGATCAAAAACAGTGATCATCTTTTCGAGGTATTGCTGTTGTTGGTTATTCAGTTCACCCGTAGACTGAACCAAATCCGCTAACATTTTTGCAGAACTAATGGGTATCTTCAGTTCATGCGCCATAAGACGCATGTAGTCCGTTTCAAGTGGTTGGGTGCGGCTACTCATAACTAATGGATGCTCTTTCATCAAAACACAGCAACGTTGATAAATGATTCAAAGCCTTTGCCATTCGAGTGCCATGAACTGTCCGCAGTGTAACATAAAGCAAATCTTTATGGTAGGTTTGTTCAACTTGTATAACCTGCTCGGTATTTACTTATCAACATCCTGTAGAAAATCCTAAAATTAGGTGGGCAAAAATGCCTCGCCCGTCACCCGCGCGCACGCGCCCCATCAGGGACCAGGCAACCCTCGGTGATCTCCACAGCTACCTTCCCCACGTTAACATTTGACGAGATTTCAGTTGGGCTTGGAACGTGCAAGACCACCCGACGGGGAGGTTATTTTACGCTATTGATACCACTTCACAATTTGGTCACGTTCCGGTCCCACGCTCAAAATGGAGATGGGGATATCACATAACTCACCGATACGCCTCACATACTGTTGGGTTGCTTTCGGTAAGTCCGCAAGTGACCGACACGCAGAAATATCCTCTCCCCAACCGTGGAGCGTTTCATAAATTGGCTTCACACGCTCCAGCTCTTCAGCGGTAGACGGCGGAAAGTGAATCAGCTGCCCGTCCAACTCATACGCCACCGCGATCTTGAGTTCATCAATGCCAGACAGGATATCTAACTTGGTGATTGCCAGTTCCGTACACCCATTGACCACAACCGCATAACGTAACATCACGGCATCTAACCACCCACAACGACGAGGGCGACCGGTCGTCGTGCCAAATTCATCCCAAAAGTTTTCGCCAGTCCCACGCAAGCGCAAGGCAATATCCCCCTCTAACTCGGTGGGCATTTGTCCAGAACCAACGCGCGTACTGAAGGCTTTTGCCACTCCAATTACTTGGTCAACAAATTTGGGACCAAAGCCCAAGCCTATCAACGCCCCGCCAGATGTGGGAGAAGAGCTGGTGACAAACGGGTAGCTACCGTGATCGATGTCAAGGAGCGTCCCCTGTGCGCCCTCACACAAGATTTGCTCCCCATTCTTCAAGCGTTGGTTGATGAACTCGGTTGTGTCAGTCAGATAGGGGCGCAAGCGTTCCGCCACGGCAACAACCTGTTGAACATAGTCATCAACAGGAATGAGGTCTAGCCCTTCGCTGGTTAGCCATTGATTGGTCTGCTCTAGTTGTTGGCGCACCAACTGACCAAACAATTGCGGATTGGACATTGAGCCAGCACGAATGCCTGACCGCCCCGTCTTATCCATATATGCCGGTCCAATCCCTCGCAGGGTTGTGCCAATGGCAGACGCGCCTAACCTGCGCTCGCTGGAGGCATCACGCGCAATGTGCGACGCGGTGATGATGTGGGCACGGGTGCTGATGACCAAGCGCGAGGGCGAAATCGTTAAGCCTTGTTCGATGAGTTGGTCAATCTCCTTTGCTAGGTTGAGTGGGTTGATGACCAAGCCGTTCCCCAAAACGCATGTTACCTGTTCGTGCAGGATTCCGCTGGGCAATAAATGCAATTTGAATACTTGGTCGCCCACGTAAACGGTATGCCCCGCATTGTCGCCCCCAGAATAACGTGCTACGACGGTTGCATTCATAGCAAAATAATCGGCAAAGCGTCCTTTACCTTCGTCGCCCCATTGTGCGCCCACCAAAATTGTTACGGGCATGTTGCCCTCTCCTTATGATGTTTTGAATGCGTCGCCAAAGACACTCCCCAGCGACATGGTTATTTCTCGATTGCCCATCAAGCTAAATTCCCCGTTGGGGGCAAAAGCAATGGCGGAATCCATCCCCAATTTCAAGTGCATGATGAATGGCTCGGCATCTAGGATCGCTCGCATATCCTTCTCAAACTCGCTCAGGATAGGGTGCGTGGCAACTAGGAGCGCATTCTTGAGCCAATCAAACCCAGGCACGACCTCATTATCTTGTGTGGTGAGGAACTTGCCGAATGCTGACACTGCCCCCCCCTCAACGTACAACGAAGCCCCTGACTCATAGGCAACCTCTAACCCCTTGAGGGCAGCTCCCAATAGATAAGCGTGGGACAGGGCAGGATGTAAACTGGGGGAACTCAAGACGATTAAGCCTGCTTCAACCAACCGCCGATACAGCGTGTCATCATCGTCTGCCAACAGATCCACCACATAACCACTGGGTGCGCCCAACTCTTGGAAATCCTCAAGCACTTGTTCAGTCGCGTGAATATCCCCGTCCATGCACACATACGCCACTCCACCATCTGCATGAACGCGCTCCAAAACGGTGGGGCGCACACTGGAAGAAACGTTAGGATAGCCACTAAAAATCAACCCGCCCGCGCCATCTTTCCACTCAAACAAATTCTTGATCGGCATGGTATCGTTTAGCCGTTCACGCACACATAGCTTGCAACCGAACGCGCCAAGACTTCTGCGCCAATCTGTAAAACGGTCTCGTCAATATCAAAGCGCGGGTGATGATGCCCGTAGTCCAAGCCACGCTCTGAGTTGGCAGAACCAATAAACCAAAAAGCCCCCGGCACATCGGTCATGAGCAACCCGACATCCTCCGCGCCCATCGTGATTTCGCTGGTAACGCTGGTTTGAAAACGTTCCGTCAAGGGAGCAACCGCGCCAATCACTTGTTGGGTGACGGCGGGGTCATTGCTGACGGGGAGCGTGCCCTCTGAAAAGACAAGTGTGGCGGTGCAAGCCAACGCGCTGGCAACATGATTTACGATAGCGTGCATGCGTTCCTCGATCAGGCGATGCACTTCTTGTTTGAAGGCGCGGGTTGTTCCGCTCAGCATAGCAGTTTGGGGGATGACGTTATGCGCATCTCCAGCATGAATCTGGGTGACGGAAACAACCGCTGGTTCAATTGGATCAACATTGCGACTGACAATGGTTTGAAACGCGCTGACAATGTGCGTTGCCGCCACAACAGGATCGGCGGTTTCGTGGGGAGAAGCACCATGCCCACCCCTCCCGATGATGTCGATACGGAAGGATTTTGATCCTGCCATCACCGCCCCGCTCCCCAAGCGGAATTGCCCTATCGGCAGGCTATTCCAGACGTGCAAGCCCAGCGTGACATCTGGACGAGGGGCGGTTAAAACCCCATCATCAATCATGGCTTTGGCACCTGCGGCAATTTCTTCCGCCGGCTGAAAGACAAACTTGATGCGCCCATGCACTTGATCCCGATGTTGGCTGAAGAGCTTAGCCACGCCTAAAGCAATGGCGGTATGCGCATCATGTCCACAGGCGTGCATCTTGCCCGCTACTGTAGAGGCATACTCAACTTCATTTAGTTCATGAATGGGGAGCGCGTCCATATCCGCACGCACCAACACCGTCCTACCCTCTTGCGCACCCTCAAGGATGCCGACCACACCGGTGCGCCCAACCCCACGCTGTACTTCTAAACCCAGTTGAGTGAGTTGTTCTGCCACGATAGCAGCGGTGCGGAACTCTTCAAAAGCCAATTCAGGGTGTTGATGGAGATCACGCCGAACCGTAACCATCTCGTCATATAGGTTTTCAGTTGCCTGTTTGAAGTCAATCATGGTCATGAATTTTTTCCTGGTCTAGTCCTCATCTTCTTCATCATTCACTGCTTGAGCAGTCTTTTTGGCGGGCTTCGCCCCACAATCACAACCTTCATCCCCATGATCGCAGGTTTGAGATGCCTTTTGTGCCAACGCTCGCATCTCTGCAAGGGGCACCAAATCCACACGCAACACCAAACGGAAACCCTCATCAGGGATCAGCACGGTCACGGCATCCTGTAACGGATGAACATCAACAACCTTCCCCTCGCCAAAAGGCGTTCCCACCACCTTATTCTTGCGGGGCAATTGCTTACGCGCTTCCAAGTATTGCTCATACTCATATACTAAACAGCACCGTAACCGCCCACACATGCCGGTAATTTCTGACGGGTTGAGGGAGATTCCCTGCACCTTTGCCATCTTAATGGAGATCGGGCTAAAATCGGTCAAGAATGAAGAGCAACACCGTACTTCCTTACCACATGCACCGCTCCCCCCCAAGAACTTCGCCACATCACGAGGCCCAATTTGGCGCAGTTCAATCGCGGACTTAAAGCGACGCTTTAGCGCGTTGCTCAGTTTGTTCATATTGAGTTTGTCATCACAACTGTAGAGTAGGGTGAGGATACTACCATCATAATTATACTGCACCGCAACGAACTTCACGCGGTCATACCCGCCCAAACCCTCCGCCGTTTCAATACACTTCGCTAAAGAATCTGCCTCTTTAGCCACCCACTGTTGATTGAGAACAAGATCACGTGGGGTTGCCTTGCGCATGATGGGCTTATATGCCCGCTCACTTTGTTCATCCACCGTTGCAAACGCCATCACCTGCCCCATCCGCCGACCACGCGCGGTATTCACAATGACAAACGAGCTTACTTTTAGGTCGGGAATGGATGAGAAATCAAAGTGATAGAGCTTACCGACTTTGTTAAATCGTACCCCAGCAACGAATCGCTGTTGTTTTTCTACCGTGTCTATCAACGGATCACCTTCAATTCAAATTGTTGTTGCTTGGATGTTTTGGTTTGACATAAACTTGCCATCAAATAGAATAGCGAAGTCAAGAATCATTGGCAATTGCAAAGTAAACAACCCACCCATAGACCCACGTGAAGTTATCGTCTGGACGATCATGAGTAAACTCGTTGCCAAGTTCGGTGGACTAAGCCTTAGTTCAGCGCAAGCCCTTTCACAAATTGCCCAGATCATCCTCACCGCTCACACAGAATGGGAGCAAGTCGTGGTGGTGGTCTCTGCCATCGAGGGGGTAACAGACCAATTGATCGAGACCATACATGACGCAGAAATCAGCGACAAACGCGCTTATCGGCGCAAGGTCGCTCACATCCGCACCCGCCATTTGGCGATCATGGAGGAGCTACCCTTGTTGAAGACCGAATATAGCACCCTCCAAAGCGAACTGGATCGGTTGTTCAACGAGTTGATCGCCCTGTTAGAAGGCTTTGGCAAACTAGATACCGCGCTTCAACCCTCCAAGCGTGAGGCAATCCGTGCCCTTGGGGAGCGGTTATCCGCGCGTTTGGTGGCGGCGTTGCTGCGCCATCACCAGATCCGTAGCGTGGCGATGGACGCTAACCACTTCATTCGCACCAACAATCAATTTATGCACGCCACCATCAACCTAAACGCAACACAACAACTTGTTGAGGAAAATCTCTCCCCGTTGCTCGAACGCAACATCACCCCCGTTATCACCGGTTTCATGGGGGCAGACGAGCACGGGAACATCACCACGTTGGGGCGCATTGGGACGGACTACACCGCAACGGCGATTGCCTACGCCGTTCAAGCCGATCAGGTGACATTGTGGTTGGACACCCCCGGCATTCTTTCCGCCCCCCAATCCGTCCCGCATGCCCAACCCATCCAAGAACTAACCTACGGGGAGGCTTCGGATTTGGCTTTGCTGGGCAACCACCCGCTCCACCCCAAAACCATTTTGCCAGCGCGGTTGGCAAACATCCCACTACACATTCAAAATATTCACCTTCCCCACTTGATCGGCACCATCGTGCAACCATCCAATGCCGAGCCAACTCCTGCACGCATGCGTGCAGTGGTAGAGATGAGCGCGATTGAGATTTTGATTCCCAACACACAACACCTTGTTGAAGTCATCCCCCAAATCGGGAGCTTGTTCTTTGCCACGTTTCAAGTCTTGCCCAGTGTGCTGATGAGCCTACAAGGTTCGTTCCGCTCTAAGATTTATGTGGGGGTGCCGGCAACATTGGGGTTGAGCGCGACCGAGCAATTGACGGATATCTTGGAGAAACGCATGACCGACGCGAAAGAACTAACGCGCGTGTCTGTCCTCACCTTGATCGGCGCGAACGTTCAACAATGCGTGCCCTGCCTGAAGAAAGCATTACACGCCTTAGAGGGGCTACCGTTGCGCTTCATCAACACCAATAGTTCACACGATAGCCTATCGGTTGTGGTTGCCCCTCAAGACCGTCATGAGGCACTAACGCGGTTACATGCCCTCCTGAACGCAGAAATAACCACAGACTTCAATCAATAAGTGTTAAAGTAACGGCGCAATTCCCACTCCGTTACCGAAGCGCGATACTCTCGATATTCAAGACGCTTGGCATCGAGGTAAAGCGGACCCAGATAGTTGCCCAACATGGTCATTAAAACGGTATCGTTTTCCAACTCGTCGATCGCTTGGCGCAATGAACGCGGAAGTTTTCTTACAGAGCGTGAACGGTTGGTGCTGTATACCACGCTCTCTTCGGAGGGTTCGCCCAATTCCATAGCCTGTTGAATGCCGTCTAAGCCTGCCATGAGCATGGCAGCTAAGCCTAAATAGGGATTCATCGACGGGTCAGGCAGGCGAATCTCCAAGCGCGTAGCCCCCTCATGATCCATCTTTTGCGTGCCGGGCACACGAATGAGCGCGGCGCGATTGTAGCGTGCCCATGTAATTTCAGCAGGGGCTTCTACGCTTGTGCCCAACCGCTTGTATGAATTCACGAGGGGCGCCAGCAAAGCAGACATCGCGCCAGCATGCGCCAGTTGCCCGGCTAAAAATTGCTGTGCCAGCTTAGACAAGCCATACTCATGCTTGGCATCGCTGAATAAGTTTTCGTCCGTTTTGGCATCGTGCAAAGATTGGTGCGTGTGTAGACCACTACCCGGCATGAGTTGTGATGGGCGTGGCATGAACGAGCAATGCAGTTGATGACGTTGAGCAACCCACTTCAACACCGCGCGAGTGGTCAACAAACGATCTGCTGCCTCTAAAATGGGCGCGTACATCATATCTATCTCGTGTTGCCCAGAACCAATCTCATGATGAGAGGACATGATGGGAATATTCATCTTCTCCAAGATAGCAAGCATATCAAAATGTATGCTTGAAACATCAGTCGAGGCATCAAAATAACTGGCTTGGTCAATCGGTTTGAGCGCGGGCGCCTCCGCCGATGCTTTGGGAATTTCCTCAAACACGTAAAATTCTAGTTCCATACCCGCTTTGAAAACAAAGTTGGCTTCCTTGGCAATGCGGATAGCATTGATGAGGATCGCACGGGGGTCTCCTAGATACAGTTCCCCTTCGATGGCATGTACATTACAAATCAAGCGGGCGGTTTGCGTGCCGCGAGTATCATTGGGAATGATGGCGAAGGTGTGAAGGTCTGGCACAAGCAACATGTCGCTTTCTGCTTCCCGCGCGAAAGCATCAATGGATGAACCATCAAAGTGTGCCCCGCTGGTCACAATGCTTTCAAGGCGTTGGACAGGTATGGTGATGCTTTTGACGGTGCCTGTGATGTCGGTGAACCACAGACTGATGTTTCTAATCTGCTCAGCTTCTAAGGTTGCCAGTATATTCTGCACAGTTGCCATGCTCAATAACCCTTTGTGAATAATCTCTTTTGCATTGTACCGTGATTTTGCTCGAACTACTTTGAACTATTTCAACAATCCCAAGTGACCTAACAAGGCATCAATGCCCAAAATATAGCTACGCCACCCAAAGCCGGCGATCTGCCCCACGCACACAGGCGCAAGCAAGGAGCGGTGACGGAACTCCTCCCGCGCGTGAACATTGGAAAGATGCACTTCAACCACCGCTAATTGTGTCGCGCTGATGGCATCGCGCAAGGCGATCGAGGTATGCGTGTATGCGCCCGGATTCATGACCACCCCCGCCGCCCAAGTACGGGCATCATGGAGCGCGTCGATCAGTGCGCCCTCATGGTTAGACTGGCGAGCTTGAATGGTGATTCCCCGTTGGGCAGCATACTCGCTCACGCGCTGGTTGATGTCGGCTAACGTGTCCGAGCCATACACTTGTGGCTCGCGCGTGCCCAACAAATTCAAGTTGGGTCCGTGTAACAGCAATACTTGTGTGTTCATTCATCCCTCCGCATGGATGCTAAAACCGCGATAACTTCTTCTTTAGGAATATCCTCATGCACCACCGCGCGATTCATCCCTTCTAACAAGATGAACCGTGAATGTCCGCTTTGCCACTTTTTGTCGGTGTGCATGGCTTGCCACAGGGCTTCCGGCTCATACTGGTGAAAGTGCGTGGGCAGTCCCGTTTCTGCGAGGAGGTCTTCAATCTGTGTAGCGGTTTGCTCATCCAACAAGTTGAGACGGGATGACAGGCGGGCAGCTGCCACTAACCCCACCGCGACCGCTTCGCCATGCTTCCACGCATATTGGCTAACTTGCTCAAGCGCGTGCCCAAAGGTGTGCCCCAAGTTCAGGGTTTGGCGCAACCCCTGCTCAAAGGGGTCTTGTTCAACCACATCCACCTTGACGCGAATTGCCCGCTCTAAGAATGCTTCTATTTGGTCAGGGGCGTGCAGGCGTGGCTCTAGCAAGGTCACATCTGCAAGCAACCCATGTTTGAGTGCTTCTGCCATCCCACAACGATATTCCACAGGAGGAAGGGTTGCTAACACGGTTGGATCAATCAACACGGCAGCAGGTTGTTTGAACGCACCCACCAAGTTTTTCCCCTCCGGAATATCCACCGCCACTTTCCCCCCTACGCTTGAATCCACCATCGAGAGTAAGGTGGTGGGCACTTGTACCAACCGCACTCCACGCATGTAGGTTGCTGCCACAAAGCCGGCGGTATCCCCCACCACGCCCCCACCGAGCGCAACGACCGTCGTTTTACGATCGCAGCGGTGTTCCGCCAGTTGCCGTTGTAGCATGGTGAAGGTGGCAAGGTTCTTGTGCTGTTCGCCATCCGCCATAGCAAACACCTTCGCATTCGGGAGGGATTGAGCGAGTGGGCGGGCATATAGATCAAGGATGGTCTCACTGGTGATAATCGCCACCGTGCCCCCCAACCCAAACTCATTGACCAAGCGTTCAGCATCCGCCAAGAGACCACGCTCAATCACAATGTCGTAATCCTCTCCGTGAGGTGCGCTCACCCGAATACGCTGTGCCATAGGGCAACGATCTCCTGTGCTATTTGATCGGGGGTTTTGTCAACCGTGTTGATATGATAGGGAATGCGAGCATAAAGCGGGGCGCGTTGATGATACCTCGTCCGCCATTCAACCGCTAAGGGGCGCACCGCCACGCGCTCCGCATCCGCTAGGCGTGCCTCTAAGGTTGCCTCATCAACATCGAGACACACCACCATGCCGGTTGAACTCATGGAGGTGAGCGTCTCAAGGTTCAATAACGCCCCCCCTCCTGTGGAAATGACCAAGTCCGTCCGCGCTGCCAAATCAGTACAGATTTCTGCCTCCAGTTTACGGAAGGCACTTTCACCGAATCGAGCAAAACAATCAGCAATGCTCATGCCTATTTGCGCCACCAAGACCTCATCCGTGTCCACCCACTCCCGCGCGAGGGATTGTGCCACCAACGGGGAAACGGTTGTTTTCCCGCTCGCCATGAAGCCGGTGATGACGATGTTGGGGCTACTCATACCCAAACCGCCAAGGCGTGTTATCCATCGGCAAATCTGCAAGACGATTGCGCTTGAGTTGAGCAAAGCGCGGTTGCATCTCCTCGATGCTGTCCCCGCCCAGTTTTTCGGTCAGTGCATCTGCCAAGACAACCGCCAACATCGCCTCACCAATGGGCATGGCTCGCGGTAACGCGCAGAAGTCGCTCCGTTCATACGTGGTGGGTTCAGCTTGACCACTCGCCAAGTTCACACTCCCCAACGCTTTTAACACCGTCGCAATCGGTTTCATGGCAAGGCGTATGACGATCGGCTCGCCAGTGGTGATACCCCCCTCCAAGCCCCCAGCACGGTTGGTAGCGCGGTATAGTTCGCCCGTCGCCTCGTCCAAGAAAATTTCATCATGAACTTGGGAGCCACTCTTGGCGGCATTGGCAAACGCTTCGCCAATCTCGACCCCCTTCATGGCGTGAATGCTCATCATCGCTTGGGCAATGCGCCCATCTAACTTGCGATCCCACTGCACATGGCTTCCTAAGCCGGGAGGAACCCCTACCGCGACAATCTCCCAGATACCGCCTAGCGTATCCTGATCCTTGCGCACGGTTTTGATCTTTTCACGCATGGGTTCAACCGCGCTGACATCGGGCGTGCGCAGTTCGTTCTCTAAAGAGATCTGATACAGTTCGGCAAAGGATTTGCTGTAATCAACGGTTGCCTGCACGTCTCCGATTTGGGTGACGTAAGCATAGACTTCAATGCCAAATGTGCGCAAAAACTTCTTGCAGATTGCTCCCACCGCCACCCGTGCAGCGGTCTCGCGTGCGCTGGCGCGTTCCAGCGACAGGCGTAACTCGCGGTAGCCATACTTCACCGCCCCCGTTAAATCGGCATGACCGGGGCGTGGGGTGGTGATGGGATCAATATTTTTTTCCTTCCAGTTCTTGAAGTCGCGGTTCTCTAGGGTGAGGGCGATCGGTGCGCCAGTGGTGAGACCGTTCATCAACCCAGCTGTGATGTAGGCACTGTCCTTCTCAATGGACATGCGCCCACCCGCGCCATAGCCTGTTTGACGACGCGCGAGTTCATCATCAATGTCTGCTTGTTCGAGGGGTAAACCGGCGGGCATTCCCTCTAAGATAGCGGTGAGCATGGGACCGTGGCTTTCGCCAGCGGTGAAAAAGCGAACTTGTGGCATGGGATGTCTATCCTTTTCGATTATATAGCTGTGCTTCAACAGCATCAAACATCACTTCAAGGGGTGCCTTGCGCCCCGTCCAAATCTCGAAAGATGCTACGCCTTGACGCACGAGCATCCCTAGCCCATTGATGGCGCGTAACTGCTGCGCCTCCGCTTGGCGCATCAAGGCGGTGACGGCAGGGCGGTAGATCATATCGTACACGGTGACATGGGGTGGCAAGGGGAGGGATGAATCCCAAGGAGATTGGTCAATATGCGGGTGCATGCCCACCGAAGTGGAGTTTACCAGCAACGTTGCCCCGCTTTTCAATGCCTCGTGTGCCGTAACCACTTGTGCGGTGGGCAAGCGCATAGCATCCATCATGGCTTGTGCGCGTTCTACAGTGCGATTGATGACCAGCACCCGTGCGCCGACTTGGGTCAATCCGTAGAGGGCGGCACGTGCTGCCCCCCCTGCCCCTAAGAGGATGACGGTTTGCCCCTGTAAGGGAATACCATGCGCTTGAAGATCATCAATGAACCCGAATACATCCGTGTTCGTTGCCTCGTTACGTGGGAACACGAGGGTGTTGGCAGCACCCACCGCCTGCACGATAGGATCAGAACGGAAGAGAGCAACGACTTCCTGCTTGAACGGCACGGTGACATTCAGCCCAACATAACCGTGCATCATAAACTCACGGAGGCTCTTCTTGAGGATTTCAGGCGGAATGGCAGACTTATCATAGTACCATTCATCCTGCATCCCCAACGCCTCAAAAGCCGCATTGTGCATGGCGGGGCTTAGACTATGCTCGATGGGCCAACCAATCACCCCCACCCGTTTCTGTGTCATGCTTATCCTTCTACTTCCTGCGCCAAGTCAGCACCGATTTGGGTCAACAAGTCGCCAAAACCAGGGAAGGAATCGCCGGCACATTTTGCATCTAAAACGGTGGTTGTGCCCTGTGCAACCAAGCTGGCAACGGTCATGCTCATGGCAATGCGGTGGTCATCATGCCCATCCACTGTTGCACCGTGCAATTGCTGGCGACCCTCGATGATGAAGCCATCCGCCGTCTCTTCGATTTTTGCGCCCATCTTGGTCAGTTCAGCGGTCATCACAGCAAGGCGATCGGTTTCTTTCACGCGGAGTTCTTGAGCATCACGCACCACCGTGCGCCCACTAGCGCACAACGCCGCCACCATCATCACAGGGAATTCATCAATCATGCGCACAACCATCTCCCCGCCCACTTCAACACCGCGCAAGTCAGCGGTCTTGATGAGCAGATCACCTATCGGTTCACCAGCTTCTGTCCCCGTTTCGGTCACGGTGATGGAGGCGTTCATTGCTTGCAATACCTCTAACAAGCCGGTGCGCGTGGGGTTGAGGTTGATACCCTGCAACAACAATTCACTGTCGGGGACGATGCTGGCAGCGACCATCAAGAATGCGGCAGAAGAGAAATCACCCGGCACCGTGATATTAAACGGTTGAAGCACGCCCCCTGCTTTCACAGTGGTGACATTGCCATCTACTGTTAGATCCGCACCCATCGAGCGCAACATGAGTTCGGTATGATCGCGGGCAGGACCGGGTTGGATGACCACAGTTTCCCCTTTGGCAAACAAGCCTGCCAACAAGACCGCGCTCTTCACTTGTCCGCTTGCCTCTGGCATGTCGTATTGAATGCCAACCAGTTCGGCAGGTTCAATGTGTAAGGGGGCACAACCGTTCGTATCGGTGATCTTTGCGCCCATCATGCCGAGTGGCTTGGTGACGCGCTTCATGGGGCGACGGCGCAATTGTGCGCTTCCGTCCAAAATGGAGGGGAAAGGTTGCCCCACCATCACGCCAGACATCAAGCGAATACCCGTTCCAGCGTTGACAAAATCAAGCGGAACGCTGGGTGCTTGATAGTTCCCCCCATGAATGGTGAGGGTGTTGGTGTCATG
>Ga0172376_10003887_pt1 | contig 17384 bp, 17 predicted proteins | sample Lak35m_FD_121114 | JGI IMG/M metagenome (GOLD analysis project Ga0172376, IMG submission 121114) | Freshwater microbial communities from Kabuno Bay, South-Kivu, Congo - kab_092012_35m | ecosystem: Environmental > Aquatic > Freshwater > Lake | place: Democratic Republic of the Congo: South-Kivu... | reverse complement strand
GTTGGACGATCAGATAGCCCTTGGCGCCTGCGGTGACTGGACGAATGGGGACAAGGTAGAGGGGGCGTGGCTGAGTGGATACCACTTGGCTCGCGCGATAACCAAAGAATAGCGTTGTCTGCATCAAAAGTGTACATCACAAGGTGGCTGAGCGCTGGCCTCGCACCGCATTGGCCTTGGCATTTGGCAGATGGGCGCGGCTGCAATTGGAGACATGATTTATGTTGCTGGAGGTGGGCCAATCATGGGCGGCGATATTCAGAGTGCACTTCATGAGGCGTTTACGCTGGACTAGGATTCGATTTTGCAGGGGTATTGGCTGATAAGTCTCGGGAGTGGTCAATGAGCATCTATCAATTCTTTGTTGCAATCATCGTGACGATTGCCAGCCTGTCACCTGTGATGGCGCAGGCGATCACGTTCCCCGAAAAACCGGTACGGATTGTGATGGGGTTTCCTGCGGGCGGCCCGCTCGACCAGCATATTCGCTTGCTGTCGACTCGGCTTGCCGCCTCCCTGGGACAGCCCGTGGTCATTGACTATCGAGCAGGTGCCGGTGGCACGATCGGAGCGCAATTTGTTGCTCAATCACTCCCCGATGGCTACACCCTGCTGCTCGCGGATACTGGAACCATGGTCATCAACCCGGCAATCTACACGCAAAAGCCTTATGACACCTTGCGCGATTTTGTCCCCGTCGCGTACTGCTCAGCAGGCCCTCGCACTGATTGTCAACAATAAGGTACCGGCGAAAAACTTAAAGGAACTCATCCAACACGCAAAGGCAAATCCCGGCAAGCTCAATTACGGATCTGCGGGAAATGGTGGCATCTCCCATTTGGTGCCGGAGATGCTCAAGACCGAAACCGGAATTTCAATGGTCCATGTGCCTTACAAGGGGACCGCACCTGCCTTCACGGATCTTTTGGCGGGCCACGTTGATTTCATGGCAGAGTCGATTCCGCAAGCGGTGAATCATTTCAAAGATGGCAAGATTCGTGTGCTGGCAGTCACCAGCGCCAAAAGAAACCCTGCGCTCGCGAGCGTTCCCACTGTGCTGGAAACCGGGGCCGCTTCGCTGGATGTCGTCGGTCTTTATGGAATTCTCGCCCCAAAAGGCACGCCTGCAGAGGTGGTCCGTAAGCTGAGCTTGGCGTTTAAAGAGGCGCTCGATGCAGCCGAGATTCAAAAAACAATGGCTGATCAAGGATCCGAGCCGGCCTGGTTGGGCCCCGAGCCGTTTGCCGCCTTTCTGGCCCGCGAGATGCCCCGCTGGGCGCAGGCCGTGAAGGCGGCCGCCGCAAAACTGGACTAGCGACCGAGCGGCCCGAGATCTTTGAAGGTGATTCGAGGGCCTCTTTTTCTCGGTAGCACGGATTTGTCTAGACAGCAAGACAGTGCATCTCCGGATGTTTCCACTCGGCCTCAAGAATCAAGATTCTAGGGCCTGATTCCTCTCTTCCTGGTCTAGCTGCGGCCGCCTTCAGTGACGTTTCGCGGGAGCGTTTTCTGCGCTGTATAGACAAAAAGCCGCACGCCAAAAAAAAGGGGGGGTCAAGGGTTCTGATCCGCCGTCAAGGCAGACATTCTTTAAGGAGGAAGTTTTTTATGCGCTCGTCCCTGATTAAAACGGCGGCCCTGACCGCCTTTTGTGCCAGCGTGGCTGTCTCAGCGCATGCCCAAGAAACCAAACTTGCTTTGGGCATGTCGGGATGGACCGGTTTTGCACCCCTGACGCTGGCCGATAAGGCTGGCATCTTCAAGAAACACGGCCTTGATGTCGAGATCAAAATGATCCCCCAAAAGGATCGTCATCTGGCGCTCGCTTCGAAGTCGATTCAGTGTGCGGCCACAACGGTTGAGACGCACGTCGCCTGGAATGCAAACGGCGTACCCATCGTTCAGATCTTCCAACTGGATAAATCGTTCGGCGCAGACGGGATCGCAGTTCGGGCAAACATCAACAAGTTTGCAGATCTCAAAGGCAAGACGATCAGCGTGGACGCCCCGGGTACCGCGCCTTACTTTGGCCTGGCTTGGATGCTGAGTAAAAACGGTATGAGCATGAAGGATGTGAAGACAGTGACGCTGTCTCCCCAGGCAGCTGCCCAGGCGTTTGTGACGGGCCAAAACGATGCGGCCATGACCTATGAGCCCTTTCTCTCCACGGTTCGTGCCAATCCTTCTGCAGGAAAAATCATGGCCACGACTCTCGATTACCCCATGGTGATGGATACAGTGGGATGCGCTCCGGATTGGCTAAAGGCCAATCCTAAGGCAGCGCGAAATCTTGCCAACGCTTATTTTGACGCGTTAGAAATGATCAAAAATGAGCCTGCGAAGTCCAATGAGATCATGGGCGCATCGGTGAAGCAGACCGGCGAGGCATTTGCGAAATCGGCGTCGTATTTGCGCTGGCAGGATCGGGCTGCGAACCAGAAGTTTTTCGCGGGAGAGTTACAGGCATTCATGAAAGATGCCGCCGCGATCCTCCTTGAGGCAGGAGTCATTCGAAGTATTCCCAGTAACTTTGATGCGATGTACGACACCAGCTACCTTAAGTGAGCAGCCGCAGCAAGACTGTTGCATCTGATACTCCGGCGGTCGTCCTTGCGAGGGCTGGCCGCCGGAAACGGGCCCCTCTAGAGCCAGTCAGCACGGCTGCACGATGGGGCCTTGCTCTGGCCTTTTTCGTTCTATTTTTTCTCGTCTGGGCTTTTTTTACGATCGGTGGCTATGTCTCGCCCACTTTTCTAGCGAGCCCGATCACGATGGTGCGAGAAGGCTGGCTTTTGTTTGTGGAATTTAACTTCATCCATGACATCGGCATGACCGTATGGCGCGTAATGGGCGGATTTATTCTGGCGGCCGCCATTGCGGTGCCGCTCGGGATCATGATGGGTGCCCACAAGGGGATCGAGGCCTTTCTGGAGCCCTTTGTATCGTTTTGTCGATATCTACCCGCCTCGGCCTTTATTCCGCTGCTCATTCTTTGGGCTGGAATTGGTGAGCTCCAAAAAATTCTTGTGATCTTTATCGGGTCTGTTTTTCAAATTATTTTGATGGTGGCGGTGACGGTTGGGGCTGCGCGAAGGGATCTAGTGGAGGCCGCTTACACTTTAGGCGCCTCGCCGCAGGGAATCGTTCGGCGCGTGCTGATTCCGGGTGCTGCCCCCGAGATCGCGGAGACTCTGCGGCTGGTGCTGGGCTGGGCATGGACCTATGTCATCGTGGCGGAGTTGATCGGCTCCTCTTCTGGTATTGGCCACATGATCACCGACAGTCAGGCATTACTGAATACTGGCCAGATTATTTTTGGCATTATCGTGATTGGCTTGATTGGACTGATCTCGGATTTTGCATTCAAGGCCTTTAACAGACGGCTTTTCGCATGGAGTTCGCTCTAATGAATGCCCGCCGGATCGCAGCTTCTCGAAGCGATTAAGACAGTGAACAAACTCGCTATTCAAGGCGTATCCCGCATTTTTACGGGAACCAAGGGTGCAAAAACTCAGGCCCTTACGCCAATTGATTTTAATGTTCGAGAAAATGACTTTGTCACGATTCTAGGGCCATCGGGTTGTGGCAAGTCCACCCTGTTGCGCATTGTTGCAGGGCTCGATCAGCCGACGACAGGCAGCGTTTTGCTTGATGGCAGCCCTGTTGAAGGCCCTGGTGCCGAGCGCGGTATGGTCTTCCAAAGCTATACCCTTTTCCCTTGGCTGACTGTAGAGCAGAACATCTGTTTTGGAATGCGAGAGTGCGGCGCTCCCGAGCCCGTCCAGAAGGAGCGGGCTGCCTATTTCATTGCCAAGGTAGGTCTGAGGGGGTTTGAGCAGCATTATCCCAAACAGCTCTCCGGTGGAATGCAGCAGCGCACAGCAATCGCCCGCGCTTTGGCCAACGACCCAAAGATTCTGTTGATGGACGAGCCGTTTGGTGCTCTGGATAACCAGACGCGGGTTTTGATGCAGGAGTTATTACTTGGTATTTGGGAGTCTGCCCAAAAGACTGTCCTTTTTGTCACGCATGACATCGACGAGGCGATCTTTATGGCCAATCGTGTCGTCGTGTTCACGGCCCGCCCAGGGCGGATCAAGACCGAGCTTCACGTCGATCTGCCGCATCCTCGGCACTACACCATCAAGACTTCCCCGGAATTTATGGCCCTGAAGGCGCGGCTGACAGAGGAAATTCGGGCGGAGTCGATGGCCGCTGCCGATGATTAAATGTACACCGTGCAGACTGCTGAGCCTGAATTGAAACGATCTAAATTCGCCGCTTAAGACCATGGCTCGTGCTGCTGTTGCCCTGAAATCACTTGACAGTCATCGCCATCATGCGCCCGCAAGGAAGGCGGGTGCCGTAGCGCTTTATCAGCAGATCAAGGATTTTGTCTCGCAACAGATTCAGGAAGGCACGCTTGGGCCAGGAGACCGACTGCCCTCGGAGCACGAACTGGTTGCCAGGTTTGGTATGTCGCGAATGACAGTGAATCGTGCTTTGCGTGAGCTGGCAGAGCAGGGCCGCATTGTGCGTATTGCTGGGGTGGGTAGCTTCGTCAGTGAGCGAAAGCCGCATTCGACGCTGCTGAGAATCGCGAATTTGGCCAGCGAGATTCGTCAGCGGGGTCACGACTATCACTGCGAGATGATCACACTAGAACGCGTGGCTGCCCCGCTCGAGGTGGCTGCTGCTCTTGAGCTCCGCACTGGTGAGTCGGTCTATCACTCGGTCTGTGTTCATTACGAAGATCGCGTCGCAGTTCAGCTCGAGGACCGTTATGTGAATCCGCAATTGGCGCCTGATTTCGTACAACAAGATTTCAGTCAGCAGCAGCCCTCGGAGTATCTCGTACGCAATGTGCCCTTCGATGAGATTGAGCACGTCGTTGATGCGGTACTGCCTACTTCAGAGCAAGCGCTACGCTTACAAATGGATCCCGGTCAGCCTTGTCTGCTGCTGACTCGAAGGACCTGGACGCGCGGCATTCCAGTAACTTTGGTGCGGTGTTTTCATCCCTCCCGATATCGACTGGGTAGCCGATATCGAGCAGACGGCACCCCAAGCTCGCCTTAGGCCCTGACCTTGGCCCCCGGTACTGTAACGTTGGCCCAGTGGCGTGAGATTTATCACGGCACCGCGCCAGAGCTTGATCCTGCCTGCCGGGAAGGAGTTCGCTCGAGTGCAGCCACCGTTGAGCGTATGGTGGCCGCTGGAGACCCCATTTATGGTGTGAACACCGGATTTGGAAAATTATCCAGTGTGCGTATTGCGACCGAAGACTTGGAGCGACTCCAGCGCAACATTGTGCTCTCGCATGCGGCCGGCGTAGGTGACAGCACGGCGCCCCAGGTAACGCGGCTGATGATGGCTTTAAAACTTTTAAGCTTGGCTCACGGAGCCTCGGGAATTCGCCTGGCCACCTTGGATTTGTTGGAAGCGATGCTCGCTCGAGACATCACTCCCGTGGTGCCGGCTCAAGGCTCGGTGGGAGCATCCGGCGATCTGGCACCTTTGGCCCATATGACAGCCGTCATGATCGGAGTGGGGGAAGCCGATACGCCCGATGGCCGCCTGCCCGCAGTGCAGGCATTGGAAAGTGTTGGGCTGCGGCCGATGACGCTGGGCCCCAAAGAGGGGCTCGCGCTTCTGAATGGCACTCAATTCTCAACCGCCCATGCGTTGGCAGCACTCTTTGATGCTGATGTTTTGTTTCAGTCTGCTCTTGTAACGGGCGCTTTGTCGACCGATGCCGCGAAGGGTTCGGATGCGCCGTTTGATCCGAGAATTCATGCGCTGAGAAGGCACAGGGGCCAGATGGCAACGGCGCAGGCCTTGCGGCAATTGCTGGCGGGCAGTGCTATTCGATCTTCGCATCTCAGGGGCGATGAGCGTGTGCAGGATCCCTACTGCCTTCGTTGCCAGCCGCAGGTCATGGGGGCGTGTCTTGACCTGCTGCAGTTTGCCGCATCCACCTTAGAAACCGAGGCCAATAGCGTCTCGGATAACCCACTCATATTTGGCGCCGAGCGCGGGGGAGAGGCCTTGTCGGGCGGTAATTTTCATGCCGAGCCAGTGGCCTTTGCGGCTGACATGATTGCGATGGCCATCTGTGAAATCGGTTCGCTGGCCGAGCGCCGTATCGCGATGCTGATGGATCCTGCGTTATCTGGGCTTCCGGCTTTCCTCACGCCTCAGCCGGGACTGAACTCGGGCTTCATGCTTGCACAGGTAACGGCCGCCGCACTCGTGTCAGAGAATAAACAACGCGCCTATCCTGCGAGTGTTGACTCAATACCGACATCGGCAAATCAAGAGGACCATGTTTCGATGGCGGCCCACGCCAGCCGAAGGCTTCGGCCGATGGCGGACAATGCCCTGAGCATTATTGCGATCGAGTGGCTGTGTGCTGCGCAGGGCTGTGATTTTCATGCCCCGCTTGCTTCAAGCCCGACGCTTGAGGCAGTACGGACCTGTCTTCGAGCCCGCATTCCTCGGCTGACCGATGATCGCTATATTTATCCTGATATTCAGGCCGCTCTTGAGATGGTCCGTAGCGGGCAGTTGATACAAGGGCTTGATTTGCCTTCTTTTGTGTAAGTGAATTGTTATTTTGTTAGGAACGGGAGCAAAACATGAATGTGAACGACGCGATTTTTGAAAAAGAAACCGATCCTCGGCTCGACACGAGCCGGGTGATACGTGCGCCCCGCGGCCCACAACTGAATTGCAAGAATTGGGTCACCGAGGCGGCCTATCGCATGATTCAGAATAATCTTGATCCAGAGGTTGCCGAGCATCCTCAGCATCTGGTGGTATATGGCGGTATTGGCCGGGCCGCTCGGAATTGGGAATGTTTTGACCAGATCCTGGCATCCCTGCGTGATCTGAACGAGGACGAATCTTTATTGATTCAGTCGGGCAAGCCCGTGGGTGTATTCAAAACGCATCCGAACGCTCCGCGAGTGCTGCTGGCAAACTCTAATCTTGTGCCCAAATGGGCCAACTGGGAGCACTTCAGCGAACTCGATCGCAAGGGCCTGTTCATGTATGGGCAGATGACGGCGGGCAGCTGGATTTACATTGGCAGTCAGGGCATCGTGCAAGGAACATTCGAGACCTTTGTTGAAGCCGGTCGCCAGCACTTCAATAATGATCTCTCGGGCAAGTGGATTTTAACGGCCGGCCTCGGTGGGATGGGGGGTGCGCAGCCCTTGGCGGCGACGCTGGCGGGGGCCTGCTCGCTCAATATTGAGTGTCAGCAAGCCAGTATCGACTTCAGGCTTCGCACGCGTTATGTTGATAAGCAAGCAAAGGATGTGGATGACGCACTCGCGTTAATTCAGCACCATACCGCCCTGAAGGAGTCGGTCTCGATTGCGTTATTGGGAAATGCCGCAGAGGTATTGCCGGAGCTTGTTCGGCGGGCCAAGGCGGGCGGCATCCGACCCGACATCGTGACCGATCAGACATCAGCCCATGACTTGATTAACGGGTATCTGCCTGCTGGCTGGACGATCCCCCAGTGGCGAGCAGCCCAGAATGATCCCTCTCAGCATGCTGCCTTAAAGTCGGCTGCAGCGCAGAGCTGTGCGGTTCACGTGCGCGCGTTACTTGAGTTTCACGCCATGGGAATCCCAACCGTAGACTATGGCAACAACATCCGACAGGTGGCCTTCGATGCAGGGGTGAACAATGCGTTCGATTTCCCTGGATTCGTGCCGGCCTATATTCGGCCAATGTTCTGCGAGGGCAAGGGCCCGTTTCGTTGGGTTGCACTCTCGGGAGATCCCGAAGACATTTACAAGACCGATGCCAAAATCAAGGAGCTCTTCCCACGGAACAAGCACACCCACCGATGGCTAGAGATGGCGCGCGAGCGCATTCGTTTCCAGGGCCTGCCTGCAAGGATTTGTTGGCTGGGCCTGGGCGAGCGGCATGTGGCCGGGCTGGCATTTAACGACATGGTGAAAAAAGGCGAGCTAAAAGCTCCAATTGTGATTGGCCGTGATCATCTGGATACCGGCTCAGTGGCCAGTCCAAATCGCGAAACCGAAGACATGAAAGATGGCACAGACGCGGTAAGTGACTGGCCGCTGCTGAATGCGTTGCTCAACACCGCGGGCGGTGCGAGCTGGGTGAGCCTGCACCATGGCGGTGGTGTCGGAATGGGCTACTCACAGCATTCGGGTATGGTGATTGTGGCCGACGGAACTGATGCAGCGGCGGAGCGGTTGGCCCGCGTGCTGGTTAACGACTGCGGCTCTGGGGTAATGCGTCACGCGGATGCGGGTTATGACTTAGCGATCCAGACCGCCAACAGGTTTGGCCTAAAGTTACCGATGGTGCGTTAGTGCAGGGAAGCGTTTTTCATCGGTTTGATCGTGAGCATCTACCCTGCATGCCGTGGAGAAATGGCGGCGGCGTCACCCGCGAGATTGCCTGCTATCCAGCTCGGGCGGATATCCAGTCGTTTGAGTGGCGGATGAGCATTGCGGAGGTTGTGCGGGATGGGCCTTTCTCCGACTTTTCGGGTATCGATCGGGTGATTACTTTGCTCTCCGGGAAGGGCCTTCGGCTGGTAAGCCAGCAAGGGGACAGGGGCGGCATGAATCATCTTCTGGACGAGCCGTTTCAGCCATTTGATTTTTCAGGCGATCTTCCGATTACGGCCGAATTGCTGGATGGCCCTTGTCAGGACTTCAATGTGATGACGCGACGTGGTGTCTGTGCTGCGCAGGTCTCGGTATGCCGAGGCTCCGACCAGCTCGGCCCAGCGCCGGCGGGCGTACTGATGTCGTTACTCGGCACGTGGCACCTAAATACCGAAGTGCTCGCTCCGGGTCAGGGCCTGTGGTGGGCAGACAGGCCCGTCTCATGGGCCCTATCGACCCAGGCCAGTGGAGCTGTCTTGTTGGCTGCGCTGATTCATCCGGTGAGGCCATGAATTTCGTTTCAACAATGCCAAGTGCTGACGGGGTCTGGACCGATCTCTGTCTCGCGCCAGAGGCGCTGGGAGAGGGCGAACAGGCTTTTCGCGATGCAGCTATCGTGGTGTCCAACGGCATCATGGTTTGGATTGGCAGCCAGCGTGCTTTGCCAACACTTTATGCATCCATGCCCCGTCATCTCGGCCGCGGTGCACTGGTCACACCCGGTTTGATTGATTGCCATACCCACCTGGTCTACGGCGGCCAACGTGCCAATGAGTTCGCGATGCGATTGGCGGGCGCCAGCTACGAAGAGGTCGCTCGGGCTGGGGGTGGCATTGTCTCAAGCGTTCGGGCAACGCGTGCCGCCAGCGAAGAAGAGTTATTTGCCCAGGCTACACCAAGACTTGAGTCCCTTTTGGCCGAGGGTATCTGTGCACTCGAGATCAAATCGGGATACGGACTGAATTTGACCTACGAGCGGGCGCAGCTTCGTGTGGCTCGTCGGCTTGGTGAGCACTTCGGTGTGACCGTACGCACCACATTTCTTGGCGCACATGCCTTGCCTCCCGAATACGCAGGAAGGAGTCAGGCTTATATTGATCTTGTCTGCGAAGAGATGATGCCAGCACTCGCCTCCGAGGGCCTGATTGATGCCGTGGACGTATTCTGCGAGACCATTGGATTTTCGCTTTCTGAAACCGAACAAGTATTTCGGGCTGCGCAGGATTTGGGACTGCCCGTGAAATTGCATGCGGAGCAGCTTTCGAATATGGGAGGAGCAGCCCTCGCAGCCCGCTACGGTGCGCTTTCGTGCGATCACATTGAACATCTTGATGCAGAAGGTATCAAGCAGATGCGGCAAGCGGGAAGTGTGGCGGTCTTGCTGCCCGGCGCCTACTATTTTTTACGTGATACTCATCTTCCGCCGGTTCACGCGCTGCGTGAGGCAGGCGTACCGATGGCGGTTTCGACTGATCACAATCCCGGCACCTCGCCGGCGCTTAGTCTTTTGTTGATGATGAATATGGCCTGTACGCTGTTTCGGTTAACCGTGCCGGAGGTTTTAACCGGCGTGACCCGTCACGCAGCTCGCGCCCTCGGACTCTCCGAGACGCATGGCCAGATTGGACAGGGCAGACCCGCAAACTTTGTCCTTTGGCCGGTAGATGAGCCTGCTGAGTTGGCTTACTGGTTAGGCCACAAACCGATGCCGACTGTTGTGCGACAAGGCCGAATTATGCAGGGGCATGATTAATGGTAGCCGCCGATTTCTTGAAACAACTGACTGACGAGATCGGTTCAGATCGGGTTCTAACAAGGGACCGAATTCCTTCGCGATGCCACACCGATTGGAGTGGTGCAGATCCGGTTGCGCCCCTTGCACTGGTGCAGCCCCAAGACACTGAGGAGGTCTCTAAGCTTTTGCGATTGTGCAGCCTGCATCATGTGCCCGTGGTGCCGCAAGGCGGACTGACCGGGCTTGCGGGCGGGGCTGTTCCCCGGGCCAATAGCGTCGCCCTCTCTTTTGAGCGCATGAATGCGATTGAGGCGTTAGAGCCTCACGCAGCGACCGTCCGCGTTCAGGCAGGCGCCACTGTCCAGTCGGTTCAAGAAGCTGCGATCAGGATGGGTCTGCAGTTCGGTGTGGATTTCGGCGCCCGTGGTTCTGCTCAGGTTGGTGGTGCGATCTCGACGAACGCAGGCGGCAATGGCGTACTGCAATATGGAATGATGCGAGAGCAAGTGCTGGGCCTAGAGGTTGTGCTTGCGGACGGTACCGTATTGCCCATGCTCCGACCAATGCTTAAAAATAATACGGGCTACGATCTCAAGCAGTGGTTTACTGGCGCAGAGGGAACACTCGGTGTGATTACTCGGGCCATATTGCGTTTGCGACCCTTGCCGCAGGCCAAGACTACCGCATTGGCAGCCTTACTGGATTTTGATGCGTCTTTGGCACTCCTTGCCCGCCTTTCAGCATCATTTCCCGGCGCGATTTCTGCATATGAGTTGATGTGGCAGGATTTTTTCGCGACCTCTTTATCTTGGCAGAAGCTGCGTGATCCTTTTTCGAAAATTCATCCGATGGCCGTGCTGCTGACGGTTGACGGCCAAAGCGCTGAGGCGCTTCAGGCTGAGCTGGAACCCGTTCTCGCCAATGCAATGGCAGCCGGCGAGATCAATGATGTGGTGATTGCACAGTCGCAGCAGCAATCCCGGGCCTTATGGAGAATACGCGAGGCGACTGCTGAGCTTTCAGTTCATATGCATCCGCCGATTAATTTTGATGTGAGCCTGCCACTATCGGAAATCGGCCGATTCGCCCAGGACTGTCGCGCAGCATTATCCCAGCAGTGGTCCGGGCATCAGACGATATTTTTTGGTCATGTAGCCGATGGCAATCTGCACATCTCCACAGATGGCGCTACGGTGGCCCAGGCCTTACATGATGTGGAGTCTCTGGTCTACGGGCTAGTGGAGGCTTATGGCGGCAGTGTCTCGGCTGAGCATGGCATCGGCTTACACAAGAAGCCTTATCTCAGCGCTAGCCGAAGCGCAGCAGAGTTGGAGGCGATGCGCGCCATTAAGCGGGCTTTGGATCCGGCCGGGATTATGAATCCCGGAAAGGTGTTTGATTGATGGCGCTACCGTTTTTATCCCGAGAAGTCTGTTGATGGTGAGTGCATCCGCATTCGATGTGAGCGCCGAAGGTTCGCGGTGTCTGTTTGCACAGGACGCCCTGCTGCCAAGTGGCTGGGCGAGCCAGGTGCTCTTCCAATGGGATGAGTACGGCCAACTGACATTGGTGCAGACGCACGCAGCGCCGGGCGATGCGCCTCATGCCAAAGGCCCTGTATTGCCGGGAATGCCAAATCTCCATTCCCACGCCTTTCAAAGGGCTATGGCAGGTCTGACTGAATATGGACAAGCCGCTCAGGACAACTTCTGGAGCTGGCGAGATCTGATGTATCGCTTTGCGGCAGCAATCACGCCCGATCAGCTCGAAGCGATTGCCACTGCCCTTTACATCGAGATGCTGGAGGCGGGGTTTACCAGCGTGTGCGAGTTTCACTATCTTCATCACGATCAGGAGGGCAGGCCCTATGCCGATGATCGGGAGCTTTCCTTACGCCTGCTGCGGGCTGCCCAAAAGTCGGGGATTGGATTCACCCTATTGCCTGTGCTTTATCAGACAAGCGATTTTGGCGATCGTGCACCGCGCTCCGATCAGCGGCGATTTATTCGCCGTACAGACAACATACTTGCTTTGCTTGAGGCATTAAAACCCGCATGTGATTCCCAGTATGCGCGGCTCGGACTTGCCCCACATTCACTGCGGGCTGTCCCCCCCGATGCCTTGCAGCAAGCCCTTTCTGGGCTGACCTCTCTGGACCTGTCTGCACCGATACACCTTCATATTGCCGAGCAGATTGCAGAGGTAGAGGCCTGTGTGAGGTGGAGCGGTAAGCGTCCCTTACAGTGGCTTTTGGATCATCACGCGGTTAACGAGCGTTGGTGTTTGGTTCATGCGACCCATATCGATGGGCAGGAATGCCAGCAAGCAGCGGCATCTGGGGCAGTCGTTGGGCTCTGCCCTACGACTGAGGCGAATCTGGGAGATGGCATCTTCGATGTTCGATCGTGGCGGGCTTTTGGCGGACGTTGGGGGATTGGCTCTGATAGCCACATTGCGGTCAATGCAGCGGAAGAACTTCTGATGTTGGAATATGGCCAGCGGCTGACTGCGCAGAAACGTAATCTTTTGATCAGCCCGTATGCCTCATCAGTGGCCACTTCCATGACGCTGGAGGCGGTCGCGGGTGGCGCACAGGCAAGCGGCCGTCGCGTGGCCGGTCTCGCAGTGGGGCAGCAGGCGGATTGGGTGATTCTGGACGCCGATCACCCCGCGCTTGAAGGCCTGCCCAATGCCGAATCCATGCTCTCAGCCCATATTTTTGCGAGCAGTCGTCAGTCTGCGATTGCTGAGGTCTGGGTGGCTGGCCAGCCACGTGTGCAGCAGGGCAGGCATTCGGATTCGATGATTGCAAGGTTTGAGTTTCAGGCAGCCCGCAGCCAACTCATGGACATGCCCCGCTCATGAAGTTCGAGACTTCAGCACCCGCTTTTCATTTTGTTGCGGGCCGGCGCCCCCTGTTAATTTCAATGCCACATGTCGGCACCCATCTGCCGGATTGCGTACGGCATCGGCTCACGGAGGAGGCGATCACTACACCGGATACGGATTGGCATTTGGAGCGGCTTTACGAGTTTACTGAAACGCTTGGCGTGTCACTGCTGGTGGCCACGCATTCGCGTTACGTGATTGACTTGAATCGGCCGCCTGACGGCAGCAGCCTCTATCCGGGACAGAGCGTCACCGGATTGTGTCCGTTGGATACTTTCAGCGGCGCGCCGCTTTATTTGAGACCGTCCGACCAGCCGGATCAGCAGGAGGTGGCTCAGCGAAGGTATAGCCTCTGGGAGCCCTACCATGCACAGATCGCTGCTGAGTTAGCCCGTCTCAGGGCTGAGCACGGCATGGCCGCTTTGTGGGATGCGCATTCGATTCGATCACGGGTACCACGATTTTTTGAGGACCGTCTGCCCGACCTGAATCTCGGAACTGCCGATGGCGCGAGCTGTGATCCACGGCTTGCGGATGCTCTTTTGGACATCGGCCAAAAAGCCCAAGGCTATACGGCGGTGCTCAATGGTCGATTTAAAGGCGGCCACATTACGCGTCATTTTGGCGCGCCCTCTCAGGGAATCCATGCGATTCAACTGGAGATGGCGCAGTCGGTTTACATGGAGGAGGATTATCCATTTGAGTATCGGCCATTTATGGCTGCAAAGATTCAGCCCCACCTGCGTCGGATGTTAGAGGCGACACTGAATTTCGTCGGGTCCTTTGAAGCATCGTGAGCCGAGTATCGCGGGAGCAGGGGGTGGTCCGTCGCGGGCCGATCACGCTGATCATCCCTTTTCCCCTGGGTGGATCAACCGATATCGTTGGGCGTATCGGCATGAGCGGCTTCCGTTGGCTGTGGCAGAGGACCTGGCCCTGTTATACCGCGAAGCTGCCGTGCCCACCCGGCTGGTGGAGCGTGTCTACGGGGGTCTGAGCGCCTGACAGTTCGACTGAGCGACTTAGCAGGTCTTGTTTTGGTGGAGCGCGAAAGATTCGAGCACTTGATCTGCGCCGAAAAAAGAACTTTTCGGCATTCAGTGGTGGCGATTCAGGGATTGGCTCCGGCGTAACTTTGCTTCGCAAAGTTAGCCTGTACCGAACTCGCCTGCGGCTCGTTTCAAACCCCGGACCTGTGGATTATGATTCTGTCGCCTCAACTCTAAGGCCTCGAGCGAGCGACTTACTGCTCTGATGGTTGCGGATAAAAACGCGGGTAATGGGAAGCCTGCTATATCGATTAAATCATTGATTTTTCTTGGGTTTTTATAAATATTCGAATCCTCCCGTCGGCGGCTGTGCACCTTGTGCCCAACGCGATTACAGCCCACGCTCGCGGCGAAAATGATCTATGATTATTTACCCTAGACTGCACCATCTCTAACACGGAGTTTGACATGAAAATGCTTAAAATTCTCGCTCTGGCTGCCTCGCTGGCAGTAGCTGCCGTAGCGGAGCCTGCGCTTGCTCAGGCGAAATCGCGCCTTCAAACCGTCCTCGAACGCGGTACCCTGCGTGTGGGCACCACAGGTGACTTCAACCCAATGTCGGTTCGCGATACCGCGACCAACTCATTTAAGGGTTTCGACATCGAGGCGATGGAGCAGCTCGCTAAGGACATGGGCGTAAAGCTCGAGTTCGTGCCCACCGAGTGGGCGGCGCTGGTGGCTGGTCTCACCGCCGACCGCTTCGACATTTTTGCCGGCGGCTCCTCGCTTAACATGGCGCGCGCGAGGACAGTGGCGTTCACTGATCCATATTTGGAGGCGGGCACCGTGCCGCTGGTGCTCAAGACCAACGCCGCCAAATTTAAGACGTGGGCGGATGTGAACAAGAAGGGTACCACCGTGGCGGTGCTGCTTGGTACGGTATTCGAGGAGCAAGCTAAGGCGCACTTCCCCGCCGCCACGGTGAAGGCGATCGAGAAACCCGCCAATGGCTTTCAAGAGGTACTCGCCGGGCGCGCTCAGGTGACCATCACCAGCAATATCGAGGCGGCTACGCTCATGCAGACGTATCCGGCGCTCACCCTAGTGGGTGGCGACAAAGAAATGCGTAATAAGCGTCCCTTCGCCTACCCCGTGCCTCAGGGTGACGCAACCTGGGTGATCTTCCTAAATAACTGGATTGCGCTTAAGCAATCCGAGGGCTACTTCCGCACGCTCGAAGCAAAGTGGCTGGGTAAGAAGTAAGCGGCCCGTCGGTTACTCTCGTTAAAGCTGAGCGCGGCGTCTCGCTGCTGCTCAGGCAAGTTTTCTACGTGCCCTATCCGATGCCCGCCGGCTCGCCTCCTGCCGCGCCCTCGCTTGCGGGTTCCCCCGCCCAGGTCCGCCGCACCGCCACAATAGCGTTATTTGCTGCGGCTGCGCTGTTGCTTGCCGGGTGCGCAGGCAACTCTAACTACAACTGGGGCTGGTATGTCTTCAACCCTGCCTTACCCAAGGGCCAAGCCAACCTTCAGTTCATGCTGTCCGGTCTGTGGCTGACTGTCTCGATCTCGCTCTGTGCGATCCTGCTGTCGGTAATCATGGGGGTGCTGCTGGCAGTGGCCAGCCTGTCTCGGCACGCGCCACTGCGCTGGGTGAGCCGCGCATATGTGGAGTGCTTTCGCGCAATCCCGCTACTGGTGCTTCTGCTGTGGGTTTACTATGGGCTGCCGGTAGTGACTGGCTTGCAGTTTGGGACCTTCGCCGCCGGCATGCTGACACTAGCACTCTCGGATGCCGCTTTTGAGGCGGAGGTGTTCCGGGCGGGACTACAGTCGGTGGCAAAGGGCCAGCGCGAGGCTGCCGAGACGCTAGGCTTGAACCGTTGGCAGGCGTTCCGCTTTATCGTGTTCCCGCAAGCGATCCGCACCATTTTGCCGGCGCTGGGTAACCAGTTCGTGTACGTGCTCAAGATGAGTTCGCTAGTCTCGGTGGTCGGCCTACAGGAGCTCACCCGCCGCGCCAACGAGCTCAATGTCACCGAATATCGGCCTCTGGAGATTTACAGCTTCCTGGTGCTCGAATACCTGCTGCTCATCCTTGCTGTCTCTTGGGCCGTACGTGCGCTGGAGCGCAAGCTGTCACGATCCCCGTATTGAGGCACCGCGAGAGATTGTTCTCTCACTCAGAAGGTCAAGCCTGCATAGTGCCCACGCTCCCTGAGTTTGGCGGGGGCAGTGCTGGGCAAACAGACCCATCTCTGACCTCTGAAAAAAGCTGGTTCGCTTACGGATCCAAAAAATTTAAAATCAACAATCAGTGGTTCAACACCCGCCCAAGGAAATCCCGGCAACGTTCGGTCTGTGGGGCCGCAAAAAACTCGGAGGGCGGGGCGCTCTCGATGATACGGCCCTGGTCCATAAAGACAACCCGGTCGGCGGCGCGGCGAGCAAAGCCCATCTCATGGGTCACGCAGACCATGGTCATGCCCTCACGTGCGAGATTCTCCATTACCTCCAGTACCTCGCGGATCATCTCCGGGTCGAGCGCTGAGGTGGGCTCGTCGAATAACATGATCTTGGGCCGCATGCACAGCGACCGAGCGATCGCTACTCGCTGTTGTTGGCCGCCCGAGAGCTGCGCGGGATACTTTGTTGCCTGCTCGGGGATGCGGACCCGTTCGAGATAAAGCATGGCGAGCGACTCGGCCTCAGCGCGTGCCAGACCGCGCACCTGGATCGGCGCGAGCGTCAGATTTTCCAGCACCGAGAGGTGCGGAAACAGGTTGAACTGCTGGAACACCATGCCTACCTCGCTGCGGATGCGCGAGAGACTGATGCGGTCGTCGTTCAACTCGACCCCATCTACGGTAATGCGGCCCTGCTCGTGGCGCTCCAGTCGACAAACGCAGCGAATCAGCGTGGATTTACCCGAACCAGAGGGGCCGCAGATCACTACTTTCTCGCCCAGACCGACCTGTAAATTGACTTCAGCCAGGACCTGGAGGTCGCCAAACCACTTGGATACGCCCTCTATCCGGATCATCGCCGCTGGGGCCTGCTCTGTCATCGCGAAACCTCAAATTAATTGTTTATGGATTATCATCACGAATATGCTGAAATGGAATTTTACTTCTAAAAAAATCGAGGTATCTCTCATCGGTTCGCGAAACGTCGTGATCCAGATTGGCACCGCCGAGCAGCACAGCCCGTTAGGCCGCGAGCTGCCTGACGCGGTCATAAGTGGCGCTCACGTCGATTCCACAGCACTGCGCGCCACGGACTGCGATATATGCTGATTTTTTACGCCACGCCGGTATCCAGTTACAGCGCCAAG
>Ga0172376_10003886_pt1 | contig 17385 bp, 11 predicted proteins | sample Lak35m_FD_121114 | JGI IMG/M metagenome (GOLD analysis project Ga0172376, IMG submission 121114) | Freshwater microbial communities from Kabuno Bay, South-Kivu, Congo - kab_092012_35m | ecosystem: Environmental > Aquatic > Freshwater > Lake | place: Democratic Republic of the Congo: South-Kivu... | reverse complement strand
TGACGCGTGCGGCTGCAAGCCAGGCCCTGTCCCGATCGGCTTCAGGCATGACATCTGCGAGCCTGAGTGGCCTTTCGTCTGGGCTTTCAGGCAAGCCTGCGGGCGTGGCGGACTGGCGGACTGGCGAGGCGGCGGTCGGGCGGTCAGGCGATCGGGCTGGCGAGGCGGCGAGGCGAGCGAGGCGGCTGGCGAGGCGAGCGGTGCGGCGGTGCGGCGGTGCGGAAGCGGATTGCGGGCCAGGGCGGCCCGATGGTCAGGCCCGATGGTTGGCCCCGGCCCGGTGATTCAGGCCGCGACAGCGACTGGGCCTGCGGTCAGCTGCGGTTCAACCGCCAGCGCGGGCTGGGATTGCGAGGTTGGAGCCGCCCCAGGGCCGTTTCAAGGTGCCGGTTTCACCAGTCGTGTGCGACACCGGTGGCATGCGTGGGCATTCAGCACCCCAGTCGCCGCAAGCAGCGGGTTGCCCCCTGCGCTTCGGCCGCAGCCCTCGCGCCGAGCCTGAATCAGCCCTGGGGCCGCCCTGGTTTGCGGGGCAGCAGCGCCGGCTGCTAGATTCACTCTGCTGATTCCCATCAGGCCGATCCACGGTCATGCCTGCTGAGATTTCAGTCAGTCCCGGTCAGTCAGATCCGGGCGATTAGCTCAGAGGTAGAGCACTACCTTGACACGGTAGGAGTCACTGGTTCGATTCCAGTATCGCCCATCTATTGTTGTCGATTCCGGCTGACTGCCGCCGTGAACGAAGTAACTCCCTACGCAATTCCCCGCATCCCGGCCCCAGTTCTGGCGGTCGGGGCGCCGCTGGTGGTGATCGGTCTGGGACGCAGTGGCATCGGTGCGGCCCGTCTGCTGCGCGCCCAGGGCCATCCGGTGCAGCTGCTCGAGAGCCGCGGCGGTGAGACCCTGGCAGCCCAGGCCGCCTCCCTGGCCCGCGAGGGCATCCGCGTGCAGCTGGAAGCACCGCTGGCGCTGGAATCACTGCCCGATCCGCCGCCGGCCGCCGTCGTCGTCAGTCCGGGCATCCGCTGGGATCACCCGGGCCTGGCGGCGATGCGGGCGCGGGGCATCGCCGTGATCGGCGAGATGACGCTGGCGTTTGCAGCCACCCGCCCGATCCCCTGGGTGGGCATCACCGGCACCAACGGCAAGACCACCGTCACCCATCTGGTTCAGCACCTGCTGAGCCAGGGCGGTCTGGGCGCACCCCTGTGCGGCAACGTCGGCATCTCCGCCGCTGAGGTGGCCCTGGCCTGCCTGGATCCCGGTCGACCCCGTCCCGACTGGCTGGTGGTGGAGCTGAGCAGCTATCAGATCGAGCAATCGCCCGAGCTGGCGCCGGCGATCGGGGTGTGGACCACGCTCACCCCCGATCACCTGGAGCGGCACGGCACGATCGATCACTACCGGGCGATCAAGCGTCGCCTGCTGGAGAACGCCTCGGTGCGGATCCTCAACGGCGATGATGCCGATCTGCGCGCCCGCGCCGCCAGCTGGGATGGCGCCGCATGGATCACAGCCGGCCCCCGTGCCGGCCTGCCGCCGGGGCTGACTCCCAGCCTGTGGATCGAGCAGGGCCAGGTGCAGGGGCCAGAGGGTGCCCTGTTCGCCGCCGATGCCCTGGCGATGCCGGGCGAGCACAACCGCCAGAACCTGCTGCTGGCCACCGCCGTGGCCCTGGAGGCAGGGCTCGCTGCCGCCACGATCGAGGCGGGACTGCGCAGCTTTCCCGGCGTGCCCCATCGGCTGGAGCGCCTGCGCGAACGACGCGGGATCGTCTGGTTCAACGACAGCAAGGCCACCAACTACGACGCCGCGGCCGTGGCCCTGCGGGCCCTGGAGGGGCCGCTTGTGGTGCTGGCGGGCGGTGAGGCCAAGCAGGGCGAGGCGGGCGACTGGCTGGCACAGCTGCGGCGCCAGGCCGCCGCGGTGGTGCTGTACGGCCAGGCCCGCGATCGTTTCGCCGCCCTGCTGTCCGAGGCGGGCTATGGCGGCGAGCAGTACTGCTGCGAGGGGCTGCAGGAGGCCGTGCCGCTCGCCGAGGGGCTGGCCACTCGCCTCGGCTGCCGGGGGGTGCTGCTGTCGCCCGCCTGCGCCAGCTTTGATCAGTACCGCGATTTCGAGGCCCGCGGCGATCACTTCCGCCAGCTGGTGGAGGGCCTGCCCGCTTGAGCGGGCCTCAGCCCGGCAGCCGCCTGCGGGCGCGGTTCACCGCCAGGCCCGCCTCCAGCGCGGAGCCCACGGCCACACCCAGCAGGCCGGCGCCGGCGCCCGCGATCGTCCCCAGCAGCGATCCTGCACGCTCCGGGGATCCCGGATCGATCCTGCGTCCCAGCACAGCGCCGCTGCACCCCAACACCAGGGCTGCGGCCAGCGCCGCCAGCCCGCCGAACCAGTAGGCCCTCCAGCGGCGCTGGTAGATGTAACCGATGCCGCCGCCGCTCAGATTGAGCGCCAGCGCCAGCCAGCCCGAGGAGCAGGCCAGGATCTGATCGCGGTCTGGATCGACGCGGTGGCTGGAGGCCAGCGATGCGGCGTGGGGAGGGAGCATGGGCGGAGGCGGGGGCAACTGCCTTCAGGATCGCGATCCAGCGCCGGGCAGGCAGCGGCAGGCTCACGGCCGCAGCCACGGCAGCCAAGGAACCAGAGCCAAACACCTCAACGGGCAGGGCTGATTCAAACTCGGCGCGGGGGCTGCGGCCCAGGCGCAGGGGGGGATAACCCGCTGCTTGCAGCGCCTGGGGCGCCGAGGCTCCATTCCTGGTGCCCGTGTCGCGTACGACGGACGAAACCGGCACCTTGAAGCGGCCCTGCCTCAACGGGCGAGGGGCCCCGGATAGGCTGCGACTGCCGTGAGCGAAGCAGCATGTCCGCTTGAATGGCTCGGGCTGCGTACGGCAGCCACGGCAACCACTGCAACCACTGCAGCTACGGCAACCACTGCAGCTACGGCAGCTACGGCAGCTACGACAGGCATTGCAAGCATTGCAGGCGATCAGCAGCCACTTCAGCCGACAAGCAGGCAATCAGGAGGCGATCAGAGATGGGTGATCAGGGGATGAACGATCAGCGGCGCGACAGGGCCTGGTGGCTGATGAAGAGTGAACCGGAGGTGTATGGAATTCATCACTTAGAGCGCGAAGGCAGCACGCTCTGGGATGGCATTCGCAACTACCAGGCCCGCAACTTCATGCGCAGCATGCAAGCGGGTGATCTGGCGTTCTTCTATCACTCCAATACCAACCCACCGGGGATCATCGGCCTGATGGAGGTGGTCGAGACCGGCCTCACCGATCCGAGCCAGTTTGATCCCGCCTCAAAGTATTTCGATCCGACCTCCAGGCCGGAGGCGCCGCGCTGGGATTGCGTGCGCCTGCTGCATCGACGCAGCTTCCGCCGCCTGCTCAGCCTTGAGGAGTTGCGGCAGCATTTCGATCCGGAATCGCTGCCGGTGCTGCGCCGCGGCAATCGCCTCTCGATCCTGCCCGTGAGCGATGCGAGCGCCCTGCAGCTGCTGGCGCTGCTCGGCGAGAGCCCTTAGCGCGCTGGTGCGCGGTGGCGGATCAGCACGGCGGCGGTACAGCCGCCGATTCGAGCTCGGCTGGCAGCCCCGCCAGGGCGGCCGCCAGCGACGGGCTCGCCGCGGCGGACCAGCCCCCCTCCACCGCCCGGGCGCCATCCGCCGGCATGAGCACAAAGCGCAGCGCCCAGCCGCCGGCGGCGGCCGTGAGGGCCACATGCAGACAACCGGCCCGGTCCGGCGGCGGGCCGGTCAGGGCGGGCGCTGCCGGCGGCTCGGGCTCGAGCTCCAGATCGAGCTCCAGATCGAGCTCCTCCTCGGCCATCAGCGTCGGTTGCAGCTGCAGGTACTGGGCCTCCAGACGCGCGACCGCCCTCTGCAGGGCCCGCAGCTCCCGGGGGCGCAGCTCCACCGCCCAGAGATCCCCACCGATCAGGGCGCCATAGGGTCGCCGCCGGGGATCGATCCGCAGCCGCCAGCCGTTGCCTTCGTTGATTTCCATCGCTCTGTCTGGCTGTGGCTGTGGCTGTGGTGGTGGCTCCGTTCGCAGCGCCCACCATGGGCGAGCCGGGTGAGCCCTGAACAGATACCCCTGAACAGGTAACTGGCCCGCGACAAAAACCTTAACCCAAACTGCCAATCCCGCTGGCAAAGAGATGCCGGGTTTGTAGGGCGTACTGTCTGGTCCGGAGCTCTCTGCACTCGGCCAGGGAGCTGGGGCCGCTTCAAGGTGCTGCTTCAAGGTGCTGCTTCAAGGTGCCGGTTGCGCCAGGCGCGCGCGACACGGGCACCATAAATGAGCCTCAGCACCCCAGGCGCTGTCAGGCGCGGGTTGACCGCTGCCCTTTGGCCACAGCCCTCGCGCCGAGCTGGAATCGGCCCTGGCCAGGGAGTGCACTCACCCGAAAACCATTGCCAGGCAAGTCACAAAATCGCACCCTGGCAGGGCAATGATTGACAGGGATATACCTGGCAGAGTACTACAGAAAAGGGTGGACCACTGTGCCGTCTTGCCCCAGTGTTCGACCTGGTGGAACCAGAAGGGGGGTCAGGGGCGAGGCTTCGTTTCCGGCAACGGGGCCGGTCTACGTTGCGATCGCGGAAGACCCCCCATGTCGAAAAGGGAGTCAGATCAGAAAACTGTGAAAGGCAGTCACCAACGCAGCAGTCCGTCGGAATCCTAAAGGCCCGCTCCACCCGGCTGCGGTTCCGGCAGCGGCCAGAGCTGCCGCACCTGCTCCAGCCCCTGCTCGGCCTGCCGCTGGCGCTCCTCGGCCGTGCCACCCGGCAGGGCGATCGGGATGTGGCCGAGCTTGCGGTCGGGGTGATGCCCTCGCTGGCCATACCAGTGCAGGCTGGCCTGGGGGACCAGGCGCAGCCGCTGTAACCGCTCCGCCTGCTCCGCCGCCTCGAGCGGCTCGGCACCGGCCAGCAGGTTGATCATCAGCGCCGCCGGCAGCCGCGCCTCGCTGGAGCCCAGCGGCAGACCGGTGACAATCCGCACCTGCTGGGCGAACTGGCTGGTATGGCAGGCCTCGATCGTGTAGTGGCCGGAATTGTGGGTGCGCGGCGCGATCTCATTGATCTGCAGACCGCGCGGCCCGTAGAAGAACTCGATCGCCAGCACACCGACGTAGTCGAGGGCGGTGAGCAGCGAAGCCGCCACATTGCGGGCAAACGCCTCGACGCTGTGATCCACCGGCGCCGGGAACAGCACCCAGTCGCAGACCTGCTGCTGCTGCTGCGTCTGCACCAGGGGGTAGAGCAGCACATTGCCCTGGCGATCGCGGCAAGCCACCACGGCCAGCTCCTGCTCGAAACGCACCAGCTCCTCCAGCAGCCATTGGCTCGGCCGCACCTCCGCCAGCAGCGCCTCCAGCGCCGCCTGATCGGCCAGCAGCCGAATGCCGCGGCCGTCGTAGCCGCCGCTGGCGGCCTTGGCGATCAACGGGAAGCTGAACCCCTGCGGCAGCCGGGGCGCCGCGGCCGACGGCGATCGGCCCCGGCCAGGGCCACTGCTGCTGCTGCTGTTGTTGTTGCTGCTGGCACTGGCACGGCTGCCGCTTTCAGGGCTGCCGCCGCCACTGCCGGCGCTGCTGCTGGCGCTGCTGTTGCTGTTGACATTGCTGCCGCTGCCACTGCTGGTGATGTTGTCGCCGCTGACGCCACTGCGGGCGTCACTGGTGCTGTTGCTGGAGCTGCTGGTGCTGTTGTCACTGCCACTAGTGCTGCCACTCGTGCTGCCACTCGTGCTGCTACTGCCACTCGTGCTGTCACTCGTGCTGTGACTGCTACTGGTGCTGGCAACGCTGCCCCTGATGGCATGGCTGCTGCTGGTGGCGCTGCCGCTGTTGGCGTCACTGGTGCTGTTGCCGGTGCCACTGCCACTGCTGCCACTGCTGCTACTGCTACTGCTGCTGGCACTGGCACTGGCACTGCTGCTGCTGGCAGCGGCACTGGCAGCGGCCGGCCTCGCTGCGGCCTCGGGCGATGGCCGCCCCAGCGGCGGCAGCGGGGCATCCCAGCCAGGCGCTGGCGGATCCTGCCCCATCCCGCCCGCAGCGGGCAGCGCCTCCTCCAGGGGGCACCAGCGCAGGCTCGGCAGCTGCAGCGCATCCAGCAGCCGCCGCTGGGCGCGCTTGTCGACCAACGGCGCCAGCGCCTGCAACGACGGCAGGAAACAGACCCCCTCCGCCGCCAGGGCCGCCAGATCCGCCAGCGGGATCCATTCGTTCTCGAAACTCACCACCCCGCAGCGCTCCGCCAGGCGGCGGGTGGCCTCCACATCCTCAAGGCCGGCCTCAACCACGCTGGTGGCACGGCTGACGGCGGGATCTGTGCCACTGGGGGTCTGCACATGCACCGCCACCCCCAGCTCGGCCGCCGCCTCGGCCAGCATCCAGGCCAGCTGGCCTCCACCGACGATCCCGATCGAGCGCAGGGGAGCGGCGACATCAGGGCTGGCGGTCATGGGCCGTGGCGGGTGGGCGGAGCGGAACCAGCGGATCGAGGCGGCAGGGCGGGCTGCGCTGGCGCTCCGGGCCGCTGGCCGGCCTCCCCACCCTCGCATCCCCCTGACGCCCCGGCACCCCTGCTGCCGCCAGGCTGCGCCGCTGCAGCGGCGGGGCGCAGGCCGCGGCATTCAGGCCAGGCCGCGATCCGGCACCAGCAGCCAGCGGATCAGGCTGAGCAGCAGCACGATCAGGAACAGGGCCAGTCCCACGGTGCAGGCATAGCTGATCTCCAGCTCGGCAAACGCCTGGTCGTAGACGTAATACACAATCGTGCGGGTGGCATCCGCGGGTCCACCCTGGGTCATCAGATACACCTCCTCGAACACCTTGGTGGCGCCGATGGCCGAAATCACCGCCACCAGGCTGATGTAAGGACGCAGCAGCGGCAGGGTGATATCGCGGTGGCGTCGCCATCCCTCGCAGCCATCCAGGGCCGCCGCCTCCACCACCTCGCTGGGGATCCCCTGCAGACCCGCCAGAAAAATCACCATGTAATACCCCAGCCCCTTCCACAGGGTGACCAGCATCACCGCAGGCAGGGCCAGGGCGGGGGTGGTGAGAAAACCGATCGGGGCGAAGCGATCCCCCAGCCAGGCGCTCAACCAGCCATTCACCAATCCGTTTTCGGCATAGAGCCAGCGGAATGCGATCGCCGCCACCACCAGCGACACCAGCACCGGCGTATAGAACGCAGCGCGGAACCAATGGATCGCCGGCAGCGGCCGGTTGACCAGCACCGCCAGCGCCAGGGATCCGAACACAATCGGCGGCACCACACCGATCAGGTAGAGAAATGTGGTGATCGCCACCCGCTGCAGCATCGGATCGAGCAGCAGCCGCCGGTAATTGGCCAGCCCGATGAACTGCAGCGGTTCGCTGACATCCAGCCCGCTGCGGCTGAAGCTGATCAGCAGCGCCAGCAGGGCCGGCAGCAGCACCGAGAAGCTCAGCAACAGCAGGGCCGGTGCCAGGAACGCCCAGGCGATCGCCGCAGCGGGCGGCGCCGCCCGGCGGCGGTGAGCAGAGAGCGCGTGGCGGAAATCCACAGGCGCAGGCGATCGGGCACAGGTCCCATCCTGGCGGATCGATCCGGCTCGAGGCCTCGTGGTATCCGCGGCCCCGGGCCGCGGTTGTCCCAGCCGCCCCATCACCGCCGCCGCGCTCCCCTGCACCGCCCGCGTGCTGCCGCGACAATGGCTGCGCTCCGGGCCATCGGCTTCACCCCCTCCCTGGGCTCCGCCGCCTCCCTGGGCTCCGCCGCCGCCAGCGGCCCCGCTCGCCGCCGCCCGGCCCCGTCCGGCCCCGCCTGCCGCCGCCTCCACAGCGGCCCTGCGCCACCCGCCTGATCCGCCGCCGCTGCCGCCTCCTCGCACGATCGCCGATGCCCGCCGCCCTGCCTCGCTGCGCCGCTGCGCTGGCGCTGTCGCTCACCGCCCTCAGCCCCTGGCCGGCGGCCAGGGCGCTGCCGCTCAACTACGCCGGCAGCACCACCGTCGGCGTGGATGTCGATCCCGACTGGTCGAGCGCCTGGTTCAGCCATGCCCTCGACGGCCGCAACGGCCTCGGCCTCTCCACTCACCTGCTGCCGGCCCAGCCCGCCAGCAGCAGCCCCGCCAGTGCCGCCAGTGCCGGCACTGGCGGCACTGGCGGCGACCGCGGCCGCGGCGAAGAGACCTATCTGCTGCTCGACTGGACGCGACGGCTGCGGCGCTGGAACCTGCCCCGGGCCCAGGCCAATGTCTGGCTGTTCGCCGGGATCGGTGGCCGGCGGGTCGCCGCCGCCCCCGGCCCGGCGAGCGGTGCAGCGCCGCCGGGCGAGCGCCTCGTCGCCAGCCCCGGCCTGCAGGTCGACATCGAGACCACGCGGCTGCGCTTCGAGGCGCGCGGTCGCCTGTTGCTGGCGCCCGGCAGCGAGCGCTCGCTGCTCACCGCCACCGCCGGCGTGGCCCTCACCCCGGCCCACTACCAGGGCGTGCAGCCCTGGCTGGAACTGCAGCTGCGCGCCCTGCCCGGTGTGACCGATGCGGTGGAGCTGGTCCCCAGGCTGCGCCTGGTGCATCGTCGCCTGGTGCTGGATCTGGGGGTGGGCAGCCGCGGTTCGCTGCTGGGCGGCTTCTCCTACACGCTCTGACGCGCTCGGAACTTCGCCGCCGCCGCTGGCCAGTGCAGCGGTCAACGCCGCTGTCGCCAGCGGCTCGTGTGCCCTCCTGCAACTACGCAGGGAAACGGAGGGATCATGCCGGCCCCTGGGCATCCAGCAGGGCAAGGCTTCTCCTTCCCTCATCCCCATCGGCAGGTCCTGAATCAGGCTCAAACCTGCGGGACAGCGCACCAGCTGAGCGCCCAGCGGCCAAGGCCGCCGCCACGGGCCTGCAGCCGGCGGCCTTGGCCGCTGCCGCCGGCATCGCGGCCCGGCGCGGCGCCTGCGGCGGCCTTGGCCCGTCACGGCGCCAGCCAGCCCGCCGCCGACCCGCCCCAGGCGCCCGGCAACGGGGCGGCCCGGCGCCCGCAGGCCGGTCACAATGGATCCCTGATCGCTCGCGCCTGCCATGCCTGCGCCCAGCCCCACGGCGGCCGGCTCCGCCCACCCCCCCTGCAGCCCCTGGCCGGCCGCCGGCACCACCCCGGCTGCCGCCGGCAGCGCCGCATGCAGCCCGGTCCTCCCAACCCCGGCCGCGGCCACAGCCGGCATCAGCTCAGCCATCGCCCCCAGGGCCGCTGCCACCGCCACGGCTGTCCCAGCGGCCACCAGCCGCAGCCGCTCGGCCCCCTCGGCTGCCGCCGGCAGGGTCGCCACCGAGCCGCGAGCGGTGCTGGGCAGTTTCGGGCCGCTGCGCCTGGCCGCCTCGCTGCTGCTGACCCTGCTGGCCCTCCCCGGCCTGGCGGGCTCCGGCGCCAGCCGCATCGAGGTGGCGATCAACGGCATGGTCTGCTCCTTCTGCGCCCAGGGGGTCGAGCGCAAGCTGCGCAGCCTGCCCGCCACCGAGAGCGTGCAGGTGAACCTGGAACAGCGGCTGGTGCTGCTCACCCTGCGGCCCGGCGGCACGATCGCCGATGAGCAGCTGCGCACCCTGATCCGCAATGCCGGTTTCGACGTGCGCCAGATCCGGCGCCTGCCGGCGGCGCCATGAGCCGGCGCCGCCTCGCCGCCGTCCGGCCCGCTGCCGTGCTCAGCCTGGTGTTCTGCTCGAGCACGCTGCTGTGCTGCGCCCTGCCGGCGCTGCTGGTGCTGCTGGGGGCCGGCTCGGTGCTGGCGACGCTGCTGAGCTGGTTCCCGGGGCTGGTGCTGCTCTCCACACACAAGCTGCCGCTGTTCGGCCTGGCGGCGCTGGCGCTGCTGCTGGCCGGCCTCTGCCTGCGGCGCAGCGCTCGCCTGCCCTGTCCGCTCGATCCGGCCGAAGCCGGCCGTTGCCGGCGGCGGCTGCGCCAGGCCCGCTGGCTGTATGCCCTGTCGTGCTCCGCCTTCACGATCGGCTTCAGCGCCGCCTTCCTGCTGCCCCTGCTCAGCCCACCCTGAGATCGCCCCGGGCGGCGACAGGCCGCCGAAGCCCAGCGCCGGATTCCAGCGCCGGAGCCGATCGCGGCGGCGGCGCTGGTGGAACTGTTGCGATGTTGCCCCCTGGCCCGGATGTCCGCCATCGACCGCTCCCGACCCGATCCCAGCACCGACCCCAGCACCGATCCCAGCGCCACAGCCGCTGCCCGGCCGCTGATCGCCCCCCGGCCGCCGAGTGCCGACGGCCGACAACCGCCGCCCAACGGCGCCGATCCGCCGCCGCTGCAGGTGCTGCAGCAGGTGTTCGGCTACCCCAGCTTCCGCGGCCCGCAGGCCGAGATCATCGATCACGTGGTGGCCGGCGGCTCCGCCCTGGTGCTGATGCCCACCGGTGGGGGTAAATCACTCTGTTATCAGATCCCCGCCCTGTGCAGGCCCGGCCTGGCGGTGGTGGTCTCGCCGCTGATCGCCCTGATGCAGGATCAGGTGGAAGGGCTGCGCCAGCAGGGCGTCCAGGCCGCAGCGCTGCATTCCTCCCTGCCGGCCGGGCAGGCCGGTGCCATCTGGACGGCGCTGGCCCAGGGCGGTCTGCAGCTGCTCTACATCTCGCCGGAACGGCTGCTCAGCCCCGGCTTCCTCGATCGCCTGGCGGCCCTGCCGCTGGCCCTGTTCGCCATCGATGAGGCCCATTGCGTCTCGCAATGGGGCCACGACTTCCGACCGGAATACCTGCAGCTGGCGGTGCTGGCCGAACGCTTCGCGGCGGTGCCACGCCTGGCCCTCACCGCCACCGCCGATCCACGCACCCGCGAGGAGATCCGCGAGCGCCTGATGCTGCAACACGGCCGCGTCTTCCTGGCCAGCTTTGATCGGCCCAACATCCGCTACCTGCTGCGCGACAAGGAGGAACCCCGCCGCCAGCTGCTCGACTTTCTGTCCGACCATCGCGGTGAGGCCGGCATTGTCTATGCCCGCTCCCGCAGCCGTGTGGAGAGCTTTGCGGCCGATCTGCAGGCGGCCGGCTTCGATGCCCTCGCCTATCACGCCGGTCTGCCCGCCGAGCAGCGCAGCCTGGTGCTGCAGCGCTTCCGCCGTGACAGCGGCGTGATCGTGGTGGCCACGATCGCCTTCGGCATGGGCATCGACAAGCCGGATGTGCGTTTCGTCGCCCACGTCGATCTGCCCCGCAGCCTGGAGGCCTACTACCAGGAGACCGGCCGCGCCGGCCGCGATGGCCTGGCGGCGGTGGCCTGGATGATGCATGGGGCCGGCGATGTGCCCCAGCTGCGCCGCTTCATCGACGAATCGGAGGCGGGCGAGGAGCAGAAGCGGATCGAGCACGGTCGCCTCGATGCCCTGATCGCCTATGGCGAAGCCGGCGGTTGCCGTCGCCAGGTGTTGCTGGCCCACTTCGGCGAAGACCTGCCCCAGCCCTGCGGCAACTGTGACCTGTGTCTGGAGCCCGACCGCGCCAGCGATGTGGGTGAGCAGGCGCGCAAGGCGCTCTCGGCGGTGTATCGCACCGGCCAGCGCTATGGCGCCGGCCATGTGGTGGATGTGCTGCTGGGGGGCGCCACCGCCCGGATCCGTGAGCTGGGCCACGATCGGCTCAGCGTGCATGGCATCGGTCGCGAGCTGGACCGCAGCCAGTGGCGCTCGCTGTTCCGCCAGCTGCAGGTGCGCGGCTACCTGGTGAGCACTCCGGAACTGCATGGCGGCCTGCGCTTCGGGGCTGAGGCGCTGGTGCGACCGCTGCTGCGTGGGGAGACCTCCCTGGCCCTGCGGTTGCCCGCCCCGGCCCGGCAGCGACGCGAGGCCAGCGGCGGCGAGCGGCGGACCGCGAGCGCGGCACCGGAGCTGGGCCCCGCCGAGCGGGCCTGCTTCGAGGCCCTGCGCAGCTGGCGCCTGGAGCAGGCCCGCAGCCAGGGGGTGCCGCCCTATGTGGTGTTCCACGACCGCACCCTGGTGGAGCTGGCCTGCCGCCGACCCAGCCGTGAGGCGGAGCTGGCCCTGGTGGCGGGGGTGGGCCAGGCCAAGCTGGAACGCTATGGGGCCAGCCTGCTGGAACTGCTGCAGCAGCTGGAGGATTGAGGCCGGCGCCCCAGGGCTGCCGCAAAGTCGAAATGTCAGCTCAGCATGGCGGCTGCGTGATCTGCTGCCACAGGATCAGCTGCCACAGGATCAATTGTTGTCAACGCCGGCAAGGCCGATTGTGATCGGAGTTGCCGGCGGGATGTTCAGGCAGCCCTGGCCGGCGTCCCGCGCGGCCGGCGCAACACCGCGGCCCGCGATCTGGCGCTGGGCCGCGCGGCAGCGGCTGCCGAGGGTTCTGATCGAAGCGCCTGCCGCCAGAACCGCTGCTGATGCACCGCTGCCGGCGAACCGCTGGCCGATGGAGCCGTGCCGATGGATCAGCGTGGCGGGCGCTTCGATCCGTTGTGGCAGGCTGCAGCATGGGGTCGCTGCCATCCTGCGCTCATGTCCTGTCCCCATTGCGGCAGCTGGGCAGTCCGCTCCGACCGCTCCCTGGCCGGCCGCCTGGTCTGCGGGCGCTGCGGCCAGCCGCTGACCGGCGCCCTACCCCGGAGCGGCGGTCGCCGTGGCAACGGTCGTCGTGGTAGCGGGTCGCGTGGCAACCGGTCACGTGGCAACTGGTCGCGTGGCAGTGGACTGCAGCGCCTGGGCCTGGGCTGGCGGGGATCGCTGCCGAGGCGACGTTGGGGGCTGCTGCTGTTGCTGCTGCTGACGGCCGCCTGGCTGGCGGCCCAGCCCCAGCCACCCCGGCCCGGTCCCGATCGCCCCGGCCTGCCGCCCGGCGGCCGGCCGATCTGAGCCCAGGCCGGCGCTGCAGTTCAGGGGTGAGGATCCGGGGTCAGGTCCGGCCCGAAGCCATAGGGTCCGGCCATCAGCTCAAACATCCCGCCAGGTTGCGGCGAGGGGCGCAACCAGGCTGCGGTGTGCGCCCCGATCGCTGGGATCCGCACACCGGGGTCGGGGGTACCCGGGGTGGTGGGGGGTGCGCTGCCGCCGGAGGCCTGGGCAGCGCGGCGCGGCGCCAGGGCCTGAATCTGAATTCGGGCACCGACCTGGATCGGGCTGCCGGTGGTGTTGCGGTGCACGGCGGTGACCCGCAGCAGCACGAGGCAATGGCGCTGCCGGCAGTGAACGGCCTCGACAACCCCCTCCAGCTGCAGAGGACTGAGCTGCTGCCGTTGCCGATACGCCCAGGGAGGCAAGGTCATGATCGGGGCGATGAGGGTAGCGGAAGGCGGAGCCGGCAGCGAAGCAGGCAGCGATACCGGTTGCATGAATTCCTGGCGAAGAATGGGCTGGCCCAACTGTGCCGGCGGCCCTGACAATCCGGGTGGCGGCAGTGCGGCGCGGCAGTGGGGCAGTAGGGCAGTAGGGCAGTGCGGCAAGGCTGGGGGCTGGCCGGGCTGCTGATTCAAACTCGGCGCAATCGCTGCGGCCGAAGCGCAGAGGTCAACCCGCTCCTTGCCGCGTCTGGGGGGTTCAGGTCGATTCATGGTGCCCGTGCTGCCCCACGACTGACGCAATCGGCACCTGGGGCTGGCCGGGCTGCGAGGCAGGCCAGACCGTGCGAGAGCAGGGCGGCGGCGGGGCGGCCTGGCCCGGGGCAGGCAGGGGAGGCAGCCCTGGGGGCTGCAGCGGCGATCAGACCCAGGAGACAACCCCCTTGACCGCAAAGATCGTTGCCCAGGAGGCCTCGTAGGTCATGGCGTAGCCGGAGCTGGGCGCACCCCAGGGATTGGCGATCAGGAAATTGCCGCTGGCCTGGTTGAAGCCGATGATCGCCTGGGCGTGACCACCGACGAAGTTCAACTTGCCGGAGGCATCCCTGGTATCCACGAAGGAGGCCACCCACAGGGAGCGGCCCGCATTCAACGCTGCGATGGCAGCATTGCGGAAGCCGTTCCAGGTTGTGAGGTTGTTGTTGGCGTTGTTCCAGGCGGAATCGGTGTAGAAGGCTGAATAGCTGGTGGTGGAGCGGCCTGAGATGTGGGTGAGGGCGTCTTCCCAGCCACCTTCGATGGCATTGAATCCATTGGCCCTATCGGGCCGGCCGAACACAGCGATCTCATTGGCCTGGGCATAGGCTTTTTCAGCCAGGGCCAGCCACATTTCGCCGCTGAGTGAGCGGGTGTTGTTGGAGGCAAGCGCCATCTGGCCATTCACAACCGGAACGGAGCGATTGACCGTGACCCAGAGATCGTTGCCGCTACTGCTGTAGAAATGCACACCATAGGTACCGTCGCCATTGTCGCGGAACATATCGCGAATGATTTGCTTGTTATTATTGGCCAATGTGGCCAGGGCTGCCAGGTAGTAGCAGGTGCCAGCCTGGCCTTGATTGATATCATCATAGCTGACATCATTGACGAACAGATTTCCGCTCATCTGGGCATAACTGAATGTGAGACTGCCAGCCCCGGCGGCGGTATCACCGCCCACGAAATTGGTGGGCAGGTCCAGTCCGCCGAACCATTTGTCCACAAGTCTGTTGAGCTGAAGCTCCGTGGAACCAGCGGCCAGGTTGCCCAGCGCCACCCGACTGCTGGCGCCAGCGGTCCACCACTGGTTGGCCGTGTTGCCATTGACAGTGGCACTATAGATATACTGAAGATAATCACGAGTTGTGGCCGAGAGGTAGGAACTTAACTGGCCACCGATGATGCGGAAATCCGCCAATTCGGTGGCGGTGACGCCACCCACAGCAGCCGAGCGCAGCAGGCTGGCCAATTCGGTCTTGCTGAACAGGTTGTCGGCAAGAGCGGTATTCACAGCCCCACGAATCGTGACATCCTGCAGGCCGGAGATCCGATCACTGCCTGAGGTGACGTCAATGGCCCTGAGCGTATAACCGCCCAGCAGGGAGCCGACGGCACCTGCATCCAGATAGTAATTCGCTGAGGTTACGGCAGTAAACGTGATCTGGGAAGCAAGACCCGTACCAAAATCATCGTTACTGGCCAGCAGAGTACCACCGCTGCTGTCATAGAGACGCAGCATCGGGTTGCTGAGACTGACGCCGTCCAGGTTGAACTGATAGGAGCGTCCAGCGCTGAGGGCAATCTGATACCAGTCGCGATCGCCACTGAAATCAACCGTGCCACCGACACTGCCAGCGACGGCGAGCCGACCGGTGGTGGTGGTATCGCCAGCGTAGTCATCCGTCAGGCGACCCAGGGATGTCGCCAGGACCGTATAGGTACCGGAACCAGACGGGGAGTTCGAGCCAACATCGAGGAAATAGTTGCCAGAGCTGGTGGCAGTGAAGGTGATCTGAGGGTTCAGAGCGTTGAAGTCGTTGCTGAATCCAAGCGATGCACCCAGGCCATCTCGTACATACAGATTCGGATCGGTGAGTGTGCCACCATTCACATTGAAGCGGTAGCTGTTTCCGGCCACCAAGGCAACCCGGAACCAATCGCGATCACCAGCACTGTTGACCACGCCAGTGCTGCCGCTGCCGCCGATCGCCACAACGCCTAGCGTGACGGAGTTGGCACTGAAATCATCAGAAGGCTGCTGCTCAATGGCTTGTATCGTATAAGCTCCAACACCAATATTGAGATAGGATCCCACGTCTAGATAATAGTCGCCTGCTGTTGTGCAGTTGAAATCAATGATTGGATTGAGCGAGCCATTGGCATCATCTGCATAGGATATCGCTGTGCCCGATGTCATGCGCAGATACAATTCAGGATTAGCCAGCGTGGAACCTGTTGCGGTAAAACGATAATTCCTGCCAGCCAGCAATGTTACCTTGAACCAATCCCGGTCGTTGTTGCTGTTGATCACCCCTGAACTGGAGCCACCTACAGCAACCCTACCCGTAGTAGTGGCACTACCAGCATAATCATCTGTGGTCGGCACAGGGATAGAGATCAGCGCGGCCGCGATCGTATATGTACCGGTCAGCGAGCCATAGCCGCGAGCATCGAGGTAATAGGTTCCGGCGCTGGCAGCAGTAAATGTAATCTGGGAATTGAGATTGTTGACTGCCAGATCATCATTGGAGTCGAGGATCGCACCCGTGGAGTTGCGAAGATAGAGAAATGTATCCGTGACTGTATTGCCAGTGAGATTGAAGCGATAGGAGTTGCCAGCACTCAGGCTAATACGGAACCAGTCGCTGTCGCCACCAAAATTAATGACCCCTGTTCTCGTGCCTCCGACTGACAGCGAGCCGGTGGTTGATAGAGAGTCCAGAAAATCGTCCGTGGTTGGTGCTGGTGTAGTGGAAACAGCAGTGATTGAATAGGAACCAGTACTGGCTCCATAACCACCCGCATCCAGCCAGAACGTGCCCGCGGTTGTTGCCGTATAAGTGATCTGGGAATTCATCCCATCGAAGTCGTCGTTATAGGCTATTTGATTGCCAGCGGCATCGCGCAGATAGAGGTCGGTATCCACCAGCGTTGTGCCATTCAAATTAAAGCGATAACTGACGCCAGCCGAGAGAACGAGGCGGAACCAGTCACGATCAGCGCTGGTATTGATCACACCGGTGCTGGTACCACCTATCGCAACCGTGCCGGTGCTTGAGATGTTGGCGCTGTAGTCGTCGCTGGGTGTGGTATCGGCGGCTAACAGCGTGTAGGAACCGGTGCCACTGTCATAACCACCGGCATCCAGGTAGTAGTTAGCGCTGGTGGGGGCTACGAAGGAAAGTTCGGAATTATTGCCGTTGGCATCATCGTTGGAAGCAAGCTCTGCCCCAGCGGAATCACGCAGAACCAGGGTGGGATCGGCCAGCGTGTTGCCATTCAGGTTGAACCGATAACTGCGGCCTGCCAGCAGCGAAACCCGGAACCAGTCACGATCCGCACTGCTGTTGACCGTGCCGGTGGCGGAACCGCCGATGGCTACCGTGCCCGTTGTGGCTGTGGTCGCAGCATAGTCATCGGTCGGGGTTGTATCGGTAACAACCACACTGTAGGAGCCGGTAAGGGTGGAATATCCACCGACATCCAGGAAGAATACCGCTGTGGTGCTGGCGCTGAAGGCAATTTCAGGATACAGGCCATTTACGTCATCGTTGTAGGCGATCTGAGCGCCCGAGGAGTTACGCAGGTAGAGGTCAGGATCGCTGAGAGTGATCCCCGTGACCGCGAAGCGATAGCTGCGGCCGGCGCTGAGGGCGACACGGAACCAGTCGCGATCGCCATTGCTGTTGATGATGCCTGGGCTGTTGCCACCGACGGTCACCGTGCCGGTGGTAGCGGTTGTGGCGCTGTAATCATCCGCCGGGGTGACATCGGTCACCAGCAACGTGTAGGCGCCGGTGGAGCCTTGATAGCCGCCTGCATCGAGGTAGTAATTTGCCGTTGCCG
>Ga0172376_10003884_pt1 | contig 17393 bp, 15 predicted proteins | sample Lak35m_FD_121114 | JGI IMG/M metagenome (GOLD analysis project Ga0172376, IMG submission 121114) | Freshwater microbial communities from Kabuno Bay, South-Kivu, Congo - kab_092012_35m | ecosystem: Environmental > Aquatic > Freshwater > Lake | place: Democratic Republic of the Congo: South-Kivu... | reverse complement strand
TTTCCACGTGCGGGGCAAACACCACGTCGGGCTTTTGCGCGCGGATCGTGGCCACTACCTCATCGACCGGGCACGGCACCCAGGGGTCTTGCGCGCCGGGGCCGGTCTGGCGTGCCTTGCAGACGATCTGTTCTGCCGGGATGTGACCCATCTCAAAAATTTGCGTCCAGCGGTAGCTGAACCAGCCGTTACGGATCACCAGCGTTTTCTTGCCAGTGGCAAACTGGCGTGCCACCGCTTCCATGCCAAAGGTGCCGCTGCCGGGCACCAGCACCGCGCTGTGTGCGCCATAGACTTCATTGAGAATGGCGGAGATGTCGCGCATCACGCCCTGAAAGCGCTTGGACATGTGGTTGAGCGCGCGGTCAGTGTAGACCACCGAAAACTCAAGCAGGCCGTCGGGGTCGATGTGGGGCAGCAGTCCGGGCATGGGGTGTCTCCTGACAGAAGATGGGTTGTAACGTCAGCTTAGCACGGTGGCGCCGTGTTGGTAGCGGATCGGGTCACCTGGATCACGTCAAACGGGCAATGCACCTCACACTTTTTGCAGCCGGTGCATGCGACCATGTTATTGATGGTTGAATGTTTGCGCCACCCTTGTGGCTCCAAACTCAGCAAATGCAGCGGGCAGGCCGCTACACACCAACCACAACCCGTGCAGCGTGCAGTGTCGATCCAGACCTTGTAAGTATTCATGGTGTAGGCAAAAAAGGCCGCTGACTACCAGTCTCGGGGACACTCCTGCTCTGTCTGATCCGAACGCCTGCGCAAGGATAATCGGGGCATGCACGCCGACCGTGGTTTCATTCATTCTCTATTTTCACCGCGCACAGTGGGCCTGCTGGCGGCCGCGGTCACCGTGCTGATCTGGACAGCATTCATCTTGATCGCCCGCGTCAGCACAAACCCGGCACAGTCACCCACGCTGACACCCTTTGACATTGCCTTTTGCCGGATTGCGGGAGCAGCTCTGGTTTTGTTACCGTGGGGCGCCTGGCTGGTGCGCAAGGACCAAGCGCAGCGGCGGTATGGCAACAGCTGGTTGGGTCTGTCTCCGCTGACGGCACGGATCACAGTTCGGACCGGTTTTTTTGGTGGACTGCTCTATGCGACCCTTGTGTATAGCGGTTTCAGCCACGCCCCAGCACTGCACGCCAGCGTGTTGCTGCCCGGAAGCCTGCCGCTATGGACGGCACTGCTGGCGGCGTGGTTGCTGCGCGAACGTCCCACCCCGGCGCGACTGATTGGCCTGGGCCTGATCGTACTGGGCGATCTGCTGGTGGGCGGCGCGAGTTTGCTCGGTGCGTTCGGCAACAGCACAGTCTGGCTGGGCGACATGCTGTTCATGGCCGCTGCCATGAGCTGGGCCTGCTACAGCGTGCTGGCGCGACATCATGGACTGGATGCAGTACGAGCCACCATTGCCATCACGACCTTTGCCGTGCTCACCTACCTGCCCGGTTACAGCCTGCTGGCTGGTCTGGGGTGGGTTCAGACCCGGCTGCTGGAGGCGCCGTGGAGCGATCTGCTGTTCCAGGCCATCTTTCAGGGCTGGGGCTCGGTGGTGGTGTCGGGCATCACCTACACCCAGATGATTCGCGCGTTCGGTCCCGTACGTTCGACCATGATCACCGCCCTGGTACCCGGTCTGTCGGCGCTGGGCGCTGTGTGGCTGCTGGGCGAACCCATGCATTGGAACCTTGCGGTGGGATTGCTGGCGGTCACCGCAGGCATCTCGTTCGGCGTTCTGGCGACGACGCCTCGCCCCGACGCGTTGAAGGCGGCCGCATGAATCTGCTGGCCATCGACACCAGCACCGAGCGCTTGTCGATCGCTCTGACCACCTGCGATGCGTCCACCCCCCTGGTCCATGACGACGCTGGTGGTGCGAGTAGCTCAAGCCAGCTCATTCCTGCCATTCAGCGCCTGATGGCGCAAGCGGGGCTGCGCTATGACCAACTTGAGGCAATCGCGTTTGGTGCCGGACCGGGCGCATTCACTGGACTGCGCACCGCCTGCGCCGTGGCGCAGGGGCTTGCGTTTGGCGCGTCGATTCCCGTGCTGCCAGTGGACACCTTGCTGGCTGTGGCCGAAGACGCGCGCCACCAGCTCAGTCATCACGGTCCCTTGACGGTTACGTCCGTGCTAGACGCACGCATGGACGAAATTTATACAGCATGCTACGTTTATAAAAGCACTCAATGGAGACAAATCAAGGGCTACAGCCTAATAAAGCCTGAAGAACTGGACAGCGACGAACACCACCTGTTGGCGGGAAACGCATTCACGACCTACGCCGACCGACTGCCACGGTCAGGTGCCCGGCAGCTATGGGCGCAACCAACCGCAGCAGCGATGCTGCGCTTGGCACCGGAGTTGCTGACTGCCGGTCAGGCGGTTGCAGCAGCACAGGCGCTGCCGCATTACATCCGCGACAAGGTGGCGCAAACCACACTGGAGCGCCAGGCGCTCAAAGACGCATCCCGGCCATGAATGCGCAGATGCAAACCATCGAGGCAACGTTCGAACGAATGACCGAGGCCACACTCGACGCCGTGCTGGCGGTTGAACACACCGTCTATCCGCATCCTTGGCAACGCCAGCACTTTGCCGATTGTCTCGCCAGCGGATATCAGGCCTACATGCTCACTGCCGGCAGTCACCTGCTGGGGTATTTTGTGGTGATGAAAGGGTATGAAGAAGCACATCTGCTGAACCTGGCGGTTGCGCCACCCTACCAGCGCCAAGGCTGGGCCCAGGTGATGCTGGACGCAGTGCAACTGTGGGCACGCGGACAGGGCGCACAGTGGCTCTGGCTGGAGGCGCGTGCCAGCAACACGCGCGCCATACACGTCTACAAGACACACGGTTTCCACTGCGTGGGCGAACGCAAAAACTACTATCCGGCCGAAGGCGGCAGGCGCGAGCACGCGGTCGTCATGAACCTGAAGCTGTAAGAATGCCGTTATGAGTCTGGACCTGACTACGCTGCAACGCGCCATGCTGGCCGAGATGGGCGTGCGTGTCTGGGCACCACAAGCCGCAACGGACGCTGCGGAGACACCATCTATTCAGGCACCGCCATCGAGACCGTTGGTCGCATCGCCAACGGTCGCCCCGACCACCACTGCCCCACCACCGGTGATCGCTGCTGACAAAGCGACACTGGACACTGACCCCGCAAGCTGCGGTTCGAGCCCGTCGGCGCTGTGCGACGCAGTGCGGGGCTGTCAGGCCTGCGCGCAAGGTGCCGGGCGTACGGCTGCGGTGCTGCCTGCGGTGCAACCCCTCAGGCAGTGCGACTGGATGGTGGTGGGCGACAACCCCGACGACGCGCAGGAACGCGCCCGTCAACCCTTTGTGGGGGATGCTGGCATTTTGCTCGACAACATGCTCAGGGCGGTCGGGGTACGTCGCCATGACCCAGAGCTTGACGCACCTGCGGCCGACCGCGCCTACCTGACGCTGGTGCTCAAATGTCGGCCTGCTTTGCCTGCGGCGCCCCAGTTCAGCGAACTTGCCACCTGTGCGCGCTACCTGTGCGAAGAAATCTCGCTGGTACGCCCCAAGGTGATCATCTCGATGGGGCGCCTGGCCATGCAGCTCTTGTTAAGTGAGGACCATCCACAAGGACTGACCTTGCCCCTGGGCAAGCTGCGTGGTCGCATCTGGCACTACCAGGGTGTTCCCGTGGTGGTGACTTATCCGCCGTCGTACCTGTTGCAACACAGCCCGGACAAGGCGCGTGCCTGGCAAGACCTGTGCCTGGCGGCGGACGTGGTGCAAGGCAGAAGCCCCGACCGGTAACTCTCCGCGTCAGGACCTGGGCGGCGCCAGATGGTCCAGATCCGGCCTTTTGTAGGGGTCCACGTGCGCCATGAGGTTGAGCACACGGTGGCGCAGCATCACACGCTGGCGGGCCAGCACCGCAATATCATGCCCCTGCTCCACGCTCAGGTCGGCTGGCACTTCCAGGTGCGCGTCCACCACAATCATGTCGCCCATCTTGCGCGTACGCACGTCGTGCACACCGCTCACACCGGGCGTACCCAGCAAGGTGGCACGAATGGCTTGCACCTCAACGTCATCCACCGCACGGTCCATCAAGTCGTGCATCGCGTCCCAACCAAAACTCCAGCCCATGCGGGTGATCATGAAGCCCACAATGGCAGCCGCGATCGGGTCCAGGATCGGATAACCCAACAGGTTGCCGATAATGCCCACGCCCACCACCAACGACGAGGCGGCGTCTGATCGCGCATGCCACGCGTTGGCCACCAGCATGCTGCTTTTTACTCTCTTGGCCACCGCCAGCATGTAACGAAACAACAGCTCTTTGGCCACCAGCGCGGTGCCCGCCACCCACAGAGCGGTCACATGCACGGTAGGAATCAGTTCGGGCGCTTGCAGCTTATGTGCCGCCGCCCACAGCATGCCCACCCCCACGGCCAGCAACAAAAGTCCCAGCACCAAAGAGGCTGCAGTTTCATAGCGCTGGTGTCCATACGGGTGATCTTCGTCAGCGTCTTTCTGACTGTGCCGGTTGGCCAGCAGTACCACAAAGTCGGCCACCAGATCCGAGAGCGAGTGAATACCGTCGGCGATCAGCGCCTGCGACTTGCTGACCACACCCACCGCAATCTGTGCGCTCGACAGAACCACATTGACCAGCACACTGACCCAGGTGCTGCGCGAGGCCGCGCGGGCACGCTCTGCTATGGTGTAGGCGCCGTCGTGACTGTCGTCAGAAAATTCGTCAGAGTTCATGAATTGTTGTCATCAGGGCCAGGCATGCCCGGCCAGGGTCTGGTCCAGTTGCGCCAGCGACTGTTCCAGTTCTTGCAGTGCCTGCGCTCGTTGCGGACCATCGGGTTGATCTTCCAGCTGTTGGGCGGCGGCCATGGTTCTGGCCGCCGAAAAAACGCCGACCATGCCCCGCAGGGTATGCGCACTACGGCGCACCGCATCGACGTCGTCACTGGCCACAGCGTCCCGGATGCGTTGCAACTGCACCGGTGCGTCACGCAAGTACAAACTCACCAGTTCGTCATACAGCGCGCGGTCATCGCCAATGGTCTGACGCAACACCGCAAAGTCGGCAACCGCCAGGGACGGTGCAGTCACCGCACCGCTGGACAGCGGCGCATCGCCTTGCGTCAGCAGGCGCTCAAGCTCGCTCGACAACGCCTGCATCTCGATCGGTTTGGATACATAGCCGTCCATGCCGTGCGCCAGACAGTCGGCGCGTGCACCCTCCATGGCATGCGCCGTCATGGCGATGATGGGGGTATGCCCCCCCCGCGCCAGCTCCAGCGCACGAATGCGCTCGGTAGCTGCATAGCCGTTCATCACAGGCATGTCCACGTCCATCAAAATGGCATCGAAGTGCTGCTGCTGCCACAGCGCCACCGCCTCCTGTCCATTGTTGGCAATCAGCAATCGGTGCCCCTGTTGGCTCAGCACAATGCTGGCCAACCGTTGATTGACGGCATTGTCCTCAGCCAGCAACAAATGCAACACGCGCTGGCCCGGCCACGGGTCCGAACGATCCTCGCGCAAGGTGTGCCGTGTGACCAGATCAACCGCGCCAGGCTCTCCCAACGTGGTCATGATCGCATCCAGCAGATCGGACGCCACCACCGGCTTGGTCAGATACGCCGCCAACCCCAGGTCCCGGCAACGCTGCGCGTCGCCGCGTTGGCCCTGTGACGTGATCATCATGATGGGCGCCACCCCGCTGGTGCCGGCTTTCATGCGCTGAGCCAGTGCAAAACCGTCCATCTCTGGCATCTGCACGTCCAGCAAAGCCAGCGCGTAAGGCACGCCGGACTGCGCGGCGCGGTCCATCTCAACCAGTGCCTCGCGCGCACTGGCCACAGCTACCGGCTTCATCTGCCAATGCTGCAACAGGTCCAGCAACAAACGTCGATTGCTGTCGTTGTCGTCTACCACCAGCACCGGCAAGCCCGCGACCCGCCCGGTGCGACGGTAGCCCGCTACCGGACGGCGACTGCCCAGGGGCATGTCCAGACTGAAGAAGAACTCGCTGCCCAGCCCCACGGTGCTGCTCAACGCAATCTTGCCGCCCATCAGCGCGACCAACTGCGCCGAGATGGTCAGCCCCAGACCGGTACCGCCATATTGACGCGTCGTGCTGGTATCAGCCTGCGTGAACGACTCAAAAATTGCCGCAAATTTGTCTGCGGGAATGCCAATGCCAGTGTCGCGCACCGCAAAACGAAGGCGCTGGCAGTCGTGGGGTGCCCCCGGTTCACACTGCACCGTCAACGCGACCTCCCCGCGCTCGGTAAACTTGATGGCGTTGCCCACCAGGTTGAGAACCACCTGCCGCAGTCTGCCCGGATCACCCCGGACCCGCTGCGGGACATCGGTGGCCAGGTGCAGCAACAGCTCCAACCCCTTCTCATGCGCGCGGGTAGCCAAGGTCTTGAGCGCGTCACGCAACATCGACTCCAGCGAAAACTCGACCACCTCCATGGCGAGCTTGCCCGACTCAATCTTGGAAAAGTCGAGGATGTCGTTGATGATGGTCAGCAAGGCATCTGCCGATGACTTGACCAGGCCGATGTACTCACGTTGGTCAGGCTTGAGGTCCGTTTCCAGCGCCAACTGCGACATGCCGATGATGCCGTTCATGGGTGTGCGGATTTCGTGGCTCATGTTGGCCAGAAAGTCACTCTTGGCACGTGCTGCGCGCTCTGCAGCTTCCCGAGCGCGCAAGGTTTCCCGCTCGACCTGTTTGCGCGACGAAATATCGCTGAACGCCACCACCACCGATGCAATGCGCCCGTCCTCGCCCAGCACCGCACGGCTGGACAACGCCACCGGAAAAGCACTGCCGTCGCGCCGTACAAAAACCTGGTCGTCCATACTGGCGTGTCCGTGCGCCCGCACCGCAAGAAAAATAGGGCAGTCGGCTTCGGCCAGCGCACCGCCGTCGGGCCGTTGATGATGGATGATCGGGTGCAGCTTTTTGCCCAGCAGCTCAACACGCCGCCACCCCAGCAGGTGCTCTGCCTCGGCGTTGAGGTAGACGCATTGGCCATGGGCATCCTGCACGTACAAACCCTCGCCCAATGTCTCGAGAATCTTTTCGTAAAACGCGCGCTGCGCGTCCAACTGCTGATCTGCGGCCACCCGATCGGTTGCGTCCGTGCGGATGGATACATAGCGTTGCACTTTGCCGTCGTCCCCCAGAAATGGCACGATGGTCGAGTCCACCCAGTAAAAGTCACCACTCTTGCGCCGGTTGCGAACCAGGCCACGCCATACCTGCCCCCGACCGATCGTGGCCCACATCGTCTTGAAGAACTCGTGTGGGTGATAGCCAGAGTTGAGAATGCGATGGTCCTGCCCGATCAACTCATCGCGACGGTACTGACTGATTTCAGTGAACTTGTCGTTGATGTCGATGATGCGGCCGCTGCGATCCGCCACACTGACAATCGAATGTGCATCGAGCGCAAATTTCTGGAACTCAAGTTCACGCAGCGACCGCGTCAAGGTACTGCGGGCGCGTTGCAGCGCCGCCAGGGTCCAGGCCACATAGGCCAGGATCAGCACAGCGGTCAATGCCAAGGCCAAACGGTAGCGATCGGCCAGACGCTGGCGCTGGTCGTAGAGCGCGCCATAAGCCGCAAACAGCGCGTCTGCCTCGTCAACGCTTTCGGACTGGGTAACCTCTCGCGTCAGCCGGTCCACCTCATGCTGATATTCCATGATGATCTGAACATGCCGTTGCAGCATCGTCAGGTCTGGCGTCAGCTGTGGGTAACTCTGCAGCAACTGCTGCAAGACGGTTTCGATGTGCGCCCGGTCCTGCGATTGCGTCGTGGCGTCGTACAGCAGCACGCTCTCCAGCAGATCGTGCAACAAAGCGTTGCGCTGCACCGATACCGGCGCACGGGACAATAACGTTTGTACCGCCAAAGGAAAATAGAGCAGCGAATTGCGCAGCACCGCGTTGTGCGACTTGAAGTCCTCCACCATCGCAAACTTGGCTTCAAACAGCGCGCTGTAGCGCACGAACTCCCGCTGCACCGGTGCGTCACCAGCGCTGAAATACTCTGGCTTGTCCTGCCGCAGCGCTGCCAACAGTTGTTCAATATTACGCTGTGTCTGCACCAGGGGATCGTAATTGCGCAGCAAGTTGAACCGCGCCTGCAACACAAACTGGTTGAGGCGCGCGTCTTGCTGGCGTAGCTGTTCAAAGTGCCCCACCGTGCGCACGTGCCGGGATGAGTCCACCTGCGACGACTGGAAATACAACCAAGCCAGCAGCAACAACGCCAGCGGCCAGACCAGAGTACGCAATAGCGCCTGATTCACAGCGGTTGACCCTGCAACTGGCCGGTCAGGCTGCGCAGGAAGGCCGTCACATCAGCCAGATCTTCAGGGGGCATGACCCGGCCTAACTGGTACTTGGCCATGATTGACACAGCCTGCTCCAACGTCTGGGCGTAGCCGTCATGGAAATAAGGTGCGGTCAGTGCCACATTGCGTAGCGACGGCACGCGAAACTCATGCAGGTTCTGCACCTTTGCGGTGACGTTGAAGCGCCCTTGATCGGCCGTTGTCACACCTCGCCCCCGATCTGCAAAATAGTCTCCCATTAGCCCCATACGCTCGAACATGTTGCCCCCAAGATTCTGGCCTTGATGGCAACTGGAACAGCCGTACGACTGAAACAGTTCGTAACCCCGTATTTCCTGTGCAGTGAGCGCCTGCACATCACCACCCAGATACTGATCGAAGCGCGAGTCTGGCGTGATCAAGGACCGCTCGAACGTGGCCAACGCGTCCTTGACCGTCACCTCACTGATGCCTTCAGGGTAGAGCACAGCAAAGGCCTCGGGGTAAGCAAGATCAGCATTCAATTTGGCCAGCACCTGGGGCCAGTCGGAGGCCATTTCCTGCGGATGATGGATGGGTCCGTCAATCTGGGCCTCCAGGCTTGGCGCACGGCCATCCCAGAACTGCACAAAATTGAGCCCACTGTTAAAGACGGTCGGCGCATTGATGGTGCCGACCCCGCCACCGACACCCACTGAACGCTCGCGCTGATCGGTCCCACCCCTGTCCAGACGGTGGCAACTGGCGCAACTGACGCTGTCGTCACGCGATAAGCGCGTGTCATGAAACAGGCGCTGCCCAAGCACCACCTTGCGCGCGTCCAGGGCAATGGCCTGTGGCAAAGCCTGGGCAAATGCAAAATTGACCGGGAGCGACTGCACCGTTGGCACCGCAGCCACCGGTGGGGCCTGCCGGTCAACATACGCGAACCACAACGCCCACACCGCCAGCGCCAGCCCTGTCACACCCAGGGCAAACACGCGCCAGTGCGGCCGGTTTTCAGTCAAGGGCTGCTGCAATAGTGTCTTCATCGAGGAATCGAGTCTTGATCGCCAGAATCTCGGAAAAATCGGCAAAGAAAGCGGTCACACACGCCGGGTCAAAGTGCGCCCCGGAACCTTCCCGCAACAGTCTGCTGGCGTCCTCAACGCTCCAGGCCTTTTTGTACGGGCGCTCCGAAGTCAGCGCATCAAACACGTCCGCCGCCGCCACGATTCGGCCAAACAACGGTATGTCTTCGCCCTTCAAGCCGCGCGGGTAGCCACTGCCGTCAAACTTCTCGTGGTGGGTGTAGGCAATCTCGGCCGCCACTTTGAGTAATGACGCACTGTTGGCGTTGAGAATTTCATAGCCTATGGTGGCGTGTTGCTTCATCACAGCAAACTCTTCTGGCGTCAGCCGACCCGGTTTCAGCAAGATCATGTCTGCAATGCCGACTTTGCCAATGTCATGCATGGGTGCCGCCTGCAGCAGCAAGTCTTGCTGGCTCTCTGACAACCCCAAATGCTGGGCAATCTGCCGGGAATAGTGGGCCATGCGCAGAATGTGCGCACCGGTTTCCGGATCCCGGTACTCGGCGGCTCTGGCCAGGCAAAAAATGGTTTCCCGTTCTTGCGCCACCAGCTGTTCTGTGGCCTTGCGCACCTCTTCGGCCAGATGCTTGTGGTTGCGGTTGAGTGCCAGCATATTCCGGGCCCGCGCCAGCAGCTCGGTGCTATTGATGGGCTTGTTCAAAAAGTCGGTCACGCCCTGATTGAGCGCGTCGTAACGCAGCTCCAGCTCATGGTTGGCGGTCACCATCAACACCGGTGTGTCGGGGTAACGCTGGCGAAAGCGCTGGGTCAGCTCCGTGCCACTCAGGCCCGGCATCATGAAATCGACAATCAGCAAATCAGGGTCATTGGCCAGTGACCAATCCAGCGCTTGCCGTGAATCGGTAAAGCAGACCGGTTCCACGTCTGGCAGGCGCGCCACCAGCGCCTTGAGCAGGCTGACGTTGAGCTGCACGTCGTCAACTATGACAACTTTCATCATGCGTGCGAGTTTCGCAGATTTGAATTTCTACAATGCGCGCATGAAATTTCTTGACCTATTGCATCTATCAGAGCGGCAGAACCAGTCGCGACTGTGTGTTGGGCTCGATCCGGACCCGTCACGGTTCCCGGGACTGTTCAAAAACGACCCCAGCAAAATTTTTGACTTTTGCGCTGCCATCGTGGACGCTACGCGCGACCTGGCCATCGCCTTCAAGCCACAGATCGCCTACTTTGCTGCCCACCGCGCCGAGGATCAGCTGGAGAAACTGATCGCGCACATCCGCCGCACTTCGGCTTTTGTGCCGGTGATTCTGGACGCCAAGCGCGGGGACATCGGCAGCACCGCAGAGATGTACGCGGTGGAGGCGTTTGAACGTTACGGTGCCGACGCCGTCACGCTTTCGCCCTTCATGGGCAGGGACTCCATCGAGCCTTACCTCAAGCGCCACAACAAGGGCGCATTCCTGTTGTGCCGCACCTCCAATGAGGGGGGCGCAGATGTGCAGGCGCAACACTTGGCCAGCGTGATCGGACAACCCATGCTGTTTGAATACCTGGCAGGACTGGCGCAAGGCGCATGGAACCTGAATGGGCAAGTTGGACTGGTGGTGGGTGCCACCTACGCGGCCGAAATTGAGCGGGTGCGCAAGCTGGCACCGACGCTGCCCCTGCTGATTCCGGGCGTGGGTGCCCAGGGCGGCGATGCCGTCGCCGCCATGCGAGCGGGCTGGCGCGGCAGCATTGAGCCGGGCGGACGGCATAACACCACCGCGCCGGTACTGGTCAACTCTTCCCGCGCGATTTTGTACGCCTCGGCCAACGACGACTTTGCCGCAGCGGCGCGACGTGAAGCAATGCGTACGCGTGACGTACTCAACAGCGCCATCTGATCGCGGTAGAGGCCCCAATGGACAGCATGGGCCGGACAGATCAACGCTTTCCTGCTTGAACAAGCATTGACGTCCGCTTGCACCTATGCCCCTGTCCTGGAACGAAATCAAATCGCGCGCGCTGGCTTTCAGCCGCACCTGGGCCGACGCCACCGACGAAGCCAGCCAAGCCAAGCCGTTCTGGATCGGCTTTTTTGAGATTTTTGGCATCACCGACAAGCGCGTCGCCACTTTTGAGCTGGCCGTCAAAAAGCACGGCGGTGAGCCCTTTGCCCCCACGCGCCCTCGTTCCGGGGCGCTGCCCCCCGAGGGGGCGCCAGCGGCCTTGGGGCGGCCCGGCGTCCGCTGGGGTTTCGTCGACCTATTCTGGCCCGGCATGCTGCTGGTGGAGCACCAATCGCGCGGGCGCGACCTGAACCGCGCGTTTGACCAGGCGCTGGACTACTTTCCGGGTCTGCCCGAGCGCGACCTGCCCCAGCTGCTGGTGGTGTGTGACTTTGCACGCTTTCGCGTGCACAAGCTTGCCAGCGGCGAGACGGTGGAATTTGCCCTGGCCGACCTGCACCAGAATGTGGCGGTGTTTGGCCTGCTGGCCGGCTACAAGCCCCAAGTCATCCGTCCGCAAGACCCGGTGAACCTGCTGGCCGCCGAAAAAATGGGCCGACTGCACGACGCCCTCAAAGCCAGCGGCTACGGCCAAGACGCCGCACCAGGCCAGCGCCCGGGCCACGCGCTGGAGCTGCTGCTGGTGCGCCTGCTGTTTGGCCTGTTTGCCGACGACACAGGCATCTTCCAGCCCGCGCAAGCCCTGCGCACCTTCATCGAAGAGCGCACGGCAGAGGACGGCAGCGACCTGGGCGCGCGCCTGGCGCAATTATTTCAGGTGCTCAACACGCCCGAGGGCAAACGCAGTCCCAATCTGGACGAGCAGTTGGCCGCCTTTGCGTATGTGAACGGCGGCCTGTTTGCTGAGCCGCTGCCGCTGGCCGACTTCAACGCCCCCATGCGCGAGGCGCTGCTCGACGCCTGCGCGCTGGACTGGTCGGCCATCAGCCCGGCCATTTTTGGCAGCTTGTTCCAAAGCATCATGGACGCCAGCGCACGGCGCAACCTGGGCGCGCACTACACGTCTGAAGAAAACATCCTCAAACTCATCCAGCCGCTGTTTCTGGACGAACTCTGGGCCGAGTTCCACAAGGTCAAAACCCAGCGCAACCGCTTGTTTGACTTCCATAAAAAACTGCGCAGCCTGACGTTTTTTGACCCAGCGTGTGGCTGCGGCAACTTTTTGGTGGTGGCCTACCGCGAACTCCGCTTGCTGGAGCTGGCCGTGCTGCGCGCCAGCCACCAAATCAGCGGCCACGGCGGGCAGCAAAGCCTGGACGTGCACAGCCTGATCGGGGTGGACGTGGACCAGTTTTACGGCATTGAAATTGAAGAATTTCCCGCCCAAATCGCCCAGGTGGCGCTGTGGCTGGTGGACCACCAGATGAACCTGCGCGTGAGCGAGGAATTTGGCCTGTACTTTGCCCGCATCCCCCTCAAGGCCAGCCCGCAAGTGGTGCACGGCAACGCGCTGACGCTGGACTGGGCGCAGGTGCTGCCCCCGCAGCGGTGCAGCTATGTGCTGGGCAACCCGCCGTTTGTGGGGGCCAAGTTCATGAACGACGCCCAGCGCGCCGACACCCGGCAGGTGTTCGACGGTGTGGCCAATGCCGGCCTGCTGGACCTGGTGGCCGCCTGGTACGTCAAAGCCACGCAATATTTAAAGCAAAATGGGCCACAAGCCCATATGAATTCTGCGGAAGATGCTCCTGAAAACAAAGCAATTTCAATTGCCACCCGCTGCGCTTTCGTCTCCACCAACAGCATCACCCAGGGCGAGCAAGTGGGCGTGCTGTGGGGCTGGCTGCTGGCGCAAGGCGTGCACATCCACTTTGCGCACCGCACCTTTCGCTGGCGCAACGAAGGCCGGGGCGTGGCCGCGGTGCACTGCGTCATCATCGGCTTTGGCCTGCAAGACCGCACCGACAAAGTCATTTTTGAGTACGACGACATCGCGGGCGAACCGCACGCGGTCAAGGCTGGCAATATCAATCCGTATTTGGTCGATGCGCCCGACGTGGTGCTGCCGCGGCGCAACACGCCGCTGTGTGCGGTGCCGGAAATGGTGAGCGGTAACAAACCGATCGACGACGGCAACTACCTTTTCACCCCTGAGCAAAGGGCGATGTTTCTTGCTGGGGAACCCAGTGCAGCGCCGTGGTTCAAGCAGTGGCTTGGCGGCGACGAATTCATCAATGGCATTGAGCGGTGGTGTCTTTGGTTGGGCCATTGCCCGCCCGCAACGCTGCGAGCACTGCCAGAAGCCCTGAAGCGGGTGCAAGCCGTCCAATCCTTTCGGGCGGCTAGCAAGAGTCTGCCCACCCAAAAACTTGCAACGACGCCGACGCTTTTTCACACCACGTTCGCGCCCAGCCAACCGTACTTGGCGCTACCCCAGGTTTCGTCAGAACGACGGCTTTGGATTCCGGTGGCTTTTTTAACACCCGAGTTTCTTTGCGGCGACAAACTCAGAGTTGTAGCAAGCGCAAGCCTTTACCACTTCGGAATTCTGAATTCCACCATGCACATGGCGTGGACACGCGCAACCTGTGGCCGATTGGAAAGCCGCTACCAATACTCGTCCCTGATCGTCTACAACAACTTCCCCTGGCCCGACCTGCCCGGTTCTTGCACACAAAATCAGCCTTCAGCCCAGGTACAGCAATCGCAAGCAGCTATTGAATCCGCAGCGCAAGGGGTGCTCGATGTGCGCGCCAGCTACCAGCAGCCGGCCAACCCCGCGCAACAGCCCGCCACCCTGGCCGACCTGTACGACCCGCTGTCCATGCCGCCGGATTTGCTCAAAGCGCATCAACGCCTGGACGCTGCGGTGGACGCTGCCTATGCGCTGTGCGGCGGCAAAAAGAAGTGGGCCAGCGAGCCCGAGCGCGTCGCCTTTTTGTTCGCCCGCTACCAGCAGCTCACCAGCTTGTTGCCTGTCGAGAAACCAAAGGGCAAACGTCAGCCCGCTGTTTCAAACCACAAACCATAAGTCAGCATTGCCTGTCGTATTCCGCTATAAATCGGTCCGGTTTTTCTTCTACTCGAACGAAAGCAACCCGCGCGAGGAAATGCATGTTCATGTTCGCAGTGGGTTGGAGGAGGCAAAATTCTGGTTGGCGCCCACCATTTATTTGGCGGACAGTCATGGGCTGGATGCGCGCACCTTGCGCGAACTTCGTGGTGTGTTTGCCAGCAACTTACCTTTGATCGAAGGGGCATGGAATGAACATTTCTCCTGAATCGGTTCGTTTCGACGACGCCACTCTGTGGGTGAGTCTGACCGATGGGCGTGTGATTGGGGTGCCATTAACCTGGTTTCCGCGCTTGCTGGCTGCATCCGCATCGCAACGCGCCCTAGTCGAGCTCAGCCCCGGTGGTCTGCACTGGGATGCCCTCGATGAGGACATTTCGGTTCAGGGACTTTTGCAAGGCCACGGCGACCGCACGCGCAACCGCATCATGTCCGTGGCATGAGGCATGAGGCATGAAGCAAACCACAGAAGTTCAGGCCAGGCCGCTGACGCTTTCCCCCAAGGTGTTGAACAAGGTGCTTAGGCTTTCGGCCAGCCGGGCGCAAAAGCTGGCCGATGCCTTTGGCCTGAAGGTGCCTGTGGCGCGTGGCCCAAACCCGTCGCGACCCAAGTCGCGCAAGTCCTGGGATTCGACGGCATGATGATCAGGCATGGGCGGCTGTCGGACAGGCGTTGGAAGCTATCGAAAAAGAAGCATCTTCAAGGTGTATCAACAAGCGCAACCAGGCGAATTGCAAGACAACTGGCAGCGTGCGCAACGCTTTGAGCCGCTCTACCGAATTCAAAGTGCTGATCGTGATTCAAGTTTTGAACGCCCGGCAGATTGCCCCGTTTGTTCTGGCCGTTGACTTTTCAGATCAAACCCACGGCACGTGGGATGCGAGTGCCTACCTGTCCAACCATACCGGACCGCTGCTGGAACCGCTGCGTGACGCGGCCTACTTTGAGCGTTTTTTCATCGATGCGGGCGCCCTGTGTTGGCCCAACGGCTTAGAGATATCACCGGCCAGAATCTACAAAATATCGACGGCACCGGTTGCGGCCTGAAGGTGTGCTGCGCAAGAGCGACCCTGTTACCCCGCCACCCGCACCGCCCCCACTCGCTGACCGCGCTGACGAGTTCTTACCCCCCCAGGAGGCACCATGCCCACACCCGCTGCCACGCCTATCCAGCCTGGTGCTGCCGCACACGGATCGGTGCTGCCCCAAGAACAGCCCAGCCTGAGCTTGCCCGACCCGTCGGTCATTCCAGCGGGCGAATTCTGTTACCAAGTCGTCCCGTTGCGCGCGGCGAAGTCTTGAGCGATGACATCGCTGCGTTTGGCAAAGCTTTGCGTGAATTCGCGTACGTGCCCGGCCGCAAAGAAGTGCTTTGCCCGTATTGGCAACGCACCGATTACGGCACGGTGCGGTGCAATTTTCTGGGGCGCGAAGTGATCGACGACGAGTCAGGCGCCCTCCAGCGCATTGGAGCTCACTTTGGGGTCAGCGATGCGCTGGACTTGTTCGCCATTGACAATTATTTGTCCGATGAGATTAAAGTGTGTGATCGCAACCTCGAGACCGATGAATGGGGCGACACATCTGTTGGAAGCTGAATCTGTCAAGCCGGATTGGCTGGGTTCGCCTACCCCTCGAAAAGGATACGCCATGAACCTCAATACGGCAATGAATCGATTGCATGTCTAATTAAATGCATATACGATTATTGACACGCAAACGGAGCTGATTTGGGACGAAGCCAAACGCATTGAAAACCTGTCCAAACATGGGCTGGACTTTGCCGATGCGGGCGCAGTGCTGGATTCCACTTATCGACTTGATGTGTCAGTGGTGCGCAAGGGTGAAACTCGTACGCAGTCTTTCTCGTACGTAATGGGTTGTCTGCGGGTGCTGTCGGTGGCGCATACCGACCGGGACGGCGCATCACGGGTCATCAGTTACCGCAGAGCAAGTGCGCAAGAAAGGTTGAACTACTATGAATGGCTTGGAAGTGAATAGCATGACCCGGGTGCAGGTTGCGGCCGCAGTCAAGGCCATACCACCTGAGGATGACTATATTTGGGACGGCGTGAGCGAAGACGACCGACCGCTGACACAAGAAGAGATGCGCGCCGGTATCGAGGCGGAAAGACGGCGCCGGGGGCGCCCTGGCGGGTCTTATAAAACGCAGATCGCCCTGCGCGTCGATAACGACACACTCGCGGCATTCAGGGCGACTGGCGCGGGCTGGCAATCACGCATGAATCAGGTACTGGGAGAGTGGGCCAAGTCGGCCAGCCGTTAAGTGCGACCGAGATCACCTGGGGGGTGGCTAGGCCGCATGAACCCAACGGCTTTATCGGATGCCACCTTTTGAGATAAATGACCCGTTCAAGCCCATGTCTATCAAGCGCAAGCCGCTATATTTTTTGACAGGTTTCACACTCAGTTCGATCTGAACAGTTGCTCGCCATGACCCTCAAACCGTTTTCCGTCAGGATTTTTGTGCCGTCCGGTGACCCGGAGGGCGTGCGGGTGGTGAGCCGCGACGACTGGCCGGGCAAGGCGGTGGTGTTCCCCCGCGCCTTGTTGGGCGAAGTCAAAGGGCGCAAAGAGTTTGCGCAACCCGGCGTTTATTTGTTGACCGGTGGCAAGCAGCTTTACATCGGCGAGGGCGACCCGCTGGGTGATCGGCTGGAAAGCCACGCCCGCAACAAGCCGTTTTGGCGCAAGGCGGTGTTCTTTACTGCGGAAGGTGGGCGGCTGAACAAAGCGCACGTGCAGCACCTGGAATCGCGCCTGATTGCACTGGCTTACGAGGCCGGTTTGGCCCAGATGGACAACGGCAACAAGCCGCTGGCGCCGGCGCTCAGCGAAGAAGATCACGCCTTTGCCGAGAACTTCTTGGGCGAAATTTTGCTGATGCTGCCGCTGCTGGGCTTTTGGCAGTTTGACGATGACCGTCTGCTGGA
>Ga0172376_10003883_pt1 | contig 17393 bp, 9 predicted proteins | sample Lak35m_FD_121114 | JGI IMG/M metagenome (GOLD analysis project Ga0172376, IMG submission 121114) | Freshwater microbial communities from Kabuno Bay, South-Kivu, Congo - kab_092012_35m | ecosystem: Environmental > Aquatic > Freshwater > Lake | place: Democratic Republic of the Congo: South-Kivu... | reverse complement strand
GATTTAATCCCAGAAACTGTAGCTGTGTTTTATGGTGTGATTGACTGGCATTTCCGTCATCAGAGGCCGCAACAACTCGCGCTCTCGCTGGCAAGGCGAGGCATGGCTGTTTTCTACATCAGCGTCAATTTTGTCGATGATGCAAGCCCAGGGTTCAGAATTGAAGAACTGGATCCAGCGATGAAAATCTATCAAATTTTTTTGCACGTCAAGGGGGCGCATAGCGTCTATCAGGATACGCCGAGCAAAGAAATATGGATCCAGCAAAAGATCGGGCAGCGCATGCTCTGGGAGTATTTTCGAATACGTGATGCCATTCATATCGTTCAACACCCTTACTGGACAAGTCTTGCCGCTTCGGTTGCAGCCTCAAAGCTTGTCTATGACTGCATGGATTTCCATGCAGGATTTGCTAACACCAGCCGGGCGCACCATGAAGGCGAATTAGCATTAATCAGACTGGCAGACCTTACGGTGGTTAGCTCTGACTATCTTTATGACATGGTTCAAAAGGCGGGTGCTAAAGCAGTCGCGCTAATTCGAAATGCGACTGAGTACCATCACTTTAGTCGAGCGTTCACGCCAACACGAAAGGCTGGCAAGCGGGTGATTGGCTACTACGGGGCAATAGCCGAGTGGTTCGATATTGATCTTGTAAGAGCCGTTGCTTTGGCATTTCCGGATACAGAATTGCGACTCATTGGTGCAGACACAGTAAACGCGCAGCAACAATTAGCAAGTATCAGGAATATTCGATTTCTTGGCGAATGGCCCTATGAAAAGCTGCCTGAGCAACTTGCGTCTTTCGACGTGTGTCTGATCCCTTTTAAGCTCATTGAGCTCACGCTTGCTACAAATCCTGTGAAGGTTTACGAATATTTAAGCGCCGGTAAGCCGGTCGTTGCCGTCGATCTGCCCGAGTTAAGAGGGATGGATGAGCTGATTTACCGTTGCACCGATACGCCAAGCTATGTTGAGGCGGTTAAAAACGCCTTAGCTGAGGACTCAGCGTTGATACAAAACGCACGCATGGCCTTCGCAGAGCAGCAAACCTGGGAGCATCGAGCCAGTGCCCTTGTTAATGCCCTCGCTGATGGTAGACATGAGCCTTTGGTGTCGGTGGTGATCGTAGCCTATAACAATCAAGCGCTGACTGAGCGCTGTTTGGCGAGTCTGGCCGATCCCGCGCAGCAAGGCGAGTATGGTCCTCCGCTCGAAGTGATTGTGATCGACAATAACTCAGGCGATGGCAGCGCTGAGATTCTAAGTCATTGGGTATCGCAAGCAAGCTTGCCTGGAAGTCCTTTGCGGCATAGAAGGCTTTTATTAAACGTGGAAAATCGTGGATTTGGACCTGCTGTAAATCAAGGCCTTGCGCTTGCTAAGGGCGAGTATCTTGTTATTTTAAATAACGATACGATTGTTACGACAGGATGGGCTAGAGGACTAATCCGGCACTTGCAGCGTGATGCTGGACTTGGCATGGTCGGACCAGTTACGAATAATATCGGTAATGAATCGATGATTCCGCTTCCAAGCGGTAGTGTGGATCTGACTTGTTTTATGGCAAGACGGTATAATTTAGATCACGGAGGCGAAGCTTATCCTTTGCGTATAGCGGCCTTTTTTTGTGTGATGATTCCGAGAAAAGTTTACGAAAGCATCGGTGGGCTTGACGAGCAATTCGTACCAGGATTTTTCGAAGACGATGATTATTGCTTGCGCCTTGGGCAGGCGGGCTATCGGATTGCTTGTGCCGACGATGTTTTTGTTTACCACGAGTTGTCGGCCTCTTTTGATCAGCTTGCCTTAGCGAAACGTGCCGCGATTTTTGCGCGTAATAAATCCCTCTTCGAGGCAAAATGGGGTCCATGGATTCCCCATCAGTATCGGCCAAACTCACCAAGCTTGAATTGAGGCATTCGCTATGATGGCTCCTCCCCATGCGAACAAGGATGCATCTGTGTCGATCATGATCGTGATTGGCACGAGGCCTGAGGCGATTAAATTAGCCCCGGTGATCCAAGCGATCAAGGCGAGTTCTTGGGCAAATCCCTGTGTGGTACTAACGGGTCAGCACAGCGACTTAATCGATCCCTTGATAAAAAGTTTTGGTTTGGAGGTTCACCATCACTTACATGTGATGCAGCCTCGGCAAAGCCTGGCCTCAGTGACTGCGCGAATCTTAGAAAAGCTTGATCACTTATTGATCGAACTCAATCCGAAAGCGGTTGTTGGCCAGGGTGATACCGCAAGTGTGCTTGCGGGAAGTATGGCCAGTTTTTTTAGAAAGATTCCATTTGCCCATGTCGAAGCAGGCTTGCGCACGGGTGACTTGTCTGCACCATTCCCCGAAGAATTGAATCGTGTACTAACGAGCAAAATGACCACATGGCATTTTGCGCCGACTGAGATGGCCAAAGCTAACCTGCTTGCTGAGTCCGTTCCCGCGTCGAAGATTTGGGTGACTGGCAACACGGTGATCGATGCCTTAAAGCTCTGTCTAGCGAGGGTAAGCACCATCGGCCCCATGGCAACCGTCGCAGCTACCGAACACATGGCAGAGCGCCCGACTTTGGAGAGGCATAGTCACCAAAACACTGGATTGGCTTCCCAAGACCAGGCCTGGCAAGAGCGGCTACTCTCGGATCGCCCCCTTGTTTTGATAACGGCCCATCGTCGTGAGAACTTTGGCGAACCGCTAAGAGCGATTTGCCAAGCAGTGGTGCAATTAGCAGATCGGTATCAAGATCATGACTTTGTTTATCCTGTGCATCCCAACCCACAGGTCCGCGATGTGGTCATGGCTATGCTCAGCGGTCGAGAGAATATCTATCTGATGCCACCTGCCGACTATCCATTGTTTTGCCGTTTGATGGAAAAGTCTCGCTTAATTCTGAGTGACTCAGGTGGTGTGCAAGAAGAGGCGCCTGCACTTGGAAAGCCAGTTCTGGTGCTCAGAGATGAGACCGAGCGTCCCGAAGCGGTTACGCTTGGCTGTAATCGCCTGGTAGGTACCAATACCCAGCGCATCGTCGATGAAGTAACAAGTTTGCTTTCTGATCCAAAGCAATATGAGGCCATGGCAAGTGCTGGTTCTCCGTATGGCGATGGCCAGGCCGCGCAGCGCATTGAGGCAGTCTTGCGTGAGCACTTTTGTTGAGGTGGGTTCGGATGGGCTCTTGCTCTTAGGAGTTAGGGTTTAGGTCGTGAAGGTGATCTATGTATCACCGGTGGCGCTTCATAGCGTGGCCCAGCGCCCGCAGCACTTCGCTTATTGGTTGCATCAACGTTTTCATGCGCGCGTGCTTTGGGTGGAGACATCACCGATTCGTTATCCCCGCTGGTCGGATTTGAGTCCTGCAAGCCTGGGGCGGCACGCCTTCAAGCGTTCGGCGGCTGATCAGGCGCAGTCTTGGGTTGACGAACCCTGGATCACGAGCCTGCGATTATCAGGTCTGCCTTTCGAACCTTCGCGCTTGGGGCGCATGATCAATCGCACCGCTTGGCGATCCTTTGAATCGAAGGTCAGGTATTGGCTTCAACAAGACCATGCGGAAGGCGATGAGAACTCAAAGTCCTGGTTAGTCGTTGGGCGGCCTTGTGATGCAGCGCTTTGGCTTCATCAGTGCTTTCCAGACTTACCTATTTTCTATGACATCATGGACGATATGGCGGCCTTTTATGAGGGTGCTTCTCGACGCTGGGTCAGTGAGTGCGATGATGCGATTCTTAAGGCTGCACAGGCCGTGATGGTTTCATCGAGTCATCTTTTAGAACGGTATCGGAAAAGAAAATCGGCAAGTTTTTTGGTGCCCAATGGCTTAGCAATGGGTCCACGTTATAAAGCCTTTAACTGGGGCGTTCTAAGAAGGCAAGGCGCGAGCATAACTAAGAGCAAGCAACTTGTTCTGGGCTACATCGGCGCCATTGCACCGTGGTTTGATTGGTCTTTAGTGTATGGACTTCGTCAGCAACTCGTGGATGAAGGGTTTAAGCGCTTCAAGATTGTTCTTATTGGACCGGTGCACGTCGATCTTCCCGCAGACTTACCCATTGACATTGAAATCAAGCCAGCAATAGCGCAAGAATTGATTTGGGATGCCTTAGCTACATTTGATATTGGACTGATACCGTTCAAAATAAACGAATTAACAGCCGCTGTCGATCCTGTGAAGTATTATGAGTACAGAGCTGCAGCCCTGCCGATTCTTAGCAGTCGTTTTGGCGATATGGCGCTAAGAAATAGCGATGACGGCGTTTATTTTTTTGAATCAATGCAGGCAGGCAATATATCGATTGATTCGTTGCTCAACGAGCGTAAAGCATCCCACGCCTTGGACACAGCAGCGATGTCTTGGGCCTCTCGCTTTGAGGCAATATCAACGATTTTTATCGACTAAGTGTCGTGGTGATCATGGCGATCGCTATGCCATCGCCCCTCGACCATCCAATAGCCCTGATCATAGGTATCACGATGCATATCGATGCTAGCTACAGGATCGATCCATTGATAGACGTGAATGCCTTTTTCGCAAAGTAAATAGGCACCTACCCTGAACGTACCTTTATTTAACCTCAGTGGCTCTATTTCAATAGTAAGTACACCCGAACCATCCTGATCACGCGGTACGTCAGCCGCTTGGTTGACCGAGAGATTGGTACCAATAATTCTGCCTCCTTGCGAAGAAAAGACAAGTGCAGCACTTGGGGCAGGCATTAAAGGATCGCTCTTAAAAACAATCCTCATCCTCATCAGTGAGCGGCCAGAAAACCCATGGAGTTGTGCTCCTGTATTCCCGTCGACCTCGACTTCCACACGCACAATGCGTGCATGGCCTCGCATCGGCCCTGCTTGACCGCCAGCCTCAGCCAGGTTGTGGCTCTGAGCTTTTGTTTGTAGCTCTGAAAGATTGCTATCGCCTGCAGATTTTTCTCCGCTTAGATCATCAAGGTACTCCTGATACTGACCAAGCACTGTTTTTGGCGGGCCGATTGCTCGAATTTCTCCTTGATCAAGCCAGAGAACGCGATCGCAAAACACTTCGACATGAAAGAGTACATGAGAGCAGAATAAGACGGATGTGCCCTTTTGCTTGACTTGCATCATGCGGTCAAACGACTTTCTTGCAAAGGCGCCATCACCGACTGAGAGTGCTTCGTCGATGAGTAAGACATCTGCATCAACGCTAGTTGCTACAGCAAAGGCTAGACGCATTTGCATGCCGCTTGAGTAGGTTTTGACCGGTTGATCAATATGCTCGCCAATCGCTGCAAAATCGATAATTTGCCCAATACGTTCTTCAATGGCTTTACTTGTCAGCCCAAGGATCGCGGCATTTAGACGTAGGTTTTCTCTGCCGGTGAACTCGGGGTTAAAGCCAGATCCAAGTTCAAGCAAGGCTGCAACTCGACCCCGTGTGTGTACTTCGCCCTGTGTTGCTTGTAGTGTGCCCGCTATGATTTGTAAAAGAGTTGATTTACCCGCACCATTAACACCCACGATGCCGAGTACTTCACCTCGTTTCAAGCTTAGATTGATGCCTTTGAGCGCTGTGAAAGTTTGCTCTTGCTTTGTTCGATTGCCCCGTAAAAACAATGAAGGCAATAAAAGTTCAAGTAAACGATGCAAGGGTTTTCGTTGTTTTCGAAATGACTTTTCAAGGGCTTTCAGCTCAACTACCCAGTCGCTGCGAGGATCAAAGGACATCTGCAAATCCAGGCCGTATCCGTCTGAAAACTACGACCGAAAAAGCGATGAACACGAGTGAACTTAAACCGTGCCATAGCCAACTATCGACTTGGAAGTGTGAACTCGGAAGCAGCGCATAGCGCATAGCTTCGGCCGCAGCTCCGATGGGGTTAAATTCAAACCAGGGGCGAAGTGCAAGTGGCACCGCACTTGCAGGGTAAAAAATCGGTGACAAAAACATCAATAAGCTTGTTATTGCCGGCATGACCTGCTGCAGATCTCTAAAGTAAACACCAATGCCGCTCAGTATGAGGCTAAGGCCAAGGCCATAGATGACAAAGGGCGCCATAAGCACTGGAAGGCACCCGAGGCGAATAAGCATATCGAAGCTTAGTCCGAGCGTGAGGGCTTGATAAAGCGTCAACACCAGAATCGCTGTAAATAGATGAAGCATCGCCGAGCCAAAATTGACAGCTGGGAGCAGCGCGAGCGGAAAGCGAAGTTTTGTAACAAAGTTACTTTGTGAGCTGATACTTGAAGGCGACCTGTTGAGTAGTTCGGCGAAAAAATTAAATGCTGCCAGTCCAGCTAGAACTTGAGCCGCATAGTCCCAGGCACTTTGCCCAGACTGGCCAGTCGTCATGGGCCAACGAAATTGCATGAACTCAAAAAAAATGAGGGTAAACACAGCGAGTTGGCTAAGTGGTTGCAACAAGGGCCAGGCCAGCCCCAACATCGAGCCCCTATAACGCGACTCAATATCGCGCTTTAGCAGTTGCCAGTAGAGGAAGAATCGATAGCGCATCGCTGCCTTGTGAAGTTTGAAAGCATCATCGCCCAGATTGTACGAGGCGGTTTTTGGTATTAGTCCTAGAATGCGAAAAAATGGGGGCGCTAAAGGGTGCGTGATCGTGCAATGGAGTTTGAAGTTTATCCGCGGCAATTAAGCGAGCCAGTAAGGCTCGGCCGAACGCTTTGCGTTGCCCCACACCCCGATGATGAAATCCTCGGATGTGGCGGTCTTTTGGCTTTACTCGCTCGGCTTGGCTTGGCCAGTCCCAGTCTTATCCTGACCAAAGGCGAGAGGTCGATGGGTGAGCGTGACCTTCAAGCGCCAAGTCAGAAAGGGGTTCATCAAAACGCGCCGCACCAGATTAGCCCCGATAAGCCCGATGAGAGTGAACTTAGAGCAGATGAGTCGCGAGCAGCAGCGATTCGCCTTGGCCTTCCAGTGCCCAATATTCTCGACCTTGGCGACCGACAACTTCGCTTTGAGCCCTTGCTGATTGATCTGATTGTGCAAAGCATCAACAGCGAAGCGGTTGAGACGCTGCTACTGCCCTCCTTGTCGGAGCCGCATCCCGACCATCAGGTTTGTGCGCTGGCAGGGCTTGCCGCGGCAGGCAGGGTCGATAGCTGCCAGCGCGTTTTGTTTTACGAAGACGGCGCTACGATGCACCCCAATCGCTGGTTCGACATTGATGATGTGGCTAGTCTCAAGTGGGACGCTATTGATTGTTTTTCATCCCAACTGGAAAAAGAATCGTATGCTGACATGGCGAGGGCGCTCGCTCGAGTGCGAGCCTTTGGCTTACGCCGGAACACAAAGCCACAGACAACAATAAACGCTGCGGAAGCCTTTTTTGAGCTTGATTTGAAGCTTTATCGAGCTCAAGGTCCCTTGGCAGCGCTCCCACAGTGGCCCTGGATTAGGCGTAGCCTCGACCTTGCGAACGATCCGGCTGATCTGCCGATGGTTCACGTGCTGGTGAGAAGCATGAATCGAAGCTGCCTGCTCGAGTGCCTCGCAAGCATTGCCGCTCAGACCTATCGCCCGCTTCGAGTCATGATTGTCAACGCAAGTGGCACACCGCATCGGTCGATCGGGAACTTCTTAGGAGCCATCCCAGTCGAGGTATTGGAATCAAGCGGCGATGTGCCACTTGCGAGGGCGCAGGCCGCCAATCGACTGCTCGAAGCTCTTTGCGATCGGGTTGGAAAAAATAATAATCATCAAAATTTTGGAATATTTATTGATGATGATGATTTAATTGATCCCAATCATATAGAGCGCTTGGTCAGTGCACTCAGCAAGGCGCCTGCTTCAAATGCAGCCTATACCGGCGTCAGACTTGTTGATCAAAGCGGCGAAACGCTTAGTGAGTACGATGTGCCCTGGTCTTATGAACGGCTGGTGGGTATCAATTTCATACCGATTCATGCGGTTCTCTTTAGAGTTGATGCTGTCCTGCGAACAAAGATTCGCTTTAAAGAAGAACTTCCGGTCCTGGAAGACTGGGCTTTTTGGAGAAGCCTTGCCAAGGAGAAGGGCTTTTCCCATTGCCCAGGCGTGACAGCAACTTACCGGCAGAACTTAGGCGATTCGCATGTTTCAGACCCATCGCATCAGCACTACTGGCGCCTTTGGCATGGGCGCCTTATTGCCGAAGCGGTGTCGGATGCAAATGAGGCTGAGCTAAGTGATTGGCTCCAATGGCATGCACTTGCGCTTGAAGAGGCGCGAGGCCAATTGCTTAAGTTGGCTGCCCGAGAGGCTCACTTGGCTGATGCTCAGCGGGCGCTCGAGGAATCGGTCGAACAGATTGGTGTCCTTAAGCAAAAGATCTCAAGCATGCTCACTGAGCATGCGCAACTTAAGGCCTCGCTTGAAAGGCAAGTTGATTTGCTGCTTGGTGAGCGCAGCCGTTTTGGTGCTCAGTTTTCTGATCAGGCTTTGCACTACGAACGTGAGATTACTCGCTTGCAGCGTCAGGCAGCTGGCGAGGCGACAAGCGTGATGGTATTACAGGCCCAACTTCACGATGTTTCGGAGCTTGCAAAGCGTAATTTCGAAACCGCATCGGCATTACAAAAAGAATTAGCCTCTGAACATCAGCGGGCGGCAGGCGCATCCAAAGATATGCAGGCTCTGGGCGATGAATTACATCAACTTAAGAACTATGTTTCCTTGATCGAGCAATCGCGGTCCTGGCGATTGATTCAAAAAATCAAGCGATGGCTCGGCCTGTCGGCAAAAAGATAGCGATTGAGTCAAGTCTGCGGAATGCGCCAAGCATGATCTACCGTGAACTGAGTGCTGCTGAGTTCGACAGCGCGCGAGCCCTGTTTACACAGGTTTTCAAAAAGGAAGCAAGCCCAGCCTGGTGGCATTGGAAGTATCGCGGTGAAGGATTGATCGATGCCATTCATATTGGCGCCTTTGATGCAAGGTCTTCGCTTTGCGGGCATGTGGGGGCCTTGGTCACCGAAGTGCAGCAAAGCCCGCTTCGTTCTGTAAGTGAGGGCAAAGGAACTGCTCTCGAACAAGCAAACATGTACCCAAAAGTCATGATTCAAATTTGTGACGTCATGGTGAGTGATGAGCGTCGCGGACAACGCGCATCAGGGTTTATTTACCGCGATCTTATGCAACGTATGGCGCAACATTTAGCGCATCGCTGGCCTCAAGGATTTGCGTATGGATTTCCTGGCATGCGTCCGCACTTGCTAGGCGAAAAGCTGGGTTTTTACCATGCAATTGCTCGTTACGGACTATCGCATTGGACGCCGGTTGAGGGCGTGCTCGAACCCTTGGCTTGGACAAGGCTTTATGATTGGCTGGAAGACGTAAGCTTGCTTGATGCACGGCAGAGCGTAAGTGCTGCGCATCAGATAGTCTTGGCCAGGAATCGTCGGTATCTTTCTTGGCGTTATGAAAAACATCCCGAAATGTCTTATCAGTGCTGGGGTATTTACAAGAGAAATTGGTTAAGAAAAAAATTGATCGGATGGTTGGTTTCTAAGCCCTGGAACGCTTCGCAGCGGCTTATTGTCGATGGGTGGACGGCGCATAGTGGCTTGGTTTCGTCACATACAGCCATCGATGCGCAGATCACTCAGCCCTGGCTGATTTGGGCTCGACTAAATGGTGAGCATAGCCATCCTGTGATCGCGACGCAGTTTCGCTATGCCGGAGACTTTGAGCTAGGCCATGATCTTCAGCAAGCGAGCCAGTCGATCCAAGCGCGGTTGCGCGGCGATCTTGTTCCCTTTACTGCAGGCGACACGGATGTGTTCTAAGCCTGTATGGCTTTAGCAAGGCGCCTGCCCAAGGAGCGGCATGGGTCTTCCCAATAACGATGGGCTAGAAAGGCAATCAGCAGCGTTAGGCAAAGTGCCAGCCATTCGGGGCTAGGCAGATCAGCCATTTGAAGCTCGATGAGAAATGCTTGTGCTGCGCGCAGTGCGGCTATATGAAAAAGGTAAGTTCCATAACTTAGTTTTCCAGCCCATTGGCAAAGGCTTATAAAAAAGTCAGCTCTAAAGACAGATTCGCCATGAGCGCTCCGCACCCAACGAATACATGAAGCCATTAGGCAGGCATAGCAAAGGGCGGCGAGCCCGCCTAGCTGACCTTTTAGGATTGATGCCTGAATGCCTGCATCGCCCACGCTTGCAAAGTGTTGAGCAAGGGCAAGCCAGGCTGCTATACCGAGCACTGCGGGCCAAAGCACGAGCTGATCGGATCGCCGGACCCAAGTCCATAGCAAGGCGCCGATGATAAATTCAATAGCGAGGCCAGGTAGGTGATGTAGCAAAATAAATGCTTGATTTTCTTTCTCGTAATCTGCACAAAACCCAAGAAATATTCGGGAAAAGAGTGCTAATACCAAGACGATTGCAAGCGTGATCCGGCGGCGCATGATCGAGTGAGCCTGCTGAAGTAACCAAACGAGGCAGGGAAGTACAAGATAAAAACTAATTTCAGAAGGGAGGCTCCAAAACGGCGGGTTGTAGTAAAACGCCATCGCTTTGGACTGCAAAAACGTAAAACTCAAATGCTCTACAACATAGAGTAGATCTTGCTTATTGATGGCCTTTTCAGCGAAGTAGACGCATAGGGCAAGCACATATAGCGGATAAATGCGAAAGAATCGCCTTGTCCAAAAGGCCAGCGTCCCATTAAAGTTATTTGTTGTGCCAATCGGTTTTCCGAAAAAATAGGGGCCAAACACATAACCACTCAAGACAAAAAATAGATCAACACCAGTGTGGGCAAATCGAAGCAAGCTTGGACTCCCCGGAGAAAGGGCCCAAAAGTGGGTATACACAACCAAGAGCGCTGCAAAACCTCGCAAGGCTTCGATCAGTAAAAATTCGCGTTGATCGGCTTCGGTGGCACTTGAATTCATGGGCCGATTCTCGCCGATCGGTCATTGTTTTCAATCTGGCCTGTGCGATTTGTCACGTCATTGGTCAAAGAAGCCGACGATAATCAAACCACTACAAAGGGTTACCGTGCCTACACTTCGTCCATTGCAAATGCTTTGTTTGAACCATACCGACCGTGATCTGACGCCTCGGCATCGCCTGTTTTGTGTCCGCCTTTTTGCAAGCTTTCTTTTGATGTTGGTGGCCACCTTGTCACCTGCCCAGGCCAAGTATATTGCGCGGGTTGCACTCGCGGTCGGCGAAACATCGCGCGTTAATGGCTCCAACATCGAAGCTTTGCGGGTGGGTACGCAACTGCAAGCTGGAGATCGCATACGCACGGGTCCTGATGCTGTGGCCATTTTAGTGTTTGCAGACGATGGGAGAGTCTCTGTGAGACCCGACTCGGAGCTGTGGATTAAGCAATACGACATTGACCCTAAAGGGATTAATACCCGCATTGAGCTAGAGTTGGTCAAGGGAATCGTTCGCCAAATATCGGGCAACGCATCGCGCGCTCAGCCAGAGCGCTACCGACTCAACACCCCAGTTGCTGCGATCGGGGTACGTGGTACCGATTTCTTAGCCAGGAGCAGTTTGGATGGTGTTGAGACATTGGTGCAAGAGGGCAAGATTTTTGTTCAAGCCAATAATCTGCAATCCTGTGCCCAAATCGATTGCGGTGCGCTGCTTGCCCCAGCCCAGGCGGCTGGGTCTTACCTAAAAGTCTCAACTAACGGTGAGATTGTTCAGCGCGCGTATCGTTCGGCCGACGTCGAACAGAACTTCGCCCTAAACCTTGTGATGCAGCCGACAAGCAGGCGGCAGACTGTACTTCAGGCCGCTGAACTGCAGCGTTTAAAGCTTAGCGATGCGGAGTTGCCAGCCGGTGCGCAGTTCATCTCCGATACCATATTTACGGTTGCGCAAAATAAGGATGTCAACTACGCCGGTCAAGCGGGCTCCAATAGCGCCTCGGGATCCACATCAACAGGCACAAACACGGGTACTTCACCGGGCGACCCGACCTCCACGCCGCCGACGCCCCCACCTGTCTCCCTGCCAGCCGATTTGTCGATTAATACGGCTGCGCTACTTGATCGACAACTGGTCTGGGGCAGGTTCACGCAAGCCGCGGCCTTGCCTGATCAGTGGCTTGTGAGTTATGCCGATGCCAAAGAAGGGCGGCATGTGACTGTGGGCGAGCTTGGCCAGTATGCACTCTGGCGCTCGGGTGCGACTGGCAGGCTCGATCCGTCGCTCGTGGGGATCGCGAAGTTCAATTTATTGGGTGCTCAAGCGGTACTGGAGCAGTCGGGCGGGGTAAGCGCTGCGCTTGTCAACGCTGCCATGCTCGAAGTCAACTTCGATCGCTCCACATTCCTCGCTGGCGTTGATCTGCAGCATCAAGCGACGGGTGTTCAAAACCTGAGGGTGGTCGGTATTGTGAATAATGAAGGTATATTTGTTGGTACAAATGATACCGAGCGCGTTGCTGGGGCACTGAGCCGAGATGGCTCGGAGGCAGGCTATTTATTCTCAAAGGACACATCCGCGGGCCGTTTGCGTGGCATCACGCTTTGGGCTCGAACGAAGTAAAAGGCGAAAGGCTACGTGGTCGCGTCCGCGCGCCATCCTCGCCTTGTTGCTTGCGATCGCTCCCGCGATAAGTCAGGGCACAGCGCTCAAACCTGCTGAGGAGGCCGAACAAGCGCTTGAGCAGGCCCGGCAAGCTATTGCAGATCGTGCTTTAGATCGCGCTGAACTGCAACTTGAACGGGTCTTGATGCTCGTGCCTGAGCATGCTGAGGCTCGGGTTATGCTTGCCTCGTTGATGGCGCAGTTAGGTCGGCTTGAAACAGCACTTTTACTCCTGCAAAGCCTGATTGAGGATCCGCGTACGGCTGAGGACTATCGTCAGCGTCTCAGAAGTATTTACCTGTTGATCGCCCAAGCGCCCCGGCTAGCGTCGCTAACCCGTCTTCCTCAGCGACTTGCTCCTGAGTCCGCTCCGCAAACCTACTGGCGGGCTGAGCTTGGTCTGGGACAATCAACGAATCCGCTATCGCGAACGAACGCAAGCGAATTACCCCTAACCATTGCCGACTCGGTGATTAATCTTCCATTGAGTGAGCGGCCTCAGCGAGGCAACCAGCTGCAGGCATCCATTGGAAGAATAGGGCAAGAAAGTGGATTTGATCTGAATTTATCTCAGGTGCGGCCCTTGGGTGCAGAGGGCGGCGCTGCCGAGTCAGCTCGGCTTTCAGCCTGGGGACCCATTGCAGGTTCCTATTACTGGCAAGCGCAAGCGCAGCAAAGTCTCGATCAGCAAAGGCGTTACACGCTGGGCTTTAGCTTCGCCGAAGCGCGCCACCGCCTAACTGCTGCAGCATTCAATGAGCCCAGCCGAGATGAGTCGGGTCAGTTTGTGCGGTATGAGCACAGGGTCTACCCGGCGCTCGGCGGACTTTGGAGTGCAAGTCTTGAACGTGGTCGCCACCTCAACCGAACGCCAGACTACTGGCGGGCAGCCCTTTCGGGCGAGTACAGTTTGGGTAAGCAGCGCTTTTTAGTCGTGAATTGGGGTTATCAAGCCGACCTTTCGGGTTACAATCCGCTGCTTGAAAACAACAGTCGTCGTTGGTTGGACACGCGCTCTGTTGTCTTTGAACAACACGTTGCGTTAAGTAAACAAAAAGTCCTTGTTTTACGGGGTCTTGCGACAGAAAGACGAAGCAATTTAACAATTTTTAGTTTCCGAGATCTCGGACTCCAGGTATCCTTCATAGCAACTTGGCTGTAGTGCCGGTGTTGTTTTCCGGTTTTTGTGAATTTGATCACACAGCCTTGCGGGGTGAACTAGATAACTTGGGAGTTCGATCTAGTAGACTCAGGTCATATGCCGATTACTCACAGGAGAATTTGAATGGCAACGTATCCAGCACTTTGGACATCCACTGCGCAGACCGAGATGTACCGTTTCTTTGCGGTTGCATTTAACGCAGCCCCAGGAACAACCTACATGGACCAGCTCTATGACGCGGTCACGTCAGGGATGAGCACTGAGCAAATCGTTGAAGTCTTTACCTCAAAGAGCCAGTTCACGAATGTGTACCCCCGGTTCATGAGCAACAAAGACTTCGCAACCAAGCTCGTCAGCAATGTGGTTGGTAGCTCTGCAACCGACGCAGCAAAGGCAACTGCCGTTGCTGATATCGAAGCTGCGCTCGCCTCTGGCTACTCACGCGGCAAGGTTGTCTATCAAATCTTCACCAACTTGGCCAATAAGACTGCCGATGACGCAACATGGGCCGGCACAGCCAAACAAATGGCAAACCAGGTTGAAGTATCGAAGTACTACACCGAGACGCTTCTCCAAGGCGGCGAAAACCTCGCAACCTTGCAAAAGGTCATCGCTGGTGTGACGAAGGACACGGCAGTAGGCACAACGGCAGCACTCCGGTCTATTATCGACACAGCTGTTCCAACCCCCGGCCAGACTTTCACGCTCACTGCAGGTGTGGATGCAGTTGTGGGAGCTGGTGGTAATGACCTAATTTCTGGTAACGATACGGGAACGCCCGCGACTACGACATTCGCCACGTCGGATGGCATCGATGGCGGTGGTGGCTCTGACACCCTTGCACTCGTTGTTTCCAATGGCACCGCGCAGGCTTATCTGCCAACGCGCATATCAAATGTGGAAAACATCGCGGTGACCAACACCTCGCTTGCTGCCCATTCGATGGATCTGGGTTCGACATCAGGTGTGAACCACGTCAACTCGACCGCTTCCTCAGCTGCCCTGACCTTTAGCAACGCACCGGGCGGCACCAAGCTGTCGGTGGTCAGTTCATCAGGCAACGTCACAGCGACTGTGCGCTCATCCGCGCTTACGGGCACAGCCGATAATGCCGTGATTGAACTGTCAGGAGCAACCGGCGTTATCAAGTTCCAAGGATCGAACCCAACGTCGGGTGACTTTGAAACGGTTTCAATCAGCTCCTCAGGTGCTGCATCGACGCCAGCTGCAGGTTCTGTTCTCGGTGGTGCTGGCGTTAAGAGCATGACCGTAACAGGTGATGCGGCTCTTGATCTTTCAGCTGTAACAACTCTTCCGACGACCCTTTTAACGATTGACGCGTCTGCCAAGACTGCTGGCGGTGTCAAGGTTGCTGCAACGGGTGCAAATGCAACGATGACGGGCGGTGCGGGTAACGATACGCTCACAGGCGCATCGGGTAATGATCTGATCAATGGCGGTGCAGGCGCTGACTCCATTGTTGCAGGCGCAGGCGCAGATACCGTTAATGCCGGTGCCGGAAATGACACCGTCGTTTATTCAGGTGCCGATACAAAGGTTGATGTGCTCGATGGTGGTGACGGTACTGACACCCTAAGCGTAGGAGCGGGTGGTGTTGGCTACACGACATCAGCCACCGGTGCGCTCTTGGTCAACTACGGTGAGAAGATCACAGGCTTTGAAACCCTGTCGGCGACAGCTACCGTGGCTCAAAACATGAATGCACTGTCGGGTAATTCGATTGCTACCTTGCGTGTCGGTGCTGCTAATGCAAGCTTGACGGCTTACAACGCTGGAGCGATTACTGCCGTATCCGCCCCCAACACTGGTACGGTGGCAGTGGGACTGAAGACAGATGGCACGGCTGATGCGTTAGCGGTTTCAGTAGGTCCAGTGATTACCGGCGGTGTTGGCGGCGCGGGGGCGACACTAACGCTCAATGCGACCCAGGTTGAGACACTCACGGTTTCCTCGTCGAAGGGCACTAGTGCAAACGGACTTACCCTCGGATCGACACTGCTTGGCGATGGTGTGTTAGTGGCGGACGATGTAGCCACAGCGACAAGTCTCACCACGATGACCTTGTCGGGCGCTGGCGATATTGCGGTGACTGGATCTGGCGTTGATAAGTCGCTCAAGACTGTTGATGCCTCAGCACTGACGGGTGACTTTACGCTCAGTGGCACTGGGTCAACCGCAGCAATGACGGTTAAGGGTGGAACGGGTGCAAACACCATTACAACGGGAACCGGGAACGACTCTGTCGATGTTTCAGGTACTACCGATGGTAGTAAGACTAATAATCTTACCCTTGGTACCGGTAACGATACAGCGATTGGTAGCGGTTTCAGTGACACAATCACCGGCGGTACGGGTAACGACAGTTTGACGGGTGGTGCGGGTAACGATTCACTCGATGGTGGTACGGGTAATGATTACTTGGATGGTGGTGATGGCAACGATGTATTGGTTGCCAACGCGGGTGCTGATACGGTCATGGGTGGCGCTGGTAACGATACGATAACGATTACCTCACTATCGACAGGTGACGTGATCGATGGTGGAACAGGTACTGACACCTTGTCGATTGGTAGCTCCATTACGGAAGACTCCGCACCATCGATTGTCGGGGTTGAATCAATCTTTGGTACGTCTTCAACGGCGCCGGTCATTGTTGACTCATCGTCAGCAGGAACGTCCGCAACCGACTATCTAACAGTCAATTTTGCAGGGGTGTCTGGTGCAACATCGATGAGACTTCGATTGACGGATGGCGCTGGTGTTGATTACATTGAACTTGCCAATCTCGCCTCACCGCCGACCATTACCCTAGACGATACGGGAAGCAACACCTATGTTTTGAAAGCCTCTGGTACGGGGGCGTTCAAAGCCACCTTGAATGCTGTAGCTACGGGTACGAATGGTGTAACTAACACAGCAGACGCCACCTTTAGCGGCTTTAGTTCGGTAGCTCTGACATCTGCACTTCTGAGCAGCACGGCTGCTGCCCAGCAATCAACGATGGGTACGATGCGTCTTTCGGGTGTTGCTGGTCTTACGCTTGCGACCTCTGGGACGATTACATCTTTGTCCGGGAAGACCGCCGACTTCGCAACAGGAGCAATCACAGGAACATCACTGGGTACAATCACGGAGTCAGCTGGTGCCTATGCCAAGGTTAACTACGGAGCCATTACTGCTGGTGACGGTGTAACGTCGATTGCAATCACAGGTGGAACGGGATCGGATGTGACGACCGGTGCAATCACTGCATCAGGATCATTGATTGATACCGTTACGATCACCTCAGGTGAATCGTCAACAACCAATAGCTTTGGAACGATCGATGCGAATACCGGAACGATCGCTTCGGTGGCACATACGGTTGGGTTTGCCGCTGCTGCGCATACCTCAACAGTGAGCGCTGCTGCTATTACCAAAGCGACTGTTAGCTACGGTACACAATCTACATCTTCGTTGACCTTCGGTGACGCGACTGATGGTATGGTGTTGAGTTCGCTGAGCTTGTCAGGTCGTCCAACGTCGGCAACGGTTAACTTGATCGGAACGTCTGCAGTTGTCACAGCTGCTGGGCTTGAAGGGACGTCTGCTGTGACGATCACCTCGACGCTAACAGGTGCGCTGAATGCTACAGGTGGTCCCGGTGCCGACAACATTACAGGCGGT
>Ga0172376_10003882_pt1 | contig 17395 bp, 21 predicted proteins | sample Lak35m_FD_121114 | JGI IMG/M metagenome (GOLD analysis project Ga0172376, IMG submission 121114) | Freshwater microbial communities from Kabuno Bay, South-Kivu, Congo - kab_092012_35m | ecosystem: Environmental > Aquatic > Freshwater > Lake | place: Democratic Republic of the Congo: South-Kivu... | reverse complement strand
CGAATACAACGGTGGTGGCGCTCGGTGCAAGCGCCGCCACCGTTTCTCATTCCAGCACCAAACGCAATACCAAACCAAACGCCTTGAAGGAGGCAAACAACCATGGTTACAAAGAAGAAAACATCCACCGCTACGGTCAGCCCACCTGACCGAAGCACTCACCCACTTGCCCATCTCATCCCTAGCAAGGATGTGTACGGCGAGTCGTACATCAGCCGAACAATCGGTGGACACACTGACCTAGAAATCTTGGGTCATGCGTTCAAGGAACAGCACAATGTCCTGCTCTACGGCCCGACTGGAAGTGCGAAGACCTCGTGCGTCTATGCATTCGGTGCGTTGAACAACCTGCCAGTTGTCAATGTGCCATGCAACGGTGCCGCAGAACCTCGTGTCTTCATCGGCGGTTGGACACCACAAAAAGACGGAACGCTTGACTTCATCGCTGGTGAAGTTCTCCAAGCGGTTCGTTACGGCGGAATCATCTACTTGGATGAAGTGAACTTTCTTCCTCCGAAGATTTCGGCGTACATCCACGGATTGCTTGACAAGCGCCGTGTGTTGTCGGTCAATGATGCCAAGGGTTCTTCAGTGCCTGCAACAATTCAGGCTCACAAGGACTGCTTCATCATCGGGGCATTCAACCCCGACTACCACGGCACACGCCCGCTCAACCAAGCGTTCCGCAACCGCTTCAAGTACCAGTTGGCGTTTCCATACGACAACACCATTGAAGAAGAGTTGGTGAACAGCCCATCCCTGCTGGAACTTGCTGGGTCGTTGCGTGTGTCAGTGGCAACTGGCAATCTCACAACGCCAATCAGCACGAACCTGCTGTTTGAACTGGAAGAAGTCAATGAAGACCTCGGATTTGACTTCGCACTGAACAACTTCCTGAACCACTTCCCCGAAGATGAGTCACAGGTTGTCCGTGAAGTGCTAATCACCTACGCCGAAAAAATCTGGAACGACCTGAACGAAGGCGACTTCGCCAAGGAAAGCGAGTTCGCAGTCGGGCGCAAGGCTGATGCCGAAAACAAACAGGACATCAAACAGCAATAGCAATGGCAATTCGTGATGCGACGGTGGTGGCACTCAAAAAATCGCCGCCACCGTCGCTCACAACAAGCAATCAAAACACCAAACAACTACCATAGGAGGTAGCGCAACATGCAATACAGGAAAAAACGGCGCAGAAAAGCGCTTGGAACGGTTCACGAAGTAAGCCGTTCCGTACTCAGCGACCACTTCAAGAACAAGGAAGATTCGGCATATGCGGAAGCACTTGTCGGATTGCTCACACGGTCAAACACCATCCTGTCGGGTCGTGACATCCAATGTTCATTGAGCGAAACAGTGCAGATTGCCGCAACCGATGGAAGCATCATCTACTTCAATGTGGGTCAAGTTGCTTCTCTCGTGCGTGGTCTTCGCATTCAGCGCAGAATCCCAACGGAAGCGGAATACTTGCTGGCGTGCAACGCTTTGCACAATGGCGAATGGCAACCGTTTGCCGAAGGCGAATCAAACACCAACTGGAGACACCGTTACGGTTCACATGAAATAACAAGGCAATACTTGTTCCGTAAATACAGGCAGAAGCCAGAATTGTTTGGCACTTACTCCACAACTGACAGTCGCAACAACCCAACGAATTTTGGGCTTTTGCAAATTCCAGCAACTCCGTATGAAGAATTCATCAAGTTGCTTCAACGCAACGAACTAAGCGAATCAATCAAGTCGTTCGCTTCGCTTCGTGGGTTGAACTACCACGAGTTGTCACACTGTCTGTTCACACCGAACACCAACACCAGTTTGCGCAGGTCAATTCAAAACCTGCCAAGTCGTTTCAACGACATGAGCAAGACAGGCTTCTCCTGTGGGGATGACCTTGCCGCAGACATTGTTGGGTGGACAAAGGCAAACCAACAAGAGTGGGATGGTTCTCTCGCACCTGCGGCTGACCGTGTTGAAGCGTTGCGAAAACGCAGAGATGTAGATGCCATCTACAAAAAGTTGGGCGCAAAACACTTCCGACTTCGGCAAGTCTCACGCCAACTGCAAGAACAAGGTTTCTGGCACAAGATGTGGAATACGCTGGAAGACCAACGCATTGAGTCGCTGTTCGTTGCCAAGTTTCCATCGGCACGACACTTCTTCACTGCCACGGTCTTGCGGTACATCCTCACACATCCCAAGTCCATAGACCATGAATCGGTCAAGCGGTATGCCAAAGAAAACGGCGGTGGCGAAATTGACACGACCAAGAAAGGTTCTGCCTACCTCTTGGTGCATGGTCGTCGCTATCTGCCGAAGCACTTGCGCAACAAGTACCGTGAAATGCTTCTGTCTGATTACGCTCTTTCCACGAAAGCGGTGGAAGAAGTGGAAAATCTGATTGACGCATTCCGTAGCAGGGTGAACTTCAAGAACAATCAAGAGGTTGAACTGGCTACTGACATCGTTTGGGAATTCGGATTGTGGTGCTTGCGCCACATTGAAGAAATTTCTCTGATGCCAGAACCCGATGGTGGCTTTTCACATGACACCCAAAAGGAAACTGGCGGTCAGACCAAGCGTGAAAACGCCGAAGATGATGAGCGTCGTCAGCAACAGGAAAAGCAGTGGGAAGACGAAGAAGAAGAAGAAGATTCTTCTGATTCTGACCAAGGCGATTCAGATTCTGACGAAGAAGACGATTCAGAGTCGGGCGACGATGCCGATGATTCCGATGACGATGCCGACAACGGCGATTCGTCTGAAGAGTCGGATGGCGACGACGACAGCGACGATGACAGCGAAGATGGCGAAGAATCGGATAGCAGTAGCGGCTCGCAAAAGCGCCGCCACCAAACCTCCGACGATTCGGATTCCAAGCAGTCGCAAAGTAACGGAAAAGGAACAAAAGGCTCTTCAGATGGATTGCCGATTGATTCCGAAATCCGTGAACTTCTGGAACAGTCCGAAGACCAAATTGCGGAAGATGCGTTGAAGCAGATTGACACACTGCACGACCTTGTAAAGAAAGAGCGTTCAAGTCGCTTCTTCCGTGAACTCTGGAAGCCAGACGGCGCTATTGAACCGCCAGTTCTGTATCGGGGATTGTCCAATGCGATTTCCAACTCTCTTACCAAGTTGCGGTCTGACCGTGACAATCAGTGGGAAAAGGGTTCGGCAGTCGGCGTTGTCAATGTTCTCCGATATGCAGAAGCAAGGGGTGCGCATACCGACTTCTTTGACGAATGGCAAGAAGACGGTGATGAGCGCCCTGATGCAGAACTCTGCGTGCTGTTGGACTTGTCCAGCAGTATGAACACGGAGTCGTATGCTTCAGCCAAGGCGTACTTCGGGCCAGGAGGCACTACCTATCTGCCGATGACAAATGCAACCGAAGCATCGTGCGCAATGTGGGCAATCAAATATGCCTGCCAGCGCAACGAAATTCCATGCACCGTCATCGGTTACTCAGATGGTGCGCACGCCGCACTTCCGATTTATGCCGATACTGACACCGTTGTTGCTGGCACAGTGCCAACATTCCTCGGTCTAAGCGGTACTAGCCCAGCGCAAGCAATAGAAATTGCGCAGTCGGTACTGGAAAAGTCGGATGCACGACACAGAATTCTCGTGTCGTTGTCGGATGGCGATTGGGCGATTCACAGTGACGGTTTGAAGCCGATTGATGCGCTGAACAAACTCGGCGTGCAGACGGTCTTCATCCAGTTGCCAAGTAGGATTGACAGGCAGAAAGGTTTGGATGGTTCAATAACGCCAAAACCAATCTTTTCGTGGAGTGGCTTCTCCGCCGAAGACAAGGTGGCTGTCAATAAGCCAAAGCGCCCCTACTATCGCCATTCGCACCTTCTGAAAGCAGAAGACTCCAGCGTGCTTACCAAGCAAATTGGGGCTATTCTGTTACAGGCGGTGGCGAACCGATGAGTCATTGCTTCCCCACACCAATGGGTAGCAATGCGCTAGGATGCAATGACATAAGTGGGGGTGGCTCGCACCAAGCGCCGCCACCCCCACTCACAATTCCAACCAACAACCAACAACAAACCACAGGAGACAAACAATCATGGTTGTGAAGAAAAAGAAAAACCGCCTGCTTCGTGCAGGTGCAATCCAAGACAGCACGGATTCTCCACAGGAATCCGTTGAACCAGCAACGGAAGCGGAAGCGCCAGTTGCCGAACCCGAAGATTCGGGAATCGGTGGCAGAGCAAACCGTGTTCGTGCGAAGAAGACCATCAACAAGCAGGTCAAGAAGAAAGCAAAAACAGAAGTTGTCGCTTCGTCACCCTCAGATGACGACGATGCAGTTTCTGACGACCTTGATTTGCTTGAAGCGGATATCAAAATCATCAATGCACGCCAGTTCCTCAGCAAGGTACTGAACGGCTTTGACCAGTATTCGGTGAACCGCTTCTGGATGAACCATGGCAAGTTGCTCGTCGCAACGATTGACTGCCAGAACGACAACCTGTTCAAGGTAGAAATTGAACCGACAGAATTCGGTCAGGAACTTGCTCAGGTGCTTTGGGATGACATTGATGGTGAAGGGCAAGACCCTGCCACCATTGATGTCTCCGAAGATGGCTGGCACTTCCAGTACGACTGCGATGATGGCGAGTAGCAATTCCGTGGGCGGTGTCGCACAAACGGCATCGCCCACGGCGCAATACCAACCAACCAACAAACAAGGAGAAAACAGCAATGGCAAGTGAAAGCAATACGAAATGGTGGAAAGAATCCGCCAGACTCAAGGCAAAGAACAAGCGTCGTTCCGCACGGCGCAAGTCAGACTTGGCGCAAGCCAGCAAGATTTACTCTGACCGTTCTGATGCCGAAAAGGTAAAGGCATACCGCAACTACCTGAAGCACAAGCAACAGCGTGATGCGGAAGAGCAAGCAACAAACAACCAACTACCACAGGAGGTAGCGCAATGAAAACCAAGAAAATCACCGAAGCGCAGTTCCGCAAGGAAAACGCAAAACGGCGCAAGCAACTGGCAGAGCGACTTCAGCAGGCACGAATTGACATCGGGCTGACGCAGGAAGCGCTCGCAACCACGGCAGGCGTGGACAGGAAGACCATCAATCGGATTGAGAACGAACACTTCTCACCGAGCGTGGACACCTTCTGGCGCTTGTGCCAAGTGTTGCGCATCAAGCCCGAAGCGCTTCTGGACAACAAATGACCATTCACCGCTATTACAAGTTGGCAACAACGCTCTGCATTGGCACTGACCACGAATTCCCTGCGGAAGTTCGTAGCGAAGCGTTTTTGCACTTCAAGGGTGACACCACGGCATCAGACCTCGTGCTGGAAGAAATTCGGCAGTTGCTGGAAAGCGCTGGATACCGAATTGAATCCATCGGCGTTGGTCTGATTGATTACCGTGTGACAGGAGATTCGGGCGAAGTTCTTCAACTTCCGTTGAACAACGAAGCCTGAAAAATGTTTGGTGGTGGTGTCGCTCGCAAAAGCGCCGCCACCACCACTCATGCAATACCAACCAAAAAAACTACCAAGGAGGTAGCGCAGTGAAAGACCACATCTACAAACTGGTTGCCTCACATACGGTGCTTTTCGCACTGATTGTGATGGCATTCCTTCCAGAAGAACAGCCATATCACGACACGAGCGCAATCAGTTGGGGTCTTTACTTCGCTGTCGTTCTCGTTTCGTTTGCGTTTGTAATCCGTTCGTGGATTGACTACGCCGACTACAAGCGGAATCAATTTCGCTGGAGACAGTTCTTGTCGGAACTTGACGACTGGAACGACCAGTGGAAATGGGATGAAGAATGGAACTTGGAATGGGAGTCAGAAGATGACCCATTCCGTGACGACAACGAACCGAAAGGCAAGTAGCCATGCCGATTCACAGGCAGTTCACAGCCTCGTGCGATGTATGCGGAACACCGTTCACTGGTGATGGCGAAGGTTACGCCAGAGTCGTGAACGGTGTATCGCAATACAGCGACGAACTAAAAGATGCCCTAAGACAAAACGGCTGGTCGGTCAGTAATGAAATCTCCTGCCCGACCTGCCAACTTCATCAAGTGCGTTCAATCTGTGCCGCAATCATCAAGCAAGTAACCAAAACAACCAACACCACCAAGGAGGTGTCGTAATGAATTACAAGACAGAAAATGCGATTGAAGACCTACTGGATGAAATTGACTTCCACCAACAGGAAGCCGATATGCACGCCAACAAAGTCTCCAAGGCAAAGGAAGCGCTATTCGCACTTCTTGAAAAGCATGAACTAGAAACCGTGAAAGTCGGTGAAGAGGGTGCTTCAACGAAAGTCACCATCGTTCGCCCGACCACCATGGAATTCAACGAAGACGGATTGAAGAAATCAGTCTCCGATTCCGTGTGGCGACAAATCACGAAACTTGTGCTAGACAAGAAAGCACTGGAAGATGCAGTAGCACGAGGCAAGGTGTCCGTAGACATCGTTGCAGACAACAGCAAAGAAGTGCCGAAGAAGCCATACCTAAAAATCACGAAGGAGAAAAGTTAGGTGTACCGCACAGTAGCAAACCTGCTCAGCACGGCAGTGGCAATGGTGGTGTCGTTCGTAGGAATGTACGACGAACCTGCCGTTGCCCCTCCGTTACCTGCCTTCGTGCAGGAAACAACCACATCCACCTCAACAACACTGGCTACCATTCCGCTAGTCACAACTACGACGACCATTGCAGACACTGGCACGAAAATTCGTGCAGTGCCGAACGATGCGACTCAACGGTGTCCGAAGTTTGAACCACTCTTCCGAGAGTACGGTCTTGAACCAGTGGACACCTTTTCGTACATTGCTTACCGAGAGTCACGATGCCGAATCAAGGCAGTGAACGCAAGGTGGGATGAAAACGAAAACATCATTTGGACATTGAACAAAAACGGCTCTTACGACCTAGGGCTGTTGCAAATCAATTCCTCTTGGAAGACGGTGACAAGAAACATTTGTGGTGGCGACATCACGATGCTCTACAAACTTGACTGCAACCTGCGAGTAGCAAAATACTTGCTGGATAACGGCGGTCTTGGTCATTGGGAATCAATGAAATAAGAGACTTGCCCATCGCAGGTGCCAGCGCTTCGGCACTTGCGATGGGGGTCTTTTTTTTTGCCTTGTTGCTCAAAATTTTTGCGCCACCCTGACTCGCAATCTTGTTCGGTTGCGTGTAGTCTGTCTCCACATGGGCATTGAATACAAAACGCACCCATACACCTTTGAGGAATTGTGCGATTCTGTGCGTGGTCAGGTAGAGCGAGCAAGAGAACTTGCCATGATGGGCGAAACAGTTCCATACGACGAAATGGTGGAACTTACCGCAGAGTCGTTTTTGGCGATGGTAGACCGCATTGACCAACTTGGCGATATCGTCAGCCATCAGGCGCTTCTCTTCGTTCAAGTGAACGAGATTTTCAAATGGGTCTTCAAATACATCGGTATTGACATAGAGAAAATCATCGCTGAAGAAATCACGGTGAACCTAGACTTCTTAGACGATGAGAGCGAAGAAGGCTGACCTAGACAGGTTCAAGCGCCATGTTCGGGTGGAAGGCGAGTGCTGGGTCTGGACAGGGCATCGGGATGCCAACGGATACGGCAAATTCAAGATAAAAGGGCAAAAAGAGAGAGCGCATCGCTGGATTTGGGAAGCCATAAACGGAGATTTGCCCGAAAACATCTTCCTAGACCACCTTTGCCGTAATACCTCTTGTGTACGGCTTTCCCACCTAGAACCCACCACCCCCAACGAAAACACAAGGCGAGGAATAATTCATCGCAGATAAGGTTGCAATGTGTATCAATGCCATGTATGATGGTGTTCCAAACATCAAGGAGGCATATGAACGACACACAAACCCCAGCAACGACCATCGCCGTAAGGGTCATACTCCCAAGTGGCGTGAAAGAACTGGTCGGCCCGAAAGACTGGGTATCTGAAGAAGTAGTACGGCTCATAGCGCTGGAATCCGACATCGGGGAAGCGTTCGTGGAAGAAATTCCGTCAGCCAGTAACAGCGTGCGCACCATTCGGGTCGGAGGCAAATAATGTTGAACTGGATGAAGCACGCAAAATGCGCAGGCATGAGTAGCGAAATCTTTTTTCCTACGCCGAAAAAAATCAAGGTCAATCCCAAGCAATACAGAGTGGCACTCCAAACCTGTGCCGTTTGCCCTGTGCAAAAGGAATGTTTGGACTACGCACTCAAATTCAGAATGGTGGAAGACGGAATCTACGGTGGCAAGATGCCATTCCAGCGCAGGATGATGCTCTTTTACAAACCGAAGAAGAAGATAGAAAGGTCGTAACGGCAACATGGTGGGGTGCAGAGTTCCTTCTGCCATTGGTTTCCCATGGATTTCCATGGCAGTTACCTTCCTCGTGCGTTGCTGTCCTGAATGCGGTGGTCTTCATAACATTGCAGACAATCAGGCGAAACCCCACCACTCAAACCATTTCTTGACGAATGCGCCAACGGCGTGTATCGTTCAAGGAACAACAACCAACAACTTCCTAGGAGGAAGACACCATGCAAATAAGCGGTAAGAAGATGGGCAACATCAAAGCCCTGCGAGACTCACTGAAAAAAGGTGGCTCGTCACTCAACACATTCATCAAGAATGTGCCAGCAGACGGAATCACGGTTCGGTTCTTGACTGAACCCGAAGAGTGGTTCGGCTTCTACGAATACTGGAACGACGAAGGCAAGAACTTCGTGCCGATGGCTCAGGGCGAAATTCTTCCTGACGGTGCAAAACCATCGTTCCGATATCTGACGAACGCTCTGGATATTGAGAATGACCGTGTGATTCCACTGAAGGTAGCGAAGACTGCCGCCAACAGTCTCATCCTGAAGTACGACAAGTTCGGCACCATGATTGACCGCAACTACGAGTTGCAGAAACACGGTGAAGGTCTTGACACGACCTACGATGTCACGCCAGATGCACCATCAAAGTTGAATCTCGCCAAGTACGAATTGCTTGACTTGGAAAAGGTTCTGATTGACGCAAGGGCAAGCGCCTTGGGCGAGTCAGACACGAAGCCATCCGCACCATCGGTAGACGATGACGAAGTGGATGACGACGACGATGAAGATGTAGTTGAAGAGACAAAGCCAGTCGCAAAGAAAAAGGTCGTCGTTTCGGCTGGCAAGTCGGCTACCACTCTCATCGCATATTCGGAAGTCTTTCCGAAGGATGATGACGGTGACGAAACCATCCGTGACAACTATTCCAAGCAGGAGTTGTCGCAGATTGCCGAACAGAATCCAGAATGGGTTCAAGAAATTGCAGACGCACTAGGGTTTGACACCGAAGGCGCTGAGATTGATGCGCTTGTCACGGCGATTCTGGAAGAACAAGAAGACAAGGAAGACGAAGACGACGACACGGAGAAATACGACCACGCATCGTTGTCAGCCATGAAACTTCGTGACCTGAAACTGATGGCAGAGGACATGGAAATCTTCAAGGATGGAATGTCCAAGGAAGAAATGATTCAGGCAATCATTGAGGCAGTAGAACAGTAATAAATTCTTGGTGCAGGGTGGCTTCCCAGCCTCCTTCCCCTTGCGGTTAGTCGCCCTGCACCATTCAAACCAACAGGAGAAACAACATGGCAAAGCCAACGAATCCATTTGATAAAAACAGGGAACCAAAACGCCACGATGTCGCAGAAATGCTTCTCAGTGGCAAGACGGTTTCGTGGTCTGAAGTATGCGACAAGGTAGGACACTTTTCGCCTCGTTCCATGGGCTATGTTTTGCGTGCGCTGGAAGACAAGGGAATTTCCCTTCTCCGACTGCGTGACCCCGAACATGGCACTTTGTATCGTTACGATGCAGGAACGCCGTTTGAAGAGCGCTACCGACTCAGCAAGTCCGATGGCCCCGATGCAAAGAGACAAAAGAAGGCTATGCAACCGTAGTCTTTTTTTGTGACTTCAGCGCCCGACCAAGTTTCGTATTTTTTTTGTACGAAGTGTGGTCGGGTGTTGTTGTCTAACGCACCTCAGTTCAACGACTGGCTAGTTTCAGTTGAAAGACCGCACCCAAGAGTTGTTCGTTGTCCACAACACATCACCGATTGGGCGATGCGTTGCGCTAACATGAAGCGAACCAAAGCCAGTTACCGATGGCGACGGATAGCAAGGGAGAACGACACACCACCTGAAAGCATAATGTACGACCCATTTTTCTAAACACCAAACAGGAGAAACACCACCATGCAAACATTCCTGCCGTATGCCGATTATGAAAAAAGCGCACAGGCACTTGACCGCCAGCGATTAGGCAAACAGCGAGTAGAAGCAATGCAGATATTCAAAGCGTTGCTTGCCGAATATGAAGGCACTGACTACGGATGGAAGAACCATCCAGCGACTCGTATGTGGCGTGGACACGCTATGTCGCTTGCGAACTACGCCATCATCATGTGCGTTGAGTGGATGGGTCGTGGATACGAAGACACTTGTAGCAGAAAGATTTCTGACCTGCGATTGCAAATAATCAAGTACGAGCCAGAAGTGAAGCCACCATGCTGGCTTGGCGACGAAGCATTCCATGATTCGCACAAGTCAAACTTGTTGCGCAAACTCCCAGCACACTATTCGCAATTCGGCTGGGAAGTTTCCGATGCACTACCATATGTCTGGCCTTCGCCCAAGGAGTGAACGGTGGACAACTTTTTTCATACCCATGTGCATTCTGAATTTTCTTGTCTTGACGGAATGGCGAGCATTGAACGGCTTGTAGAAAAAACCGTCAGTATGAACCAGCCTGCATTGACAATCACTGACCATGGCAACATGAGTGGTGCATTCCAGTTGTATCAGGCGTGCCGAAAGAACGGAATTCTGCCGTTCGTCGGGCTAGAGGCATATGTCGTCACCGACAGAAACGACAAGAAGGCGAAGCGCAACCATTTGTCGCTCATTGCCTACACGACGCAGGGTTATCAGAACTTGTCAAAGTTATCCACGCTAAGTAATCAGAGAAGTCACTACCACTACAAACCATTGCTGGACTTGAACGATATTTATGATGTCGGTAAGAGCGGTGGTCTGAAGGGTATCGTCGCACTCACTGGCTGTTACTTCGGGCTGGTAACGCAAGCGGTAGTTCGTGGCGACATCATCAAGGCTGAACGCACCATGAAGATTCTTGACTCTGCGTTTGACAAGTTGTTCGTGGAAGTGCAAAACCATTCAACTGACCACGGTGACGGATGGAACGACGAAAAACTTGTTACAGAGTTGTTCACAATGGCGAACTGGAAGGGCTTGCCCACCATCGTTTCGCAGGACTCTCATTACTGCGACAAGTCTGAAAAGCCGTTGCACGACATGATGCGAATGATTGCGTACTCGGCAGACGAAAAAGATTTGGCATACCCAGGCCGTAGTTATCATCTCGCCAGCACGAACTGGATGAAGGCACTTTTCAATGACGAAGTGTGGAAGGCATCAGAAGAGTCCTGCAAATGGCTTCTGGACAATCACAGCCTAGAGATTCCACCACTGAACAAATACAAATACTTTGTTCCCACCATTGTGAAGAATCCGAACCTTCAACTCAAATCTTTGTGCGGTGCGCAACTACGCAGGAAGAAACTTGGCGAAGAGTATGAAAAGCGCTTGAACTATGAACTGAAAGTTATCCAGAAACTTGGCATGGCTGACTACTTTATGCTCGTGAACGATTATGTCGGCTGGTGTCACGACAACGATGCGATGGTCATGGCAAGAGGTTCGGCGGCAGGTTCACTGGTGTGCTGGCTACTTGGCATCACGCAAGTAGACCCAATCAAGTGGAAACTCTCGTTTGAACGCTTCCTATCCATTGACAGAATTCGCCCACCCGATATTGACCTTGACATTGAGGATATTCGCCGTGACGAAGTGATTGAATACTTGAAAGGCAAGTATGAGATTACGCAAATCGGCACATACAACCGATTGTCATACGACGAAGACACAGGGCGTGGCGGTTTGTTCGTGCAATACATGAGCGCAAAGCGGAAGATACTTGGCGACAGTTTTCCACGACTGATGGGCAGGATTGAGAACCTGCACGACCTTGATGACAGTTATCCGCAGGATGCAGAACGCCTACGGCTACTCGGTGACATACCATTGCGCCGTTCGGCAGGTGCGCACGCCGCAGGATTCGTCGTTTCTGCACCACCGCACCATCGCCTAGAGGATTGGATTCCGACGATGCTTATTCCGTCTTCGGACACCATGGTGACTCAAATGATGATGGATGATGTTGAAGACGCAGGATTCATCAAGATAGACCTCTTGGGCTTGCGGTCACTGACCACACTGCACCGATGCCTAGACATGATTGGCAAGAAAGGCGTTGAGTGGATTCCGCTTGACGACGAAAAGACATTCAAGTTTCTTCGCCGTGGATACACGGAGACTGGAATCTTCCAACTAGAAGGGTGGACTGCCGCAAAGGGATGCCGTGAAGTCGGCGTGCAATCGGTTGCCGATTTGATTCTCGTGAATGCGCTGTACCGACCTGCCACCATCAATAGTGGATATGTGAGCCAGTTCCTGACGAACAGAAAACAACCATTGAAGGTTGAATATCCAAGCCCGATATTCCGCAAGCATTTGGAAGAGACATATGGCGTGCCGTGTTTTCAGGAACAAGTGTTGGAAATTCTTCGTGACCTTGGAATGCCAGTCGGTGAACTCAATGCGTTTCTGAAAGCGGTAAAAGGCAAGCACGCAGTCGGTGGATATTCCGATGCCGCCACCAAAGTGTTTGACGAGAACAAGAAGCGATTTGCAGACCTGTGCGCAAGCACTGGCATGGACAAGAAGCAAACGAGAAAAGCGTGGAAACTTGTTGAAGGGTTCGCCGCATATGGATTCAATCGTGCGCACGCCACGGCATACAGCCTGCTCGGATACCAGTTGGCATATCTGAAGACGAACCATCCGCTTGAATTCCATTCCGCACTATTGGAAACAACGGTGGGAACGAGCAAAGAAAAGGCATACGAAAAAGAAACACGGCGAATGGGGATTCAGATTCTTCCTGCCGATGTGAACAAGTCGGGTGTCTCTTGGTCGCTGGACAACAACCATCAGGCGATTCGCCGTGGCTTGTCATCCATCAAGGGAGTCGGAACGAACGCCGCACAGTGCATCGTGAACAATGCGCCATTTGTTTCCGTGGATGATTTGATTGCCAGATGTCCTGCTCGTGCAGTTACTGGTGGAAAAGACTGGAAGAACCATCGTGAACTGAGCGGTGTTCTTTCCAAACTTCGTGAAAGCGGTGCGCTAGAATCTTTGGGGCTAAGGAGATAATGCAGTGAACAAAGCACATGAAGTAATGAAAGAACTGAACGAATTGTTGGGAAGCAATGTCGTCACCATGGCAAACGACGAGCGACTAAAGATTGAATACATTCCGACTGGAATTCTGCCGATTGACCACTTGCTTGGCGGTGGCATTCCTCGTGGGCGTGTCACCGAATTGTTCGGTGCATACAGCACTATGAAGTCGTACATTACTCTCACCACCATTGCGCAGGCACAGAAAAAAGGTTTGGTGTGCGCACTCGTGGATACCGAACACGCATTTGACCCTGAATGGGCTACCGAAAGCGGTGTGGATACCGACTCGCTTATCTACCAAACGCCAGAAACAGGCGAAGAAGCAATAGACACCATTGAATCTCTCATCCGAATCGGCACTGGTCTTGTTGTATGGGATTCGGTTGCCGCATCTCTTCCGCAGACGGAAGGAAACAAGCGGATGTCAAAGGAATCCATCCAGCCAGCACGACTCGCCGCAATGATGTCGGCAGGAATGCGCAAGATAACCGCCGCTAACCGTGACACCGCACTATTGTTCGTGAATCAGACTCGCATAAATGTCGGCATGATGTTTGGCGACCCCGAAGTTGCCGCAGGTGGCAAAGCGTTGCCGTACTACGCCTCCTATCGTGTTGCGCTTCGCAAGGCAGGGAAGACTAAAGACGCTGTAGATGTCTACGACTCTTTCGGCAAAAAAACCAAGGCGAACATCGTCACTGCCATAAACATTCGTGCCACGCTAGAAAAGAGCAAACTGTCAAAGCCATCACAGGAAGTTCTATTCACTTGGGATGTCATGCAAGGCAGAATTGACGAGTTGGGGTATCTGATTAGTTGCGGTCTATTACAAGGCACCATCAAGCACGAAGGGAAATCATGGTGGATAAACGAAGACGAGAAGATAGTCGGGGTGGAAAAATTCCGTGGCTGGCTGACGGAAAATCCACAGGCACAGGAAGAGATAAGAAGCAAGATTCTGCCCCCAAGTGGAGAAAACGAAGTCGGCAAGAAGAAGGCAGGAAAACTGAAAAAGAAATAGCGAAGAAGCGTGGTGCAAGAGTTCATCCTGCATCGGGCGCTTTGCGAATCAAGAATGACGCATCAGACAAGGAGAAGTTGTATGAAATCAAGGATGCCAACAAGACCTACACCATCAAGGGTTCGGAAGTTCTCGCACTGTGGAAGCGTGCCGTGCTGGAACTAAAAGAGCCACTGTTCGTCGTCTACTTCACGGATGCCGACCTGACCGTAACCATGACAATCACGAAAGGCAAGAAATGAAACTCAAACAAGCGGTTCGTTTTGCAAAGATGAATTCACGAATCACGCCACGGCTTACACCATGGCTAGTGGCGAATCCGAACGGAGTACGCATCACGAAAGACGAAGTGGCAACCAAGGTCATGGAAATTCTTCGCCCCACCATTGCGAAGTCTCGTGCTGGCGCATTTCATCCGTCGCAGTTGTACCAATGCCCACGAGCGCAAGTGTTTGGCTACTTTGACGCACCATCGCTTCGGTCATACGACCCGAATCTCCAGAATCTTTTCAATGACGGACACTTCAGACACCTGCGCTGGCAAATCATGTTGCTAGAGGCAGGCATTCTGACCGATGTTGAAGTCGGTATCCATGTGCCTGAAATCAGGCTGGAGGGTTCTATTGACGGTGTGAACACGAAAGAAGACTGGATGTTTGAACTGAAAGGAACGAGCCAGTTCCGTTCGGTGCAAAACAACGGTGCGATGCCAGCACACATCCAGCAAGTCCATGCGTATCTTCTCGCAAGCGGATTGAAGGAAGCCGTGATTGTCTACGAAGACAAATCAAGCCAGCAATGGTCGGAGATTCTCGTTGAAAAAAACCCGAAGATTATTTCCGAAATCAAGCAGATACTTGAAGAACTCAATAGTGCAATAGACAACGACTACTTACCCGAAAGGCTGGAAGAATGTGAAAATCAAAAAGGTGCAACCTACAACTCGTGTCCGTATTCAGAAATATGTTTCGGGTGCAACGAGCCATCCGAAATTGATTCGTTCCGTCAAGGTAAATAGCGGTCTTCCACCAATCACGGAAATTCGCACCGAACTAGACGAATACATTGAGGTGTTGCTTGGCAGAACGCCACCGCCGATAGAAAACGACGAAATGACCATGATGGAATACGCCAACGCTGTCTACGCTCGTGCGATGGAATTGACGATTATGATTCAGCGTGCCGAATCGGATGGCGCAGTTCTGAAGAACAGTAAGTATTACCGATTCCGCACTGGAGAACTGCGTTCTTTCACGGAACTTGCCGCACGATGCATTGAACTAGGTAGTAGGCGAGTGACATGGGCGCAGATTGACTACAGTATGACCCATGGATGAAAACTCTGTAGTAATCGGCATTGACGCTTCGGCAACGCACATTGCATACCTATCCCTCTACCATGACGAAACTTGGGATATCGTGGTGAGTACGAAGTTAGGAAAAAGCGGCCCTGAAGCCTGCTATCACGCAAGGAATCTGACATTAGAAACCATAGACCGAACGAGAGAAAGCGTGATACGGCGATTCGGTACAACGCCGACCATTCACTGTTTCTACGAACTCCCAGTGCTGGGTCGTGGCGGATTCCGTTCAACCATGGTGCAGTGTTTTACTTCAGGTGCAGTGCAGGCGGCGATACATGAGAGGCAATGTCCGTCGCACCCAGTCAATGTCTCCACATGGAAAAAAACAGTCGTGGGTAGAGGCAATGCAGACAAAGGACAGGTCGCAGAACACCTACGACTACGATGGAATGCTGTCTACTCAGCGGCAAAAGGAAATCAAGACATCTACGACGCTTCCGCCATTGCCCTCTACGGAAGACAATTTCTTGCGTCGGGAATGGCGAGCGCTGGCTCTTTGTAAGGGCAAGACATCACAATTCTTTCGCCATCGGTGCAGTGTGCGATGCACTGGACACCATAACGGATGCGATAGAGTAAAGGTTGTCCGTGAATGCAGGGCAACTTGCTCTAAATGCCCTGTCTTGGAACATTGCCGAATATGGGCGATTGAAACAAACCTGCTCAAAGGAATAGCAGGTGGAATGACAGAAATAGAAAGAAAACACGCTAGATTCATCACCAAAGGAGTAACAGATGACGACGAATCAGATTATTGCTAACGAGACAGTTCTCGTTCCAGTCGGTCAGTTGAAGGGGTACGACAAGAACCCACGCAAGGGAAACATCAAGGCGATTGCAGAGTCGCTGGAAGTGAACAAGCAATACCGCCCCATCGTCGTGCAGAAACAGAGCAACAAGATTCTGGCAGGCAACCATACTTGGCTGGCGGCGAAGTCACTTGGCTGGACTCAGATTGCAGTTGTGTTCGTGGATGTGGATGATGAAGCGGCAAAGCGAATCGTTCTCGCTGACAATAAAACGAACGACCTTGCCGACTATGACAATGCGGTGCTTGCCGAATTGTTGCGTGACCTTGGTGGAGTCGCTGGCACTGGATATTCAAACGCAGACATGGAAGCCATTCTGAATGCGACTGCCGCAGATGCAGAGCAGGTCATATGGGCATCAAACAGCGCAGGAGAAGAAACGCTGGCGCAAAACGACCCATTGATTTCGGTGTCGCACCAGTTGGGCGATGCAGAAGAAGACGAGATTGATTTCGGTGGCGAAGACGAAGAAGACATTGAAGATTCGCCAGATGATTTGAGTGGTGTCTACACGCTGAAAGACGACATGGATTTTCAGGGTGCAACATACTGGCAAATTCCACTTCTGCGCTCGGATATGTTGATTGAAGAACTTCCCGAACCATTGCACACTTGGGCTGGCAGTGCAACTCGTGACATGGATTGGGATGGATACTGGCTCTACAACTGGGGTATTGACAGCACATCGGGAATGAAAGACCTGAGCAAAATTCTTCTTTCTTTCTATTGTTGGGATGATTACTTTGAATCGTGGTGGGATAGCCCAGCAAAGCACATGAGCAAGGTGCTTCATGCAAAAATCAAGTATGCCAT